>Ga0068871_100001923_pt1 | contig 14056 bp, 6 predicted proteins | sample KBSMisM72_FD_72750 | JGI IMG/M metagenome (GOLD analysis project Ga0068871, IMG submission 72750) | Miscanthus rhizosphere microbial communities from Kellogg Biological Station, Michigan, USA - KBS Miscanthus M7-2 | ecosystem: Host-associated > Plants > Roots > Rhizosphere > Soil ... | reverse complement strand
AGAGTCTATACCTCGGCAACAGTCGTCAATGACGGGAAATCCTTCTGGCGCTGGCGTGCCAGAAGGATGGGCTGTCGGGTCGTGAACTTGCTACTCAGAACTCGTAGCGCAGAGTCAATTGAATCTGCCGCGGGCCGTTGATCACGGCGTGGCCGCTCCCACCCGGCACACCGAAATACTGATCTCCCGGCCACCCGTCAATGCCTCCAAAGACATGCCGATTGAAGGCGTTCGGGATATCCGCCTTGAACAAGATATTCTGCCCCTCTCGAATGCTGGTTCGTTTGATGATGGCAAAATCCTCATTCTTATACCCCGGACTTCGCCACCAGGAGACGACACTCGGAAGGTTTCCAAAAACATAGCCTCCTCCAGCCGCTAAGGAAACCAAGCTCGGGTCCTCGAATGCCCCGCAGTTGACTGTCTGTGCCGTATTTAAAGGGCTCGGGGCATACAAGCCGTTGGATGCTGTACAGCTGCTATTCCAGCCAGCATCGAGCGCGGGCGTCCATTTCGTAGGATGTGCGAGAAAAACCGATTGTCCGGACACCGCACTGAGCCGGTAATTCCCTCCGCTATATGGGTTCGCTGTGGCAAATTCGTTAATCACCGTGGGCGACCCTATCTGATAGCGATGCACTCCGCCGATTTGCCAGCCGCCCAAAACCTTGCTGGCGACGCCATGATTCAGATACTTCTTTCCGGGACCAACCGGAAATTCATACATGTAGCTCAGCACGAACGCGTGCGGAATGTCCTGGTAGCTGACGGCCTTTTCGCCGCGCAGGTTATAGGGATTTTGTGCGCCAAAGACCTGGGAGTTGAAGCCGGTCAGGGTAGAGAAGGACGAATCCGCGTCCGTAATCGTCTTCGAATAGGTATACGATGCGAGCAAGTTCAGTCCATTGCGGAACCGCCGCTCCACCTTCGTCTGCAAGGCGTTGTAGGTGGATTGGCCGAGGTTCTCAAGGCAGCAATTCGTGGTGATCGCTCCATACTGCGGGAACGGGCGGAGCAACTGACCGACGGTGGCGTTCGACCCCCAACCCGGAACAAACCAGGAAGGCACTGTCACTCCCAGTTGCGAGAGAATGGCAGGGCCATTTTTGCCGTCGCTTCCGTCCACGAGAAAGTTCAAGGCACCACCGAGAGAGTTGTACTGCGGATTCGGGGTGTTCACCTGGGCGAGATTTGATCGGAGTCTAGTCGCGTGTTGTCCCACATAGCCGATGGCGAAGATCAAGTCAGGCGCCAACTGACGCTGAATCTCTAACTGCCAGTTCTGAACCATGCCGGGCCGATTGTGCTCGGCTGCAACATAGCTGACAGTGTTGGTGGTAAAAGTATTCAGAGTAGGATCCTGCTCATTGCTCGGCAGGGCGTACGAGGGAAATCCTGCATCCAGACCCTGCACGGGAGTGAAGTTGTCCGGATTCTGGAAATTCGGGTTGGCAGTCGTGCCACTGCTCAGATTGCCTCCGAAGTCAGAGTACGTGAGGGGAGCGTAATAGATGCTGTAGCCGCCGCGGACGACGGTGTTGCGGAGGAAATCGGGTGAATAGGCAAACCCGACGCGAGGCCCGATATTTTTGAAGTAGGTATTGGTGCCGGTTGCGCCGCTTCCATACACGGTTGCTCCCGGTTGCCCGGGCGTCAGGGAGTTCGAAGCGGTGGGAGAAAACACCGACTGTGCCCCGATGGCCTCATGACGCGGCGTTTCGATGTCCCAGCGAAGCCCGAGATTCAGGGTCAAATTGCGCCGTGCCTTGAAATCATCCTGCGCATAAGCCGCGTAGTAGTTCTGCGCCCAGCGAGAGTAGTGGGAAGAAACGGTGAGAGATTCCTGGTCTGGCAGGCCCAACAGGAAGCTCGCGAATGGATCTCCCGTGAGGCCGGCATTAGGATCTTCGGTGACGGGAGTGAAGGAAGTCTCTCGACTGTTGAAAATATAGTGAGGCGAGGTCGCTCCCGGACTCTCTATCGAGTATTGATAGGAGCGCCAGTCGAAACCAAACTGGAATGCATGGCGGCCATGCGTCCAGGTAACGCTGTCGGCTACCACGAGGGCATTGGGGACCTGAAGACTATAGGCGTTGTTCCCAAACTTGCTGTAACCAATCGAGTACTGAGCACCGTTAAATTCAAAGATCGGAAATGTCGATCCGCTTGCATTCCCGATGCCTAGAACCTGCGGCCAGTCTTGCCCCGTGTTGCTGGGAGACTTGCTGGCGGTGTAAATCCGATTGAATCCGACGGTCAGGTGATTCAAGAGGTTAGGAGCGGCCACGTAGTCCCACCCCAGACGGAGATAGTGGGTGTAATAGTAGTTGTAGTAATTATCGGGGGTAATGGGCGCGGGCAGCTCGAAGCTATCGGCGTTCAGGAAATTCTGCTCACGGCTGTGATAGGTGAAGAAGATCTTGCTCTTCTCTGTCAGGTTCTCGTCAATGCGGAAGCTCGTCTGGGTCGTGACCACGTGATCCAGAACCCCGGGATTGAGGAAATTGTTGATAAGTCCCGCAACATTATTTGCGGAACCACCCGGCTGGTTGAGGGCAGGCAGATAGCCCGCAACCGTCTGAGCCACACCGCTCAAATTCGGGATCTGATTGTTAGCAAATGGTAGGCGACAGGTTCGTCCTCCCACCACTTGTGTGGTTGAAGGATCGAAAATTTGGCCCTGGAGAACCTGTTGTCCGTTGCAAGGGTTGATGACGGGATGCACGACGTTGTTGACGTCTTTAAAGGTTAGCCCCGGACCGAGCAGCGCCGAGAAATCTCCGTTCCGTTCGGCCGCGGTCGGCAATGTCTCCGGGCTATTGGATAGGCCTCTGCGGTTGCGATATTGTTCCCACGCGAAGAAGAAGAACGTCTTGTCATGCCCGTCATAAAGGTGCGGAATTCGCACAGGTCCGCCGAGAGCACCGCCAAAATCATTTTGCCGGTCGCGCGGCTTTTTAACACCAAAGAAATTGTTGTCCCAAGAATTTGCGTTCAACGCCTCGTTGCGGAAAAGCTCGAAGACGCTGCCGTGATAGCCATTCGTACCGGACTTGGTGGTGAAACTTTCCACCCCTCCCGACGTGTGTCCGTATTGCGCAGTCGGCGTCGCCGTGGTGACTTTGAACTCGGTGAGCGCTTCCACGGAGGGAGCAGTTTGATCGAACGCCGTCCCCGAGTCGGAACGCTGCACGCTGGCGCCGTCCAGCAAAATCTCGGAGCCAAAATTCTGCCCGCCTGACAACTTGGTCTCAAATACGCCCGCGGAACCGTGGTCCCCTACGGTCCCCTGACCTATGGTACCCGGCACCAGGAAGATAAAAGTCTCGGGAGAGCGCACGAAGCTCTGTCCGGTGGAATTCAAGGCAAGCGGCAGGTCGTGAATCTGTTTGTCGCCAACCACCGTTCCGACATCCGAGCTCTCGGTCTGAATGGTCGGGGCATCGGCTTGGATCGTCACTTCCTCCTGCACCGCCCCTGCCCGGAGCGTGATGTTGAGGGCCGCAACCGTGTTTATCTGAATCAGAACGCCCTTTTCGACCGAAGCCTGGAAGCCAGACGCCTTGACGGTCACATCGTAACGCCCGATGGCAACGTTCGGGATGCGATAAACGCCTTCAGGAGTGGATTCGGCCGTGTACACATTGCCGGTATCAGCGCCCCTCACTTCGATAGACGCGCCGCCGATCACCGCGCCGGAGCTGTCGGTAACCGTTCCCGCAATGCTGCCACGGTCGGACTGCGCGAATGCCAAGCCGCTAAAGACCAGGCACACGATTCCAAGCAAACGCCCTGCGGAATTCTTCTTCATAGATGCACTCCCTGAGAGCCTTGAAGCTAGGCGAAGACCCACGAATGAGGGGCGAAAAACACTTCACCCAGGTACTCGCGATCCCTAATACAAAATAGCTAGGCGAGCGTTGTCAATACTGTACGAAAGTAGTATCTAGAGAAACGTTTTCGTGGACGAAGCGGGTGAATTTGCGGGCCGCTTTTTCTCAGTCGAGCGAGATGATTCCTCTGCGTAGGGCCACGGTCGCGGCCTCGGTTCGATCCTTGACGCCGAGCTTTTCTAGCGTGTGGCTGACGTGTAGCTTGACCGTTACCTCAGCGATCTTCAGGGTGTTGGCGATGTCCCGGTTTCCCAGACCTTTGGCCACCAGGCGCAGCACCTCGATTTCTCGGCTGCTCAGGGCGCGGCGGAACCGCCGCTCTGCCAGGTGCGCAGCAACGGTTGTTTCCATGTAGGAACGACCGCTGTGCACTTCACGAACTGCCCGCAGAAGCTCTTCCCGGACAATGCTTTTCACAATGTATCCGTGTGCTCCGGCTTGCATCGCGCGATAAATCTCCTCTTCATTGGAATGGGTGGAGAGGACGAGTACGCGCGCCTCCGGAAATTCGCCAAGGAGAGTAGCGATGCAGTCGGTTCCGCTCATGCCGGGAAGACGTAGATCCATGATGACCAAGGTGGGGCGATGAAGGCGGTAGGCTTGCAGCGCGGCCTCTCCGGTAGAGGCCTCGGCCACCACTTCGATGTCCGGTTCCACGTTCAAGGACGCAGAAAGACCCATCCGAACCATGAAATGATCATCAACGACCAGCGCCCGGATTGGTTTTGAGTTCAGCATCGCGTGTTCCTGTTGGATGATGCGCTTGAACCTTGACGGAAACCGTAGTGCCTCGCCCCACTTCGCTTTCGATGGTGAGCTGGCTGCCCATAGCTTGCGCCCGCTCATGCATGTCCAGGAGCCCGAAGTGGCCGGCAGCCAGAGTCTTACGAACGTCGAATCCCTGGCCGTTGTCTGCAATCACCAGGTCCACGCAGTCGGCTTGGTATTGCAGTTCAATCTGAATCCGGCTGACGGAGCCATGCTGTATCGCGTTGGCGACGGCCTCCTGCGATATCCGAAGCAGATTCATTTCGAGCGGCCCTTCCAACCGGACTTCGGTGCCTTGAACCTTGAGGTCGACCTCTACGTTGGAACGCGAAAGGAGCGGCGCAACGATCTGTTCGATGGCCACCGAGAGATTCCCGCTCTCGAGAAGTTGGCAGCGCAAGTCCCAGACCGAACGACGCGCATCGATCATACTGCGGCGGCTCATCTGCCGGGCTGACTCGAGGGCTCTCTGGGCGACATCGGGAGCCTGCTCAAAACAGTCAGCGGCGAGATCCAGTTGCATGGTGATGCCGCTCAGTTCCTGTTCGAGAGTATCGTGCAGTTCTCGAGCAATGCGATTGCGTTCCTCTAGCACAGCCCCGTGTCGGAGTCTATGTCGAATGATGGCCATCTGTTCCCGAACTCGACGCCCGAGCACCACCACCCACGCCAATACGATCAACAATGCGCCTGAGGTAATCGCCAGCACCCACAAGGTATGTGGCAGATTCCACCAGGAGGGTTTGGCCACGACAACGATATCTTGCGGTGAACGCAGCAGCAATCGGAAAGACTCTGGCGTATGCCACAGTCCGCCACTTCGCACCAGGCAAATTCCAACGACGTTAACCTTGCTGTTTAGGGGAAGCGAAGCCAGTTCCCTGCCCGAGCGGTCCCCAATGAGGCTTGCTTCAAACACCGTCTGGCCATCCTGCAATAGGAGGCGAACGGAGTCAGCCTTCACCTCGCGATTCAGCAGGACGGCATGGACGCCCACCAATGCGCCATCAAATTCCTCCCACGGACTATCAAGATTCAATGCGATCGGTTCCGGAGCGGTTTCATGAGCCAATCTGTGAAATGCGGCGTCTTCTAGTACAGGGGCAGATTCTCCGGTAGCGGGAAACCCGAGAACATCCACCACATCGCCGATGGCGAGAGTGGTGGCTTGTTCGGTTAATACTCGGAGGCCTTTCCCCTGGGCCTGAATGAACAATGCCCTCCCGACTTGCTGGTAGGTCACAACCCCGCGCACCCTTACCCGATGGCGCGTGCTTGCACTGGGAGAAAATCGCAACAGCCCCGAGACCGATACCTCGGGCGCGGGGGCTTCGATCTTGATGAAGCTCAACCTTGGAACATAAAAAAGAATTCCTGAGAGTTGGCGGTCGGCAGTGTACAGGCTGCCGCACACGCCCTCGATGAGCACTTCGCTGTCAACCCAAGAGGAAAAATCTTGCTCCCGCTCAATGGGGACGCGCACGTTGAACTCACCCCCCTCGGATGCAACGCGCATCGCGAGGGTCATTTCGCGCCATGAGGTACGGTCGATGGCAACCGAGCGCAGGATCCCTCGGACCTCCTCCCATTGGCTGTCGAGTTGTCCCCTGGCAAAGTGGGAAAAAGGTGAGAGTTTGGCCGCTGGAAGTGCGCCCTTGCCAAGCACGCGTACACTCGTCGCACTGACGATTGGAGCGAATTTCCCCGGTCCAGTAATTCCCTCGATCTCGACCAACTGGCCAAACACAACGCGCGGGTGTCCCGCATTCCGGCCTTCGACATAAATCCCTGCGGTCGAGTCTTGAACGAAGAAGTCCGGTGCCGGCGCATCCATGGTGACGACACCGCGAAGACGAACTCGGTAGGGGAGAGAGGCTTGTTGCGCGGTCAACGTTCTGATTTGCTCAACTCGGGTTAATAAAGGCAGATGTCCGGTTGTTTGAGCCGCGGCTCCGGGGATGATCAGCAAGGGCAACAGCCAACAACCGCGCCACCCCGCCATGAACATGGACTTCAGACTCATCTCTCGACTCAAGCAGATCGTGGGCGCCACGAGGCCACACCCAGATGACAGCGTTTGCTGGCACTCAGGGTAGCGCAATCCCGGTGCCGGGGAAAGCAGACTCTCGGTTTTTGAAGCCTGCGAATAAACCTGTCCAGCTATTGGGGTTGAAGCCCTGCGCTGGCTTCGACCAGTTCCTTCACCGGGTCGGTAATTGTAAGTAGCAATGCGGCTTTTGCAGCCGTGGCTTGATTGAGCTCCTGGAGTCGCTGTGCCCTCCAATCTGGGGGAGAGGTTTGAGACCTGTCCAGGTAGTCCAGTGCAAGCAAACCAGTCGTTGCGGCGATCGAGAGCTCCCGAGAAAGAGGCGTGACTTCGCGCAGCAGGAACGATCCCTCGAGAATCGGCTCCAGTTTCTGGTCGTTGTCACGCCAGGTTGTGAGCAAACTGCGAATTGATTTCTCCGCCTCTTGATCCTGAAAGCGGCTGTGAATGTACCGCTCCACATTCCCCCGAAATTTCCTTGCCGTTTCGCTCTCCGGGTTGGCAAGATCCACCAGGCGATTCAGGGGAGCCCGAAAGTCCCAGTTGCCAGATACGGCCTGCATACGCGAATAGTCCTTCACCGGTTCGAGGACGGCGGCAAGGGTGCGCAGTGCCTCGATGTCCTCTGTTCCCGTCATGCGCTCGAACATCGGTATTTCGTGAGATCTATGGGTCAGCCCTACCCATTCGAGCCGCCAGCTCAACTCCTCGAGTCTCCCATACATCGAGGAAACATCCTGCACGGTTTGAGGAGACCAAAGCCGTTCGGCGATTGCCGCCGCCCGGGGCCAAATACGCGAATCAATGTTCTCAGGGCTAATCCACTCACTCCACATACATGCCTCTCCGCCGAGGATTCGACTCTTCTGCTCGGGGTTTAGCGTGGAAGCTGCACCCGACATGGGATCAACCGCGTAGTGTCGCGAGGCGGGCCACATCAGGTCGAGATAGTAGCCGAACGACAGAATTCCGCTATAGCCTTGCTGCGCGGCTGTGGCCAGCGATTCTTGTCCGCGCCATGATTGGACAACGATCGTCTTCGGCAGGTCTGGCCGTAAAATTTCGTCCCATCCCACCATAATCTTGTGGTGTTTCTTCAAGATCTTTTCCAGATTTTGGTTGAAGTAGGCTTGCAGATCCTGGTTCGTTTTGATCCCGTGAGAATGCATGAACGCCTGGATTTTCGGATTGTCATCCCACGGCTTTCCATTCACTTCGTCTCCGCCGATGTGAAAGTAGGGATCAGGAAAGAGCTTTGCCATTTCCCGGATGAACTTATCTAGAAATTTATACGTTCCCTCCCTGGTCGGATCCATGATGGTATAGGGCGCGGCTGGGTCGATTTTGTACACGCCAGGAGTGCTGGCCAATTCGGGATAGCCTACAAACCAAGACAAGCTATGGGCCGGCATATCAAACTCTGGCATCACGCGAATACCACGATCGCGTGCATACGCGATTAAGTCCCGAATTTCAGATTGCGTGTAATACATGCCGTCCGACCCCAGGGTAAGCCTGGGGTAGCGGCTGCTCTCGACGCGGAATCCCTGGTCGTCCGACAAGTGCAGGTGCAGCACATTCATTTTCACCATCGCCATCCCATCAAGATTGCGCTTGAGCACGTCCAGAGGAATGTAGTGACGCGCGACATCCAGCAAGAGCCCCCTCCACATAAAGCGCGGCTGGTCGTTGATGGTTACCGCGGGAACGTAAAATCCATCCGGCCCGGTGTGGACTAACTGAAGAAACGTTTGCAGGCCATGCAGGATGCCAAGAGAAGTGGGAGCCGAAAGTGATCCTTCCGACGAGGTTACGCGCAGCTGGTAGGATTCATCCTCGCCAACTCGTTCTTCCCCAGCAGACCCCCGTTCTACCTTCACCGAAAGCGTCGGGTTGTTCTTTTCAGAGGCGGCCCCAAGCAGCATTCCGGTTTGCTTCGAGAGTTGTGCGATAAACCTTTCGACACCTTTATCGACGAGAGCGTCACGATGGCCTGAAATCGCAATTGAGAATGACTGGCCGATCGGCAACTGCCCCGATTCGAGTTGCACGCTCGCTGGCATGGGCATCAGGTTCAGGCGTTGAGCCGTTTGCCCTAAGGCCGTGTGGCTCACTGAAAGGAGAGCAAGGATCACTAGTTCGATTCGCATATGCTGTCGAAGGCGCGGAAGGGCCGAGACGATTTCGATGCATGCTACCGCAAAGTGGATGAGTAGCGTCCCAGCAACCTTCCCCGTTGTGCTCCGAGGAGGACTTCGATACGCGGTTTAGTTGTCAACCTCACCGAAGCCCGTCGGTGGCGAACGCAATTTTCGAGCAAAGATGCAAGCTTTGCAACCGACTTCCTCGAAAGTAGCGCTTGGGCAACTACCCTTTACTTGCTTTTGTAGGTGAATGCTACCTTGGTTTCCTCGTTGACCACTAGCGGGCGCACGAAATGAAATGCCGTTCCGGTATGCGGAACATCAATTGCGACCGGCAAAACACCGGCTACTCGTCTTTGCAGGTTTACGACGTTAGCCGATGGAGCGGCCTGCGCGGCTTGGGCCTGCGCGGCTTGGGCCCGCTGCTTGTTTACTCGTTCCATTTGGTCAATATTGATGCTGCTTGCCTCAACTTCGACCGTCTCCGAAGTGTTTGCCACTTGCAGAGTGGCATGGAACGGCTGCGGATGCTGAGGGTCGTAGGAATACCCCCGCGCCAAAAGGGCCTTGAAGCCTTGCGACTCGATTTTGATGTCCAACCGTCCGGCCGGCATGTTCCATACCTGCCAGAAACCCTCTTGGTTCGTGGTCGCCTCCCTTCGGTACCCGTTTTGTTCCGATGTCACGGAAACGTGGGCATTCGGGAGAATCGCTCCGCTTGGATCCAGCACGAGTCCACCCAATTGTCCCTGAAGCAGCGACTCAACTTTGTAGTTGGCAGGACCTGAAGAGGCGAATCCAGGTTGCGTTGCAGCGTATGTTTCGAAACCGGCACTCTCGAGGAAGGCTTGCGGAACACGATCTGCTGGTATCGCATCGCCGCTGAGGTCCTTCACTTTGTATTGCTCGGGAAGGAAAATCTCCCATTGCAGCAAGTTGATAGGGATGTCCATGCCGGGCAGCGACAAATCCGAGCCGCCTTTTTTCGCAAATGGAGCCCCGGAGTGCATGAATACAAATGAAACGGTGTAGGCGTCGGTGGGCCTGAAACCCGTCCTGAGCAAGGGAACGCGATTGCCATCCGCAGCTTCGACGGGCTTCACCTTCTCGCCAGCAACATCCGCCGACAGAATGGTTGCTCCTGCAGGCAGTCCGACCTTTAAGAACGGTTGCGCCTGGTTCTTAACCGTCAGCTTCACTTCCGTCAGGGATTTCCCCTCCGATGTGACCAGGGTAGTTACTTCGGCGTTTTCCGCAACCGCAGCAAGAACTGTGCTGTCGGGAAAGCGTAGCCATTCAAGAGAGAGCGTTGGCCCCTCGTTCGGTTGGCGGTGGTAGCGAAAAGCAGCTTGCGCCGGGAAGCGAGCTAAAGAGCGCAGGCTGGGGTTTGCCTCCTTGATGTCCATGCGCTTCATGCTTCCACCTTCGGTGGCCGTGATCTCGGTGCTGCCTGTCCCCTCAACCAGCACCTCGCCCGTTTCACGCTGTGCGCCCATAAACTGAATGATCGGCGCATCAGCTTTGGTGGCGGTGAGCGAGCGTTCCATCGAGATCAGGAACTCATACGCCTTTAGATTTGTGCTTGCGAGCTTCAGTGTCAAAACTAACGATTTTTGTTCGGTTGAATCAAGAGATGCACCCGTCACCCCGGTGACCTCAAAACCAGCCGGAATTTCAACATCAAATTGGGTTGGCTCGCCTTGCACAACGGTGACATTCGCAAGCACGGCTGCATTCAATTGTGCTTCCGTAACCGAGGTTAGCGTTTTCACGTCGGCTAGAAAACGCACTTCTTTCGCGGCTGCAGGCGTAGTTGTGGCAAAGTCCCTCGTCGTCCATTCCACGTTGACATTTTGTCCAGGGACAAGCGTCGCCAGTACGGTCGTGCGACCGTTTTCTGACGTGCGGCTGGTAACCAAGCCGCGGTTAAGCCTCACCGCCGTATGCTCTCCGGGAACACTCAAGGAAAGCGTTACACTGCCGGCCAATGGTACGGGCAAAGTCATGAAGGCGCGGCCAGCTTCGAGACCGAGTGGCTGTCCTACTTCGAGAAGCAACGAGAAATCGCCCGGGCCCGCCAAGACCGCGTTTTCAAAACCACTCTCCAACTGGAGAGGAAGATCCTTGCCTTCCTGACGGGCGTTGAAAATCGTAAGACCGCGGGTCAGCGGAACGGTGACGATTCCCTTTTTCAGAACTTCTCCACGAAGCTGCACAGTTCCTGAGACCGCGTCAGCGCCTGCTGTCAGTTTCAAATCCGCGTTCTTCAGCGAATACGCGAGCGGAGGCATATCGATTTTCCGAGGCGGCTTACTGGCAAGCTCATTCAGACGATTGAACTCATCCAGCGTGAGCGTCACATCCCCAGCGCCGGGCTGGGGAGGAGCGTTCCTTTCCTGAGCCGCAGCCGATAGGCCGCACAGCACAAGGAACATGGCTAGAAGAATTCTCATCTTCGGCCTCCTTTCTTGTCCTGTTGGTAGTTGAACGTGGCGCTTGCTGCCTGGCTGACACTGGTCAATTGCGCAGTGAGGAACACCGACGGGCCAAACGCAGGAAACGAAACTCGGATCGGCAGAATACCGCGGGCTCGTACGCCCTGGGTTTTTGCGAAGAAGGCGGCCTTGCGACGCGTTTCGTCGTCTCGATTATTTGCACTAAGGTCATTGGACTGTACCAGCCCCTGCACGCCTTCCCCGGTCCCTGAGCCGGTGACGGCGTCCGTGGACAAGGTGGTCAACACGTCCGAGACCGGCGCAGCATAGGTTTGTTCGCGAAAGACTCCGGGCTCAGCGGAAAGCTTAAAGAGTGGCGGGTAGTACAGGAGCAGGCCGGTGCGGGAAACCGGCAAGTCCAAAGCAGGCAACTGAACCACGACTTTGCCTTTGTCCTCCCACTTGGGTCCCCGGCTGAAGTACACGAATTCAACCGCGAACTCCGATGCATCTTCGCCCCCGCGCGCCTTTTCTAGTGGAAGGAGAATGCTGCCGTCGGGAGACTGTCCAGGACGTATCGCTTTTCCCGACAGGGCGGCGCTCCAAACCATCGCGCCCGGCGGCAATGTGATCTTCAAGAAATTTCGCTGATTGTTGCGCACCGCATACCGCGCCTGGACCAGCATCTTGCCGTCATTGCTGAACAGCGCGCGATAGCGGGCCTCCTCCACGTTGGCCATGAGGACGGCCTGTTGCGTGTACCTTGCTACTTCTACCGCCAGCGACCGGGGCCCTGCCTCCACATTCCGGAACCGATAGGCCGCAAGCGATGGTGATTGCCGGCTCGCGACCATGGCTCCCAAGTCAGTGGCGTCAGCCTCCTCAAGACCCTGCGCCTTTACATCCTTGATCTCGCCCGCGCCCAGCACCTCTACCGCGATTCCTCCGGTTTGTCGAAGGTTACTCTCGACCGCAAAGATTGGAACCGCGATTTGGCCGTCGCGCGGAAGCCGCGTTTCGCAGTTCACTACAAAACGAACGCTGTGATCAGCCGGTTCGAGAAGCTTGACTGTAAGTTCGCCGTTCTTGATCTCCCAGTCAGAAACGGTGGCGCCAGACACTTGATTGATGCTTATGTTGTCGCCCAACTGAAGTTTTTCTTCCTGCGCGGTTCCCTGCAGAATCTCTAGATCTATTTCGGCCGTGATCGCGGTGGAGTCCTCGCCGAGGCTGACCAGTTCGATGAGCGATCCGCGCTGTCGCAGCGGTAGACTGCTGCGATGATCTTCCGTCCGCCGTCGCCAGGTAAAAGTCAACGGCTCCGTGCCGTGACCGTAGGCCGTCCATCTGGTTTCATGGGACTGCTCCCCTTTCTCTGTCAGCAGGCCACCCGCGATTGCAAGATCCACCTCGGGCCGTGAGATTTGCATAGTGGCACGAGTGATCCCAGACGCGGTCGCCGGAAGGGAGAGACTTTCGCTCGCCGCAGCGCTGGTGACCGGCACCGCGATATCAAGCACGAGAACAGCCCTACCCGGCCTGGATAACAGTGCACTTAACTCGCTACCGTTGCCGGGACCTAATGCGAGCGATACCAGCTTCCCTTCCAAGTGCGCGGCCCGCACCAGAAGGCCGTGGGGAATTGGGACCCGCACCCAGCCGTCTTTAACAACATCAACGGTCAGATTGGCCTGTCCGGTGGCGGCATCACCATCGATTTTCAAATCGTAATCGACCCGAGTAAGCGTTGCCTCGACGCTTAAAGGTTCGGGCCGGGCCTCGGAGGGATAGGCTTTGGCCCGCAGGTCGCGATAGTCGTCGACTGAAATCACAACCCATCCGGGCGAGTGTGAGACATCCTGAGCCGTAGCGAAGGTACCGACCAAAGCGAGGAGTAAGACTGGCAAGATACCACGCGAAAACCTGAGCAAGAGCCAATCGGAAATCACGCGCTGACACCCCCTTCACGAGGAAACGCCCGCTTGAAGAAGGATAACGGCACTTACGGGAAAAAACGTTATCTCTGCCGATGCGGGAACCCCGCTTGGCACGGGCGCTTCATCATTCAAGAAGGAACGAATTCGCAGGAGCTGTCTTGCATCAATTCCGTAACTGTTCTTCCTGCGGCGGGGGGGTGCTCGACTCGGGTTGCTCGAAAAAGGAGTTCGTTGCTCGGGGTCTGACGGCGTCCGGTTGCAGGCTTAAGATAGGTTTGTGCAGAATGTGACACCCGCCGCCCTCGCAGCATTCGGGATGTTGCTCGTTCCTGTTGCATTATTCGGTTTGGCGGCGGAACAAGTGGTTCGCTCCGTGCAACGCTGGCCAGTTCCAGCACGCGTTACCTTTCCCGCCCTGTTTGTTCTGCCTTACCTGGCTGTTGCGGTTTCCCAGCATGTTTTTCACTGGAAGTGGTTTGCGCTGTATGCGGGACTGCCGATGGGGTTGAGCTGGTTGCTCGAGCGCGCGGCGGTGGTTGACAGGGAACAGCGGGGGAATTGGCGGGACGCTTCCACCTTGCTGGCGCTCGGGCTGGCTGTCGATTTGCGTTGGTTTGAAGGCGCGTGGCCGGCCGGACTTCAAGCCTTGGGCAAGCTCCTGCTGGTCGGAGTGGGCTTGTACGGCTTTCTTGCCATTCGGCAACTCAGCGGAACCGGGTTCGACTTGCATGCAAGGTGGAGCGATTTGAAGACCGGCTTGTGCGAACTGATTTTTTTAGCACCGGTCCTATTATTCCTGGGGATCGAGCTCGACTTTATTCATCCCCATGCC
>Ga0068871_100001915_pt1 | contig 14079 bp, 21 predicted proteins | sample KBSMisM72_FD_72750 | JGI IMG/M metagenome (GOLD analysis project Ga0068871, IMG submission 72750) | Miscanthus rhizosphere microbial communities from Kellogg Biological Station, Michigan, USA - KBS Miscanthus M7-2 | ecosystem: Host-associated > Plants > Roots > Rhizosphere > Soil ... | reverse complement strand
GAACTGAGGATGGATGAGATTGAGGATAGGACACAGCTATGATTCCCACCAACACTACTGAAGCGGCCAAAGCCGAGGCACAGCTCCGATCATTCATCGATAAGTTCGTGCCGGAAGATCAGAGGCTCATCCGTGCGGTCCGAGCTGCCCTGCGTAAGCGATTACCGACCGCCAACGAGTTGGTATGGGACAACTATCAATTCTTCGTAATTGGCTATTCCCCGACCGAGCGGCCGTCTGATTCGATTCTGTCGATTTTCGCACGTGCCAACGCAGTTGGACTGTGTTTCATTTATGGTGCGACGCTTCCTGATCCGAAGCATCTTCTCCTTGGCTCGGGGAAACAGACTCGCTCCATTCGTGTCGAGTCAGCCAAGAAGCTTTCACACCCCGATATCGAGGCCCTCATTTCGGCCGCAATCGATCAGGCGAAGGTTCAGATGCGACCCAAAGGACCGCGTAAGCTAATCATTCGATCGGTGGCGGTGAAACAGCGGCCACGACGAAAGCCTACGAAATGAAGTCACTCGTTCACCATACCTGAATCGCCATGAGTCAACTTTTTCTGTTTCCCACTGCGGTTAAGCGAGATCCGGCGATCGAGGTCTGGATGCGTGAGCATTCGGGTGAACTGGGAGATATTGCACGGCGCTGGTTCGAGGTTATGCGCGCTTGCGGAGACGACGTTCGAGAGTTGTTGCATGACGGCCATCCGACTGCCTGTGTAGGTGAAGCGGCATTCGGCTATGTGAATCAGTTCACCGCGCACGTCAATGTCGGGTTCTTTCGCGGTGCAGAGATTGCCGATGCGGAGAGTCTATTGGAAGGCACTGGCAAGTTCATGCGTCATGTGAAACTCAGGCCCGGAGATCACATCAATACGACGGCGCTTACGAAGTTAATCAAAACTGCCTACACTGATATGAAGAGATGTCTCGAGTACGAATAGTTTATGGTTCGAGGCTTTGCACGAACAGTCCGTATTTGAGCGGAGTGCTCCGTAGGAGCACGATGTTTATAGCGTAGTGTTTTTAATCTCTCCGCGCTCCAGCGGAGCGCAATGTGCTGGATCTGTTAAGTTACATGCCGCTCCTAGCGGAGCGGAATCATTAACTAACCGAGAGCTATAAACATCGTGCTCCTCCGGAGCAACTCGGAGAAAATCCCCCTCTTGTGCAAAGCCGTTCGAAATCTCAATCTGGAGATGCCCATGAACAAAGTTCACGTTCTTTTCCTCAGCCTGCTCGTATTGGCGACTTGTGTGACTGCAAACGCGCAAGACACCGGTGTTCACACTGAATACACGAAGGACGCCAAAACGACGCGTGTTGAGACAAGCATGCTGTATGTCCACAACACGCCCGACCAATTCGTGGAACTAATATTTCGCAGTTGGTACAAAGGCGAGAAGCTAACTTCGGCGCCGACTAAGGTGGATGTCGAAGTATTCTCTTTCTCGCAAAATCCACTCTACAAAAAGGACAAGGATCGCGTGTTGGTAATTGTGGCCGACGGGCAGGAGTCGCCGATTGGTAATCTCAGGAATATGGTAATGAAAGGTGAGACCAGGAACGGCGTTGACACTTTCTTCGCGGTTGATGGAAATCCAAATCTTGGGATGCAAATACCTGTTCCTCCAAGTGCTCAGATAAAAGCGAGCGGCAACGTGAATGGCATTACGATGGAATGGATGGGACTCTCCATGAAACCCGATCAGTTCCTGAAACTCGCGAAGGCAGCGAAACTAGAGTTTCGGATCGGCACGACCTCGTTGCCGCTGACGGATAAGCACGTCGAAATCATTCACAACTTCGCGAATCAAATCACTGTTCAATGAAAGCTGTTAGATCCTTTCTGCATCGAGTGGCCGAAAGGTCGAAGGCTTATCGGCAGGGGCGGCGACGTACAGTCTATAAGATTTATCATAATGCTAACGCGATGAAGCTCTCATGGCTCGGCTTAGAAGAAAATGATAGAGGTGAAATAGTGATCGCGTGGCAAGATGCTGTAAGGGTAGAGGCGTTCAAGCGAGATCTTTTTGCTGTCGATCTTATCTGCGTATGGATTCTTCTGAAAGATAATAAAGCGATAGAGATTAATGAAGAGATGGAAGGTTTCGACTCTCTTGCCGGCAAGTTGCCGGAATATCTGCCGGGATGCCAAAAATTCGAGGAATGGTTTCAGGTAGTAGCGTTTCCGGCATTCAAGGAAAACAACACCGTGATCTACCAACGTGATGACTTGAATAGCAGCGCACACAATCCAGGAGGTTGTCCCAATGCCGCACGGTAAGATTTGTTATCTCGAGGTTCCTGCGAATCGAGCGGAAGATTCGGCCGATTTTTATTCGAGCATTTTTGGTTGGAAAGTTCGTCAGCGAGGTGACGGCAACCTGGCCTTTGACGATTCGGGATCCGTGAGTGGTACCTGGGTCAAAGAATCCGATCGAACGCCAGAGGAGCAAACACGCGTGTACATCATGGTGGACAGCATCGCTGATACACTCCCGCAGATTGAACAGGCAGGCGGTAAGATTCTGACGCAGCGTACAGACATTGGCCCAAGTATGGGAGCATTTGCGGCGTTTGCTGACCCTGTCGGCAATGAGTTTGGTCTCTACGAAGAGCCCAAAAGCTAATACAGTTTTTATAACTAGTAATAAATGACGGAGGCAACAATGGCAAAAGTTACCGGAATCGGTGGTGTGTTCTTCAAGAGCAGAAACGATCACGCTGCACTCGCAGCCTGGTATCAGAAGCATTTGGGCATGCCACTCGAGAGCTGGGGTGGCGCGATACTGAGATGGCCCGATGACAAGGCGGACGACAAGGGACTCACCGTGTGGCACGTGGCGGGAAAAGACAGCAAGTGGTTCAGCCCCAGCGACTCAGTTTTCATGATCAACTACCGCGTCGACAATCTCGATGAGTTACTCGCACAACTCCGCGCGGAGGGGGTCGAAATTGTCAGCGGTCCCCAATCCGATGACAACGGGAAGTTCGCCTGGATCATGGATCCGGATGGAAACAAAGTGGAACTGTGGGAGCCGGCGGCCGTTGACGAACAGAACAAGAGCGCGTGAGGTTCTTGCTCAGGTAAAAAGTCTGCGTTGTGGGGTATTAGTGTGTTGCTGGTTCCTTTTCAACCAGCGGGGGGAAAGCCCCTCTTCCTGACTTGTTTTAGTTTCTGATTCAAGTTCCATTCGACGTTTGCGCAACTGAGAATAGAACAAGTCAGGAAGAAGGGCTTGCCCCCGCTCTAAACGTTCGCTGCGTGAATCAGCCGCAACACACTAACACCCCACTACGAAAGTCTGGAATTATGGTCTAAGTTAGCGTCACAAATGACCAGATTAACGATCTCCAGCATCGCACCGTTCTTCATCGTCGCCGACGTTCCGGCAACGCTATCGTTCTATCGCGATATGCTGGGTTTTGAAGTTGCGTTTCGAGGCCCGGATCCTGACGACGAGTTTTTCGGCATTGTCCGCCGCGATGGTGCGACGATCATGTTCAAAGCGCTCGGCGTGGTTTTGGACGGCAAAGAGGTTGTTGTCGAACCGGCGCCTAACTACCACCGTAAACCAGCCTTTAGTTGGGATGCTTATCTTGACGTCTCTGATCCGGATGCATTGGCGGCGGAGTTCGCCTCGCGCGGCGTTCGTTTCTCAGTGCCGCTAGGGGACAATGATGATGGTCTCAGAGGCTTCGTGATCGAAGACATCGACGGCTATGGTTTGTTTTTCGGCCATCTTGTAAAAAGATCTTCATGATGCGATTCGACCCTGCGTATGTGCAGTCATGGTACGACGCATATGGTGAACAAGAGTCCCAGCGTTGGTCCAAAAGCGCCGCTGCCAGGATGCAGTATGAGATCTACGTTCATCATCTGCGCCAGCGCGTCAGATCGGGTATGCGGCTACTCGACTGTGGATCCGGCCCCGGGACGTTTGCTCGCATTGCGATGGAGCTTGGCGCTTCAGTGACCTGCCTTGATCTGTCGCCCGTACAGCTTGCGGCCTGCCGTGAGTTAGCTCCGGGCGCCGACGAATACGTTTTGGGATCGATAACGGATCTCAGCCGCTTCGCGAATGCCTCGTTCGACATCTGTCTCGCGCTCGGCGGACCGCTGTCTTACTGTTTCGATCAGGTTGGTAGTGCGATTCGTGAGTTGTCTCGCGTCACACGCCCTGGCGGACTGCTCGGCGTATCCGTCATGAGTTTGCATGGGTCGCTTCACCATCACTTGCGTGGCGTGTTAGCCGTGCCGTTGGAGTCGAATCGCCGGATAGTTGCGTCAGGTGATCTGCCACGTGAAGTGTCGGGAAACGAATGTCACATGTTCCGCGTTGATGAACTTGCCTCGCTGCTTACTGACGCCGGGCTTGTTGATGTCGAGCTATCTGCATCCGGTTTCCTGATTTCGGTTCAAGATTTGGAACTGCCGGAGCCCGGCAGTGCCGAATGGGAATGGCTCCTCGAAGCGGAGTTGGCCGCCAGCCTCGAGTCGCCTGGAGCCGGCACTCACATCATTGCGTGGGCGAGAGTTGCGGAGCGACCTTCCCGGTAATAAGAGAGGCTTAAAGTGATGAGGAAAATCCTTTGGGCGTTTCTGCCCGTCATCTTATTGACTGTCGGTCCGGCGATCGATGTCAAAACTCTCTCTCAACAGACCACGGCGCGCGAACCTTTGGGAAAACTGTCTGGATTGATTCTCGATCCCGGCAAGGCTTGCGTACCTAAAGCAAAGATCGTTGTCGAACGTGATGGATTTCGTCGCGAGGGAATGTCAGCGGACGACGGAAGTTATGAGATTGAATTACCGGTTAATAGTTACACTGTGACCGCAACACGAGATGGCTTTCATCCAGCCCGTGAAGCTGATGTACAAATCCGGGCAGACGGAGTAACAAGCCTCAATGTTGTTATGAAGGGAACTCACAGTGAAGAGAATGTATTTCTTGAAGAACTGAGCACCGAAAGCGCCGTTCCAAACAATAGCGTCAACCTTACAAGGCGTAAACCGAAGCAGTAGGAAACAATGTGCTCTACGAATCCACATGATCTCGTCGCCGGACATCAACAAACTGCTGACAAAGTATCTAACCCCGATCCTGCGAGAGAATGGGTTCAGTAAAGTTAGTGCGCGAAAGTCATGGGGCTGGAACGATAAGTGTGTTTCGGTTTTGCAAGTTCGTGCGGTCGGCAGTTATTTCTCAAGCGTCACTGGCTGGCCTCCCATGTCTGTTGGAGTCTGGACCGGCGTCTATTACGACTTCATACCTTTCAACGGGCATAAGCCGCCAAACCGCGATGACAAAGGCCGCTTGATCCCTGATGAATCATATTGTCATATGCAATCGCATTTATCGTGTTCATTAGATCAGAGTCGCTTCACGCACAACCTTTCAAATCCAGCGGAACGTGCCCGGACAGACATCTGGTGGTTTGAACGAGACGGTTCAAATTTGGTCGAGGCCGTTGAAAACATTGCACTGTGTTTTATCGATCAGGGTATCGCCTGGTTCAGACGATATAGCGATTTGGAGTTGGCCTTTGCTGACGTTGAGTTAGAGCGGGATTGCTACGTGAAGTACCACCGGGCGTCATACCTGGCTAAAGAGCTCGGGTTTGAAAGTAAACATAAAATGTATGCGGCTCTGAGAGATGCAGAGAAAGATCGCATCGAAAAAATGTTTGGAAGTTGAGTAAAGCTATGAAGAAAATAGTATTCGCGGTGCTCTGTATTGCACTGAGCATTTGTGCCAAGGGACAGGCAGAGCGATCACCTGCGCCACTCAAAACCCTGAACATCGAATTTATGATGCGCGGCTATTTCTTCGCCGCTTCCAGCGTACCCGATAAGGAAGCATTTGGCGGCTTCGGCACGTCGGCCAATTACCCGAAAGACATCACTACGGACATGACTGTGCCCGATGCAACCATCTCGCTGATCGCCAGGCCCCTTGAAGAAGTTGTTTTCGCCAGGGAATATAGCGGACTGAAGGTGTGGCTGGTAAACGGAACGAAAGAGCGGCTGAGGTTTAACGCCCAGGATAGTCGCCTCTACATCGTGCAGGAGGCCATCGATGTTGACGGTAAGTGGAAGCCGGTCGAGTACCTGCCCTCGAGCTGGTGTGGCAACAGCTATCACCTGGTGTTTCTGGATCCAAAAGAGTACTGGGAGTTCGCGGCGGCGCGCTACACGGGGAAGTTCAAGACGCGGTTGCGCTTTCGGTTGCAATGGCAAAAATCGGACAATAAAAACTTGATGGTTTACTCGAATGAGTTCGACGGCAGCGTAAACGCGAAACAGTTTACGGTTAAGGAAGAGGACACGCCGACGAGCCTCATGGATCGGCATGACAATTAACGACCCGAAATTAGTGAGACAGGCGATGGAATTCCTTGAACCTTGGGTAGCCTTAGAAACTAATGCTGAGTACTTTCAGCGCGAGCTTGTGGCAGAGGCCGGGTCTGGCCATCGACTTTACAGTCGTGAAATGCGAGCCGTAGCAAGGCGCGAAGACTGCGATGACGTTCTGTTCGTCAGCATTGATGAACCGCCGCTGGTTGCCGTCGTGCACCTCACGCATGCCAAACGACCCGAGACAGACCCAAGATTTCCCTCGACAACCATCTTCGAATCGATGGATGACTGGATTCAACGCGGCATGAAAGCTGATCATGAGGACCACGCCCTCGATTAATCCGATGACGCCGGCCAGTTCGTGCCTTAATCTTCCTTCAGCTCTGCAACAACGATTGGCGAAGTAAATGTTTTATGCACCGGACACTTGTGAGCGATCTCGGTTAAGCGTGCGCGTTGTTCTTCGGAGAGTGGGCCGGTGAAGGTGACGGATCGTTCGATGCGATGAATGTAGCCTTCCATCTTCTGAGTGCATTCCTGACAGTCTTTAGAGTGTATGCGACCTTGTCGCAGGCGCACCGTGACCTGCTCGAGTGGCCACTGCTTTCGTCGTGCATAGAGCGTGACGGTCATCGAGATGCAACTGCCGAGTGCGGCGAGCAATAAGGTATACGGATCCGGTCCAGCGTCTTCGCCGCCCGCGCTGATGGGCTCGTCTGTGATGAGTGTGTGACCTTCGCCGTAGCGCACTTCATTCCGCAGGTTTGTTTGAGAAGTTACAACAACGTCGCTCATGACTACCGTCCTTTCTATCCACAGATTACGCAGATTATACAAGGCAACTTGCGATGGACTCCGGGGCGCGGCTACACTCGCGCGTTCCAAAAGATCCGAAATCATCTGAGGCTGTTGCATGAAGATTCATGAATATCAGGGAAAAGAACTCTTAAGAAAGTACGGCGTGCCCGTTCCGCGCGGCATCGTGGCCCGCTCGCCTGAAGAAGCGTATCACGCGGCGAAAGAACTCGGCGGCGACCTCGTCGTCGTGAAAGCGCAGATTCATGCGGGTGGACGCGGCAAGGGCGGCGGCGTGAAGCTGGCACGCAGTGCCGATGAGGCTGAGACGATTGCTCGCCAGATGCTGGGCATGCAACTCGTCACACATCAAACCGGGCCCGAGGGCAGGGAAGTACGAGTTCTGCTAATCGAAGAAGGCCTGCCTATCGACAAGGAATACTATCTCGGCATCGTCCTCGACCGTGCTTCAGGTCGACAGGTGTTCATGGCTTCATCAGCAGGTGGAATGGACATCGAGGAAGTCGCAGCAAAGACGCCGGAAAAGATCATGAAAGAGACGATCGACCCGGCTGTCGGCTTTCTATCGTTTCAGGCCCGCAAGCTGGCGTTTGGTCTGGGATTGCCGGGCGCGCTCGTCAACCAGGCGGTGAAGTTTATGCAATCGCTCTATAGCGCCTATGAGCAGATGGACGCGTCGCTCGCCGAGATCAATCCATTTCTATTGACGAAAGACGGCCGCCTGATCGCGCTCGACGCAAAGATCAATTTCGACGACAACGCCCTGTTTCGTCACAAAGATTTTCTTAACCTGCGCGACCTGCATGAAGAAGAGCCGCTGGAAATCGAAGCGTCGAAGTTTGATCTCAACTACATCAAGCTCGACGGCAACATCGCGTGTATGGTGAACGGCGCCGGTCTCGCGATGGCCACAATGGACATCATCAAACTCGCCGGCGGTGAACCGGCGAACTTTCTCGACGTCGGTGGTGGTGCGTCACAGGAACGAGTTGAAGCAGCGTTTCGCATCTTACTCGCGGATGAAAACGTGAAGGCGGTTTTGATTAATATCTTCGGGGGCATCGTGCGTTGTGACATGGTCGCGCGTGGTGTGGTCGAGGCGGCGAAGAACCTCGGGATTAAAGTGCCGGTTGTCGTGCGTCTCGAAGGCACGAACGTCGAAGAAGGACAGCGAGTGATTCGTGAATCCGGATTGAATTTCACGGTTGCAAATGGAATGAAAGACGCGGCCGAGAAAGTTGTCGGCCTCGCAGCGTGAGCCACGGATTAAACAGATGAACAGAACGATAGCGCCGAAATGGGTCGTTCGCATTTGTCGCTTTGGTCTGGCAGCGTTGTTTCTGTTCACAGCGATCGCGAAGCTCGCGATTATCAAGACTTTCGTCAAAAACATGGGCGAGCTGTTGAGCTCGTCCGGATTTGATTATCAGCGGTGGTCGTGGCCGGCGACGATCGCCGTGATCGTTGCTGAGTTCATCACTGCGATTCTTCTGCTTGCTCCGCGCACGGTGCGGATCGGCGCGTTGTGTTCGGGAGCATTGTTGATAGGCTTCGCGTCGTACGCGCTTTACTACGTTTACGGATTACATGGCGAGCCACTCGAGTGTGGGTGCTTTGGCGGCATTATTGCCAGCCAGCTCGGAGTAAAGACCGCGCTCAGAAATCTCGCACTGCTAATTCCCGTGATCGTTGTTTGGGTTGGATATAGGAGAACGCGGAAGGAGTTATTAATTGGCCAGTATTGAGTTTTGGGGTGGTGTCGGCACCGTCACCGGATCGAAATATCTAGTGCAGACCAACCGGGCACGAGTGTTGGTTGACTGCGGAATGTTTCAGGGACTGAAAGAGCTGCGTGAACGCAACTGGCAGGATCCGCCGTTTAAGCCAGGGTCGCTCAATGCGGTGCTAATCACGCACGCGCACATCGATCACACGGGTTATCTGCCGCGCCTGGTCCAACAAGGGTTTCGCGGCCCGGTTTACTGCTCAAAAGGCACTGCCGATCTGTTGAAGATACTCTTGCCCGATGCGGGACGCTTACAGGAAGAAGATGCCGACTATCGCAACCGTCATAAGCTGACTAAACACACTCCCGCACTCCCGCTCTACACCGAAAAGGACGCGTATGCGGCCCTGGAGTTAGTGAAGCCGGTTCCGAATACCGGTGAGCCAATCGAAGTCGCCCCGGGTATTCGTGGCAGCTTTAGAATCGCGGGCCACATACTCGGATCGAGTCTAGTGCTGCTGGAACTGGACCATGCTTTAGCTGATGGCCAGGGACGCCGCATTCTTTTTTCCGGCGACCTGGGCCACTACGATCAGCCAATTATTCGCGATCCAGTGCCGCCACCAGCTTGCGACTACCTTCTGGTCGAGTCGACCTACGGCGATCGCCTGCACGATACCGAAGATCCGAAAGTCGCTCTCGCACGAATCATCAACGACGCCGCGGAACGTGATGCGCCGGTTTTGATTCCGGCTTTTGCCGTTGGCCGCACTCAGGAAATTGTTTATCTGATTCGCGAACTGGAAGATGAAAAAACGATTCCGGTTTTGCCGGTGACGGTTGACTCGCCGATGGCCGCCGCGGCGACATCCGCGTACGCAAATCGCAAAGAAGAGCAGGACGAGGAATATACGAGCATTCTCACGCGACAACGTCATCCGCTGCGAACTCATTCCATGACGACAGCTTCATCGCGGCAGGAGTCAAAGCGACTGAATGATGCCCAAGGCGCGCGTGTGATCATCAGCGCCTCCGGCATGATGACTGGCGGCCGGGTACTGCATCACGCCATGCGTCTCGTGCCCGATCCGGAAGCGACAATCGTATTTGTTGGTTATCAGGCTGCCGGCACGACCGGGCGTCGCATCCTCGAGGGTGAACCGGAAGTGAAGATTATGGGACAGCGAGTCCCCGTGCGTTGTCGCATTGCAAAGATCGGTGGTTTCTCGGCACACGCTGACTATGCAGAAGTGCTGCGTTGGTTGGGTGGTATCGAGAGCGGTGTGCCGCGCCAGACTTTCCTGACGCATGGCGAACCCGAAGCCGCAAATGCGATGGCCGGGCACATCAAGGAGAAGTTTGGTTGGAACGTCCACGTTCCGCAGTACGGCGAGAAGTTTGAACTTGTATAAGTGATGGTCAGTTTGAAATACGCCGAAGGCGTTCGCTAAATTTTAGCCCAGGGTTGGAGCGCCAGCGACAACCCTGGGTATCAATTCAAATACGCGCTAAACCCTGAAAGGGTTAGGCGATTGGCGAACCCTTTCAGGGTTTAAATCCCTTTGGGTTAAGCCCCAGGGTTCTCGCGACGCTCGAACCCTGGGCTAAAATTAGCGAACGCCTTCGGCGTATTCTTAAAACTACATCAGTACGTTTGTATAGGTCCTATAGGACGTATCGGACCTATGATTTATACTGCCGCGTTTCAAATGGAGGAGCTTTAATTGAGCGTCTTAGTCGACAAATCTACACGTCTGGTTGTGCAGGGTATCACCGGGAAAGAAGGAACGTTTCATACGAAGCAGATGGTTGAGTATGGAACGAATGTCGTTGGTGGCGTGACGCCCGGCAAAGGCGGCGCCACGCACGAGGGAATTCCTGTTTTCAATACCGTTGCCGATGCTGTGAAAGAAGCCGGAGCTAATGCTTCCGTGATTTACGTGCCTCCGTCGTTCGCTGCCGACGCGGTGATGGAAGCGGCTGATGCCGGTATCCCTGTCGTTGTTTGTATTACTGAAGGTATTCCGACACTCGACATGGTCAAAGTTAGAGAATACCTGAAAGACAAATCGACACGGCTGATTGGTCCAAACTGTCCGGGCATCATCTCGCCGGGCAAGTGCAAGATCGGAATCATGCCGGGACACATTCATCGCGAAGGAAACATCGGCGTTGTCTCGCGCTCTGGAACGTTGACATACGAAGCTGTCGGACAGTTAACGGCGCTCGGGATGGGCCAGTCGTCAGCCATCGGGATCGGCGGCGATCCGATCGTGGGCACGACGCACGTCGACGCGTTACGACTTTTCCAGGCCGACGACGAGACGGCCGGAATCGTGATGATTGGGGAGATTGGTGGCACGGCAGAAGAGGAAGCCGCCGCGTTTGCGAAAGAGAATGTAACCAAGCCAATCGTTGCGTTCATCGCCGGGCAAACAGCGCCGCCGGGAAGACGCATGGGCCACGCCGGCGCGATCATTGCCGGAGGCAAGGGAACAGCGGCAGAGAAGATGAAAGCGCTCGCCGATGCGGGTATCCACGTGGTCAAGTCACCCGCGGATATTGGTCAGGCAATGAAGGACGCGCTTTAACAGGATTTCAGGATTGACAAGATTTACAAGATCGAATCATGTAAATCATGCAAATCTTGTAATCCTGTCTAAAAAAGAATCAGGAAACAGAGCACACGTAAACATGTCCAATCTAACATTCGGAATAATCAAACCCGACGCGGTGCGCGCGGGTCACACGGGATCGATCATTCAACGAATTCTCGACAACGGTTTCGGAATTCGTGGACTCAAGCTGATCCACATGAGCAGGCAACAAGCAGAAGGTTTCTACGCCGTGCATCGCGAGCGTCCGTTCTTCGCCGGTCTGACCGAATTCATGTCCAGCGCACCTTGTGTTGTCATGGCGCTTGAAAAAGAACGTGCCGTCCCCGCCTGGCGTGATCTGATGGGCGCGACCGATCCGGCAAAAGCCGACGCCGGCACGTTGCGGAAAGAGTTTGGAGGTTCAGTTGGTGAGAATGCCGTCCACGGTTCCGACTCCGACGAAAACGCCGCCATCGAGATCTCATACTTCTTCAGTCGTTTGGAACTCGTATAGCCCGGAATGAAGTACTGCCCACAATGCAAACGACAGTTCAGCGAAGCGTGGCTGAGCTTTTGTTCAGACGATGGTACGCCGCTCGTTCAGGAAATGACGCCCGCCGCGGATCCTAACTGGGATCCGCAAATCCGGGATCCGAAAGTACAAACGCTGGACGAAGAAAAAACTCAGTGGCTTCCACGCGAGCCGCCCGTCGCCGGTGGATGGATCGCGCCTGATGAGCGCCCGCCGATGAGTCCGGGCGCGTGGAGTCCTCCACCGCCGCCAATGATGATTCCGCGCACCCCTGCGCCGAATCAGCAACTAGCTGCGGCATCGATGATCGTTGGCCTCGCGGGAATTTTGCTGTCGTGGTGTTTCGGCCCGGTTCCCGGAGTCGTCGCGCTAGTGCTGGGGTTGGTCGCTCTCTCGCAAATTAAAAAGTCGCCCGAGAAATACGGTGGCAGGGGAATGGCGATAGCGGGAATCGTCATCGGCGCACTCACTATCGCTTTTTACATACTGTTAATTATCGGGTGGATTTTGGCCGGGGCGCTTCGTTAATTTTCCAGCGGTGGTTTAGAATTCATTTGAAATGAAGCGCTGTTCGACCTGCAACCGTACGTACGAAGATCCAAACCTGAGTTTCTGTATCGACGACGGCACCCCACTGACTTCCGTCGAAGCGGACGATACAACCGTCGTTCGGCCTCGAAACACAGAGCAAAACACCGATGATACTGACTGGAATGCACAGGCGTACCAGCCGCCGGGTGCGTATGTTCCTCCGGGCACGGATCCGAAGCGGCGGCGAGCGTGGCCGTGGGTGCTGGGCATTGTCGGCGCGTTCGTTCTCGGAATCCTGGCGCTCTCGCTAGCGGCTGCCATTCTGATTCCCAGAATGATGCGTGCGAGTCGACGATATGAGCCGCCACCCGTCAGCAGCAGCACCAATCGAGAAGAGAATTCAAACAGCGCCACAAACAACAACGCAAACAACAGCGAAGACGTTACCACTCCGCCTCCGACGGATCATGCACAGGTTCTCGGACAGTTAACGAATATCGAACAAGAGTGGACGGTTGCGAATCTCAATGCCGATAAGAGAAAGCTCGATCGAATTCTGGCCGACGATTTTGTGGGCGAGGGGGAGCAGAATGAACAGCAAAGCAAAGCCGATTACATTCGTACGATCCAACGGAATGCGGACGTCGAAAAGTGGGAATTCAGCGACTTGAAACTCGACCTCGCTGGAGATCGTGCGAAGTTAACCGGCATCATTACTTACTTCCTTCGCGATCGCAGTGTATCTTTTGACTTCACGGACAGGTTCGTGTGGCGTGACGGCAGATGGCAGGCGACGGGCGCCGAAATAAAGCGCCGAGGAGCTCCAGAAACAGACCTTTAACAAACTGACATGTCAATCATTAGCGAAGTAATCGAATCGACGAAAGCAATTATCCAGGGAATGGGTGTGACGCTGTCGTACATTCCCAAGCGCAAGTGGACGGTTCAATATCCTGACGAGCCCGTCACTGTCCAGCCACGTTATCGCGGGCAGCACTTGCTGCACGTCGATGAGCTCGGACGCGAGAAGTGTGTTGCGTGTTATCTGTGCGCTGCCGCCTGTCCCTCGGAGTGTATCTACATCGTGGCTGCCGATGATCCACGGCCACCCGAACAGCGCGTGGGCGTCGATGAGCGTTATGCCGCCGTTTACAACATTGATTACGGCCGTTGCATTTTCTGCGGTTATTGTGTCGAGGCCTGCCCGAAAGACGCCATCACTCACGGCTACAACTTTGAACTGTCGGTTTACAGTCGCGCAGATCTCCTCAAGACCAAGGACGATTTGCTGATCACCAAACAACTGCAGTCGAAGAACTACCGGGTCGCGCTATCACATGAAGACGTTGATTCGGAATATAAAGAAGTCTAATCCACAGATTACGCAGATTACACAGAAAAGAATCTGTGTAATCTGTGGATAAGGTTTCGCATGCCTCTGCGCGAGTATCACAAACGTTGGGAGTTTGATCTCAAATCGAGTCCCGAGCGACTGTGGCCGTTCATTG
>Ga0068871_100001912_pt1 | contig 14085 bp, 6 predicted proteins | sample KBSMisM72_FD_72750 | JGI IMG/M metagenome (GOLD analysis project Ga0068871, IMG submission 72750) | Miscanthus rhizosphere microbial communities from Kellogg Biological Station, Michigan, USA - KBS Miscanthus M7-2 | ecosystem: Host-associated > Plants > Roots > Rhizosphere > Soil ... | reverse complement strand
TGCTGATTGCAGTAAGCCTCGGCGCCCAGCAGAATACGAGCCTGGAACTCATTCAAGTTATCGCGATTGCCCAGAACAAACGCGATGACTCGATTCTTCCGGGTGGTGGTCAGATCGATCCCAAGCCGGCGGGCGGAGGCATAAACCCGAGCCTGAATTTCGGGATCGACCTGTGGGTTTCCGTTGGCCACCCGCGACACGGTCGCGGCGCTTACGTTTGCCAGCTTCGCGATTTGGTGCAGAGTCGTCTTCACGGACGCGGTTTCCTGGTCATTATTATGCCATAGGACCTCATGCTGGGAGCTAAATCTGGAAATATTTCCTGCAAAGTAGGAAAAATATTTGACAAAACGAGAAATTTTGAACGACGATGATCTCGCTGAGGGAGACTTCCTTTGGGCGTAATGCCCGGGAGCCATACTCCATTTCCGGGATGCACCCTTCCGCAGCTGTCTGATTTGCAGGTTAGAACCAAACCATCAGGGAGAGTTTATGCAGGTGCCGCTATCCCGCAGAAGTTTTATCGCCACTGCCGCAGCCGCAGTTCCCCTCGGCATGATGCACGCGCAGGTTCCGAACCCGGCTTCTTCGTCCACTTCCACGACTCCCTCGGCTGCAACAGCCGGCGGTACGGATCGAATTGTGGATATCCATTGTCATTTCGACGACAGGAATCCAAATTTTATGGATGACTTTTTCAGGGTTTCAGACCATTTGAATCTTACGGCTTGCATGCTGACCCCGTTCGAGAACCGCAAGGTGGTGGCCGAAGCGGCGAAAAAGCATCCCCGGCAAATTATTCCGTTCGGTTTTGTCGACGTCGATGCCCCCGATGTCACGCATCAGGTCGAAGAGTTTCATGCCATGGGATATCGCGGGCTGGGAGAGCTGGAAAATCCCAGGAAGAATTTCAGCGATCATTCCTACGACCCGATTTATGAGCGCGCCAGCCAGTATGGGTGGATCTTGATGTTTCATACCGGTATCGTGATGAGGGAAGAATTCAAGCTGCCTGAGGATGTAAGTTCTGGCCGCATGCGGCCATTTCATCTGGAGGAAATTGCAAGGCGCTTTCCCAAGCTTACGGTTCTGGGAGCGCATTGTGGCAATCCGGAATATGAGTGGGCGGCCGAGGTTTCGCGTTGGAACCCGAATATATTTTTCGATCTCAGCGGTTCGACCTTGCTTAAGATGCGATCCCGCCTTCACCATCTTCAGGAAGTTTTCTGGTGGTCTGGGGTGGGGCAGGACACCAGCACTCCGAATAACGATCAGAGCGCATTCATCAAGCTGGTGTTTGGTTCCGATACCTACCTGAAAAGGATTGAGACAGTCGTGACCATGTATCGCGCCGTCTTTGATGCCTGCGACGTCCCCGAAGCCACCCGCAAGATGATCCTGGGTGGAACCATGTCACAACTGTTAGGCCTACCTGCTTAGAAATGTCTGCAAGGCTGCCGGCTTTTCCCAGTTCGTTCTCGACCCTTCGCTTATGGCGTAGCTGCTAAGGTACGACCGGCAAAACCAGCGCCGAAGGATGCGCCTGGTCGTGCCATATGGTGTTGGTCGCTCTCACCATGCGGCTGGCATGTGCCTGATCTTCGCCGGTATTGAGATTGCGATCAAAGCGCGGAAAATTGCTGCTGGAAACTTCCAGACGAAGTTTGTGCCCAGCGAGGAAGACATTGCTGGTTGCCACCATGTCGATTACGACCGGATAAATTGTGCCGGGTTTCATCATCTCCGGTGTTTCTTGCGAGCGGCGATAGCGCATGCGCAGAATCCCTTCTGTCAGGTTTTGCGCATATCCGTTGGGCCACACGTCGACCAGCTTGCCAGTGAAGTCGGTATCTCTCGCCGAGGAGCTCACAAACAGTTCGAGGCTCACTGGACCTGTGACCTCGAAATCCTTTTCAAACGCCTTGGTAGTGTAGATGTGAACGTCTTTTCTTGCCTCGACCTGCCTCTGGTCTTTCGGTCCCGGAGCCAGGTGTTCTTTGTCGCAACAAAGCGGCCCGCCGAGGGTTGGCACTGGATCTGCGGGATCGTAGGTGAACACGTCGCTTGCTCGATTGGCTGGCGGGGCATCCGGGGTCAGGCTGTGATCGGATTGCAGGAAGTAACGCGAGGTTTTCGCGCGCGCCAGGGGCCAGTCCTCCTCCTCTCGCCAGATATTTTTTCCCAGGACGAAGATCTTGACCGGCTTCTCGTGCTCGACCCCGTTGGGAACATTCTTGAATAGGCTGTCGTACCAGCGAAAAATTAGCTCGTCTTCGTCTACCCTAGACTGCAGACCGAAGTCCAGATCTCCGATTTTCGGTCCTCCACCGGCATGGCCGCCGACTCCCAGGAGAAGTCGCTGACTCCGCCGCGAGGCTTCACTGCCCGCCCGATTGCGGAGACCCGTGTAGTCACGCAGAGTTCCCCGCAGGAAAATGTCGTACCAATCCCCTACGTGAAAAACCGGGACGTCGATTTGCTCCAAGTGATCTTCAATAGACCATTTCTTCCAATAATCGTCGTAGGAAGGGTGGGCCAGCCAATCGAAGAAATAGGGCGCGAGGTTTTGCTGGGGCGCGGGTATTTGGACGGGGAAAGAATCGAGGGGCAGTCTCTTCGCCCACGCGGAGGCGTCTGTCTGCTTTTCGAAACGACGATGCAGGGTTTCCCATGAGAGCCGTGCCGTCCAGGATTCATTCACCCACTGCTCGAGGGCTCCGCCCTGGTAGACCCATCCGTCGTGGTAGTTGGAAGCGGTCTCTTCGGGAATGATTCCAGCCAGATGCGGTGGATGCGCGATGGCAGCTAGCAACTGAGTTGCGCCCACATATGAAGAACCGAACATTCCGACCTTGCCATTGGAGTACGGCAAGGCTGCGGCCCACTCGATCGTGTCGTATCCGTCCTGTGATTCGTTCTTGAAGGGATACCAATCGCCATCCGATTCATAGCGTCCACGAACGTCCTGGGCAATGGCGATGTAGCCCCGCTCGGCTGCAATAACGCAGGTCTCACGCTCATCCTGTTTGTCGTAGGGCGTGCGCGTCAGGAGAACGGGAAATTTCCCCTCCGCCCTCGGTCGATAAACGTCGGCGCGCAGAATGGTTCCGTCGCGCATAGAAACGCCGAGGTTGCGTTCGAAGACGACATCGTAATGGGTCGTAACCGGCTCGGCTGCCAGAGCGCAACAGCAGAGACCAATCAGAAGCCCGCGTAATAGCGTGAGTTTGAGTCGGCTCATCATTTTTGTTGGTTGCGGAGGCCTGAATGGTTGGCTGCGGTTATCAGTTGCTCCATGGCGTCAACCACGGCGACCCGAAGCAGTGCTTTTGGAGTTCGTGCGTGCGCCAGAAGCAATGTTTGCCGGTCCGCCCAGCCCGAAGGCGGAGCGATATTGTTTTTCAGAAATGTGACCGCCTCTTCTCCGGCCGCGCCCAGGTCGGCAAGGTCCGTGGTGACACCTTCCGCATCGCGAAAAGCGGGGCTAATGCTAGCCAGCGACTGGCATTCAACTCTGAGTGCCGCCCAGGCTCGAAATTGCTGAAGTATCTGCTGGCGCGAATTCTCGCTTGACGAGTCACGATCAGATATCTCCAGCAGAAAGTTCTTTACCAGATCTGCAAACCGGCGTGCCGGCGCCGGATCGGCAATCGCAATATCACCCAGCGCGGTTAAGGGCGTGAGTTGTGTAATGGTGCGTTGCTCGCGATAGGCGCCTAGCCGCAGGGGTTCGACCAGCCCGAAAAAAGTTTCCCCAAATGGTGGAACCTCGCGTCGCGAAATACGACGGGCCGCTTTGTCCAGATTTGTGATGTGTTGGGAGCCGGCCGCTTCCAGGTCAAGGCTGACCGCGCCCAGCCGACGGTACATGTCTTCGCTATCCGTTATTTCGCGGGGTGACCAAAAACGTTCGGCAATCGCCGCACTGTAGGGCCAGATGCGTGAGTCGAGATTGTCTTGGGAAAGCAATTCTCCCCATGCGCACACCTCGCCACCAAGAATGTGCGCGGCTTGGGCCGAATCCAGAGTCTGGTCGGAAGGGTCGTTGGAGTAATAATCGGCTGTGCGCTTCATCTTGTCGAGGTAGTAGGGTGCGGAAAGGAAGCCGTCGAAGCCCATTTTTGCCGAGGTTGCCAGTGCTTCTGAGCTCTGCCACGACTGGACAACAATATCCTTGCGAAGATCGGGGCGAAGGATTTCATCCCAGCCGACCATGCGGCGTCTGTTCTTCTGAAGAATTTCTGCGACTCGACGATTGAAGTACGCTTGCAACGCGGCGTTGTCCTGGAGTGAATTGCGCCTCATGAAGGCCTGGATGTCTGGGTTATTGTTCCAGGAGGCTCCGTCAACCTCATCGCCGCCGATGTGCCAGAACTTGTCGGGAAATAGCTGGGTCATCTCCCCCACGAAGCGATCGATGAAGCGATATGTACTCTTCTTGGTGGGATCGAAGTTGACCGTGGTCACAGCGTAGTTGTGAATGAAGACGTAGGGCCCCGGCAAGCTGGCTAGCTCTGGATATCCGATAAACCATGCGTTCGCGTGGGAAGGCATATCGAACTCGGGAAGAACGCGTATGCCACGATCGCGCGCGTAGGCCACGATCTCGCGAATTTCGGCCTGCGTGTAAAAGAGACCATCAGAGCCCATTTCATGCAGGCGAGGAAAGCGACGGCTCTCCACCCGAAAGCCCTGATCGTCTGACAGATGCCAATGGAAGACATTCAACTTTACGACCGACATCAGATCGAGTGTGCGCTCGATCGCTGAAACGGGCTGCCAGTGGCGTGAGACATCCAGTAGCAGGCCGCGCCAGGAAAAGCGCGGGTGGTCTGTAATCTGTACCAGAGGAAAACAGAAGCCGGCGGAATCGGCATCGACTAATTGCAGGAGAGTTTCCAGTCCACGCAATGCTCCAACCACCGTCGCTGCCTTCAGCACGGCGCGTTGGGATGTGATTTCAAGTGTGTAACTCTCGTCTTCTTCTACACCCTGGACTGTCATTCCTGCGGACGCAACATCAACCACCAGCCCCGACGGGGCGTTATCCGGTTCGCGGGAAAACCTCAGGCCGGTGTGGGCTTCGAGCCGCACCAGCATGCGATCGATCGCATGGTTCAGGCGGCTGTCGGTGAAGCCCGGTGTCGAGATCCGGAAGGTGGAATTGAGCGTAAACCGTCCGGGGCTGACCGAGAACGATGCTGGCACTGGCATCAACGAGAGTGTTGGGTTTTCGGCCACAAGCGCAAGACTCAACCACAAGCACAGGCCAAATGCAGTGGCTAGGTGTCGGAACATTGAGCAATGGCGCATCGAGGAAATCATCGTTGCCTCACGAAGTACTTTCGAGAAGGGCACGCGCCCGCCATAGGTTTCACCTTCCGACAGAAGTTGAAGGAATATAAAACGAAAGTTAGTGGCGGTTCCGCGGTCAACGACCATGTGCGATCCTTTGCCTACGTCGAACCGGGGTCTCTGGGATAGCGTGGTTCCTTTAATGAAGGAGCCCCACCAAAATCTGCCTTGATTCGGCTGCGGCCTTCCCCCGCCAATACATCCCACTCGGGTTACTCGATTTCATTGCCTCATTTAAGTATATGAAAATACATAACCATTGCCCGATCTTGAGGACAGGGTGCAAGTTTCGCGATTAAAAGTCTAGCGCAAATTGGGTGGTTTGTTAGAAATATTTCACAAAATACAGAATATTCTTGACTACTACTAGAAATGTAATGTAAGTTTCGCGGAACCGTGATGTGCTCAGAGGGGGAAACCATGCGGCGTTCCAGGCTCTATTCATGTTTATGCCTTTCGGCAGTTCTGACATTTTCATCACTTCTCGGCGCACAAGTCGATAAGGCCCTGGTGCGAGTCACCGTCACCGATCCGAGCGGCGCGGTTGTTCCGAAAGCTACCGTCACCATGACCAATGAAGCCACGGGTGTCGACTCGATCAGCAAGACCGACGATCAAGGATTGGTTGTGTTTCCAGCATTGCAGCCCTCGACCTACAGTGCCAAAGTGGTGGCCGACGGATTCAAGACTTCGGCGCGTGAGCATTTCATGCTCCAGGTTGGGCAGCAAGTTGACTTGCCCTTCGCCCTCCACGTGGGTTCGGAAACACAAATCATGGTTGTGGGTGACCAGGCGCCGCTTGTCAATACCGTCAGCTCCGAGCTGGGCACGACCGTTTCCGGCAACTACATTCTGGATATGCCGCTGTTTGACCGGAACCCGACCGCATTGGTCTTTCTGGCTCCGGGGGTGACCAACGTCAATGGGGGCGACGTCAACGCATTGGGCGGACTGAACTTCTCTTCTAACGGACAGCGCACCTTCACTTCGGAACTGCGACTCGATGGAGCTGTGGCCTCGGTGCCCGAAGGCGGCGAAGGCGGCGTCAACAACGTCACCTATCGTCCGTCGGTCGAAGGCATTCAGGAATTCAAGCTCATGAACAACGGCTATTCTGCGGAGTACGGCAGCAACGGCGGTACCGTGATAAGCATGATCACCAAGTCCGGCACCAATGAGTTGCACGGAAGCGGCTTCTACTTCACCCGGCGCCCATGGCTCGACGCCAACGGTTTCTTTGCCAACCGCGCCGAAGAGCCGCGGGCCCAGTACAAGCGTGAAGAGTGGGGCGGCGCAATCGGCGGTCCGATCGTTAAGAAGAAGGCATTCTTCTTCTTCGATTTTGAGCGCGACCACTTCGATCAGCCTTTCGTGATTCAGGCCATCGTTCCAACCGCGTTGGAGCGCACCGGAGATTTTTCGCAATCATTCAACCCCAACGGCGCTCCGGTTGCGATTTATGACCCCAACGGCCCCATCGTAGGCACGACACGTCCGCAGTTTCATGCCTTGGTCAACGGCGTAGATACCGCCAACGTTATTCCCGGTACCCGTCTCAACCCGCTGGGACTGGCGCTAATCAATCTTCTTCCTTCGCCGAACCAGAATGTCGACCCGTCGAGCGGCGACCCTAACTTTGTGCAGAATGCAGTCATCGCCACTCCGGGCTGGCAGTTGGATGGCAAGATTGATTACTACTTTAACCAGAAGAGCTGGATGACGGGCCGCTATTACATGCGGCATGAGACGACCACGCAGCCGGATCCTTTCTTGTCGGAGAACATAACCAAGGCCAAGACCGAGGGAATTACGCTTTCACACAACTGGGCGCCGTCGTCCACTTTTCTGTGGGTGAACCGCATAACCCTTACGCGCTTTAATACGCCCGGCGACGTTCCCCTGACGGTTGATCCGACCAACATCAACGGTACCGGTGTCGGCTTCCCGACCGAGCTGGTCGACAACGCGTATTACCATCGTCCGGCGTTTCCATCCATCACCTTCGATCAGTACCAGGGACTGTCGGCGACCGCATGCTGCACCATCTCGCGCGAAACCGACACGCAATGGTCCTATGCGTCCGTCGCAACAAAGACTCTTGGCAACCACAGCATCAAGTTCGGCGGGGAACAGCGGATTTTCCTCAACAACTTCTTCCAGCCCAGCAACACCGCCGGGGCTTTCAACTTTGGTCAAACCTACACGGCGCAGGATGTACTGAATGGTTCTGCTGACGGCGCCGATGGCAACGATCTCGCGTCTCTGCTGATCAACTGGCCGGATGACGGTAGCTTTAACACCGACGTGCTAACCGAAGTCCCAGCCGTCGCCAACAAGTCGATGGAGACCAGTTTCTTTGGCCAAGACGACTGGAAAGTCACAAAAAAGCTGACAGTGAACTTCGGCCTCCGGTATGAAATCAGTACACCGTACACCGAGCGTTACAACCGCAACCAGTTCACTTGCTTCACTTGTGACTCAGGGATCAACGTGCCGGCACTCGGTGAGTACCCTGGCGGCGAGCTCTTCGGTACCTCGATTCTTGCCAGCGATAAACAGCGTCACAGCAATTCCGACAGCAACAACTTCGGACCTCGCTTCGGATTCGCCTACGCGCTAAACGACAAGACGGTTGTGCGCGCCGGCGCAGGCCTTTATTACGGCCTGAACTTCGCCACCAACTGGCAGTACGGCGGAACCGCCTGGAACGGCAGCGTTCCCTTCCACGCCTCTGACGACAGCGGCTTTACGCAGCATGCTTCCATGACCAATCCTTATCCGGATGGATTAAGCCTTCCCCAAGAGGGCAAGTACGGCGACCTTACTTTGTATGGTTTGGAAAACTTCAACCACGCCAGCCTGAATGTAAGGAATGCCGAGATCTACCAATGGAACCTGGGCGTGCAGCGCCAGTTCGGCGGATCGATGTTGATTGAAGTCAACTACTCGGCGAACCGCAGCACGCATCTTCCCTGGGACAAATCGCTGCGCAGTCAGAATTTTGTCAGCGCGACCGACCGCGTTAAATGCGATCCGAACGACCCTACAATTTGCGGTACGGCGTACCTGAACGCGCAAGTAACCAATCCGTTCCAGTACCTATTCGTTCAATTGCCCGGTCAGCCGGCTCCGATCTTCAATGAGCCGACATCGAGCTACAACAACGATACGATTCCCCGCGTGAATATTCTTCGCCCCTACCCGCAATTCCAGGCCCTGTATGGCTTCACGCCGTTCGAAGCGCAGTCCCGGTATAACTCTTTGCAGGTGCGTTTCGAGAAACGCTACTCGCACGGCCTGACCTTCACCGGCAACTACACGTACGCACATATGACTTCCGATTCCGACTCGGGAGCGAATTCGTCACTCGGGAGCGCCTTGGGCGCCTTTGCCGCCGTGCAGGACAAGAGCAATCTAGCCGGAGAGCGCAGCATTTCCGCCAACGACACGCCTCATCGTTTCGTGATCGCCGCCACCTATGACCTGCCCTTTGGAAAAGGCCGGACCTTCGGAAGCAACGCCAACAAGTTTGTCGACGCGGTGTTCGGCGGCTGGAAGCTCAGCAGCTTCGTGACGATCCAGTCGGGACAGCCGTTGGCGATTCGCATGGCGTCGAATCGAATCAACGGTGGGGCGCAGCGTCCGGACCTGGTCGGCAATCCATGCAGCGGCCTAAGTGCGCACGATGTGGTCTTCGGGGCAGGCTCCTACCTCAACCTGGACGCCTTCACTAACCCGGGAGACGAGGTGGCCGGCGATACGCCGCGTTACATCGACAACTGCCGTACGGACCCAATTCGCAATCTCGATCAAACCCTGGCCAAGACTTTCCAGATTGGCGAGCGTGTGTCCCTCGAACTTCGTGGCGAACTCTTCAACGCGTTCAACCACCCGAACTTTGGTGCACCGGGTACCCGTTACGCGCCAGGTTCTGGAAGCTTTGGCGATTTCCAGAGTCAGCCTAACAACCAATGGCGGCACGGGCAGTTGGGAATCCGGGCAACGTTCTAGAAGTCTCTGGTCAAAGAAAGCGCACGACGGATAGGGGACGAATGAGACGCAGAGACTTCATGGGGGCGACGGCTGCTGGCCTGGTGGCATTGGCTGCTCCCAGCGTTCCGTGGGGGCTCTGGGCTGCCGACGTTCCCGGTGCGCCTCGGCGTCGTGAGAATTTTAATGACGGCTGGCTCTTCCGCCGCCAGGCGCGCGGCGGCGGCGCCTTAGGCTCATTCGATCGCAACTCAACTCTTGGCGCCGAAGTCGAACCCAAGTTTCGCAACGCAACCCAAGTCGTGTATGACGATTCGGATTGGGATTTTATCTTCCTTCCCCATACTTGGAATGCCTTTGACGGCAGCGACGATCAGCCGGGCTATTTCCGCGGCCTCGGGTGGTACCGCAAACACTTCAATCTGAGTGAAGCCGAACGAGGCAAATGTATTTTCCTGGAGTTCGAAGGAGTTAACCAGGTCGCGGAGGTTTGGCTGAACGGAGCACGGATCGGAGAACACAAAGGCGGTTATACCGGCTTCGAATTCGACCTCACGGAACATATCAAGCTCGGTTCTAACGTTCTTGCTGTGAAGGTTAGCAACGTCTACGACCCAAACATAGGGCCGACGGTGAAGACGGATGTAACGTTCTACGGCGGAATTTACCGCGACGTCTGGCTGCGAATTTCCGAACCGATCTACTGTTCGTCGCTCTATTGGCGGACACCGCAGGTCAGCGAAGGTTCGGCGGAGATCGAGGTATACGGCGCTCTGGCCAATACCACGCACCAGGCTACGACACTGAATTTAGCAATCGAGATTCTAGATGCGGCCGGCGTTGTAGTAGGAAATTCCAAAGCGAGTGCGATCGCCCCAGCTGGCAAAACCACCGAGCTCCAACGACAAACCGTACATGTTTCGAACCCCAAGCTCTGGCATCCTGACTCGCCAAATCTTTACCGCATTCGCGCGAGCTTTTCCGACAAGGCGAAAGTGGTGGATTCGGTGGAAATTCCGCTCGGTTTCCGCTGGTTCCACTTCGACTTCGACCAGGGCTTCTTTCTTAATGGAAAACGCCTGCAATTGTGCGGCACGACCTGGCATCAGGTTTATCCCGGCATGGGGAACGCACTGCCGAACTCCAGACATTTTGCGGACATGAAAATAATCCGCGATATGGGCTGTAATTTTTTCCGCACCAGCCACTATCCCCACGACCCGGCGGTGATGGAAGCCTGCGATCAGCTTGGTCTTCTGGTGCTGGACGAATTGTTCATCGGCGAGGAGGTCGAGACCAACCCGGAATACGTGGCGATCCAGACCAAGCAAGCGGAAGAAATGATTTTCCGTGACCGCAATAATCCGAGTGTGATCCTGTGGGGAATTTCGGGAGAGGTCGATCAACCCGAGAAATCAGCCGAGATGATCAATGGCATCGTCAATAAGTATAGAGAGCTTGATCCGACCCGTCCGGCGACCATGCACGCCCCCCGGGTCGAACGGGTGATGGCCAATCTCGATGTGGTTGGCTTGTACTCCAGCTTCGAAGACGATGACCGCGATCACAAGGACTTCCCCAAACGTAAGTATCTGATCGAGGAGTACACCGCCGCCGGCATCGGCCGCGGCTTGTACGGCATGGGAGAGAACACTGAAGACGCTGGCTGTATCGAGCATGAGAAATTCCTCAGTCAGGTGAACCTGCGCCCATGGATCGCGGGAAGCGTGCTTTGGCATCAGTTCGACTATGACGGCGAAGAATACGACCCCGTGATTCCTCATGTTGTGACCTTCGGCATGAACGACTCGTGGCGGATTTCCAAAGATGTTTATTACTTCTTCCGAAGTCAGTGGACAGAAAAGCCCATGGTTCACATCTGCGGGCATTGGACCTGGCCCGACGATAAAGCCTCAAAGACCGTAAAGGTTTACAGCAATTTGGAGGAAGTCGAATTAGTGTTGAACGGCCGCTCTCTGGGAACAAAGAAAGGTGACACCTATCCTGGGCTGGCGCATCCGCCGCGAGTCTGGGAAGTCTCCTACGAGCCTGGAACGCTGCAGGCGATGGCGCGTTCGGGTGCCCAGAGTGTTTCAGACACGCGCAAGACGGCTGGGCCCGCTGTCCGAATCGACCTTGCCTCCGATGTCAAACAACTCCGCTCAGGCGACCGCGAGAGTCTCGCCTACCTGACAGCATCGGTAGTGGACAAAGACGGGACCGTCGTACCCAGTGCATTCCATCCCATTTCATTCACCTCCTATGGCCCGGGTGAATTATTGCCGCAAATCTGGGCAGGGCACAAAGAAGGCTTCACCTGGAATGCCATCGCCGGCATGACCCGCATTGCACTGCGCGCAACGGATCGCGTCGGACGGTGCGTGGCCAGCGCTTACTCTCCGGGGCTCTTGCTTGGGCGCGTGGAAGTTCAGGTTGAGGCGAAGGGGAAGCGAGATGAAATGGAGCACCGTGGCGGCGCCGCCGTATACCAATAGAAAGCAATCCGGGGAAGAATGACCACATTACCGCTACGATCTCAGTTGTCCATCCACATTCTGGAAACCAAAGAGCAGATGGGAAAGGAAGCAGCGGTTCGCGCTGCCGAATTGATCCGTCGTGCGATTGTTGATCAGGGATTGGCCCGTCTGGTTTTTTCCGCCGCGAACTCACAGTTGCCGATGCTGGAAGTGCTCACCAATTTCGAGGACATTGACTGGAAGTGCGTGGAAGCCTTCCATGTTGACGAGTACCGGGGCATGGCTTCTGCCCATCCCGCCAGCTTCAGCGGCTGGATCAAGCGAAATCTTAGTGACCGGGTTCATCCTGCGATGGTGCACTATCTGGTTGGCGACGCCGCTGACATTGCCGCAGAGTGCCAACGCTATGGAGACTTGTTGTCCGCCGCGCCTATCGATATTTCATTTCTCGGCCTTGGCGAAAATGGCCACATCGGATTCAACGATCCCCACGAGGCGGACTTTAGCGATCCGTACCGAGTACGTGCGGTAACCCTCGATGAACGCTGCCGTCTGCAACAGGTGAGGGAAGGACACTGGCCGGACCTCGAGGCGGTGCCGGGTATGGGGCTGACTTTAACTTGCCCTACCCTGGTGGACGCTAACCACGTGATTTGTTGCGTGCCGGGAGCGAGCAAGGCGGAGGCCGTGCGTAATGCCGTGGAAGGTCCGGTCTCCCCCGCATGCCCTGGTTCTTTGCTGAGAACGCACAAGAACGCCGATCTCTATCTGGATTTTGAATCGGCGTCGTTGCTCTCTAGAAATGTCCGGGGCGAGGCGAGAACGAAATGAAAATTGCTATTCAGCAGTCTTGAGTGACAGGCCGCATGATTCAGCGGCCGTGCTCGCTGACAATATCGCGTTGCTTGCTGCGCTACTCATGACAACGTCCGCACAGGTCCCCACGATCGTCCCTCGCCCTATCCGCAACCTGCGATGGTGGATCGGTGCATTACTATTTGCATCGACGGTCATCAACTATCTGGAACGCCAAACCCTCTCACTGCTGGCACCGTTCCTTGAACTCGAATATCGCTGGAACAATACCGACTACGCGTTTGCTGATGGGATTCCGCGTAGCTTATTCCATTGGCCAAACCGTATTCGGCCGGATCATGGATAAAGTCGGCACACCGCATCTGACGAGCTTGAACGAACCTAAGCCGCGTAGAAAAGGAAAGAGAGACAGATGGCGACCTCACGGATCGGCCGAGCGATGAAACGCCGCAAATTTCTCAGTACGCTTGGCGCAGCCTCGATGGGCGTGGCCTTGCCTCGGTTGGCAGTCGGCGAAGAGGCTGCGACCAAGCCGTGTGCGAACCGATCTGCACCAATCGAGCTGGCGGGCATGGGCCTGCGACAGTTGCGCCAGAGTTTTCACGACGAACTCTTCCGGGTCGTACTGCCTTTCTGGGATAAGCATGGCGTCGATCACGATTATGGCGGTGTCATGTGCAGCCTCGACTACGACGGCACGCTTATTAATAGCGACAAACTCTTATGGTTCCTGGGCCGCGCGCTTTGGGTTTATAGCTTTCTCTACAGCCATTTCGGAAAAGATCCAGCTCACCTGGAGATCGCCCGCAAGACCAAGGACTTTCTCCTGAGGTATGGCCGGCAAGCAGATGGCTGGTGGGCGGAAAAGTTGTCGCGCGACGGCAATGTGCTCAAGCCGTTTGGTGGCGACATCGAAGGCATCTATTTCATCGCTGAAGGGTTGCAGGAATATGCGGTCGCAGCCAAAGACGACCAGGCCCGCGAAATGTCGTTCACTTTGTTGAAGAAGCTGTTTCGCTATTTCAACCGCCCTGAGTTTCGCTATTCCGGTCCGGATTTCCCCAACCTGAGGTCGGATGGTCCCTGCGTCCGGCCGCAGGGGACCTGGATGCTCAACCTCAACATCGCTACCCAGATGCTGCAGCGCTGGCAGGATCCGGAACTCTCCTCGATCGCAGACCACGCGCTGGAAGCCATCGTTCAACGGCACCACAACCCGGAGATCAACCTCAATACTGAAATGTTGTACTTCGACTTCAGTCGCCCGAAAGGCGAAGAACGCAAGTCACGACTCGGCCACGGAGTCGAAGTGATGTGGATGGCTATGGACGAGGCGGATCGGCGTGGAGATCGCGAACTGTGGGACTCCTGTGCTGAGCGGATGCGCCGTCACCTCGAAGTGGGGTGGGACCGTGTCTACGGTGGCTTGGCTCAGTGGGTGGACGTC
>Ga0068871_100001911_pt1 | contig 14088 bp, 12 predicted proteins | sample KBSMisM72_FD_72750 | JGI IMG/M metagenome (GOLD analysis project Ga0068871, IMG submission 72750) | Miscanthus rhizosphere microbial communities from Kellogg Biological Station, Michigan, USA - KBS Miscanthus M7-2 | ecosystem: Host-associated > Plants > Roots > Rhizosphere > Soil ... | reverse complement strand
GATGAAGGCCTGATGAACCATTCGTTGCCTACCTCGATTATTGACCGGCGCGGAAAATTGGCTGCCAATATCGAAGGCAATCAATTCACTGCGAATCCATTGGCCGACCTGGTGCAGTCGGAACTCACCCGCGGAAGAGAGGGACGTAAAAGCCAAACTTGGCTGGCTCGCAATCAAGGATTGTCTAGCGCTTCCCCCCGCTAGAGTGAAGCCATGCATTTCTTATCTATGATCGCCGGCCCCTTCCCGGATTGGTTTGGGCGGCGTGGTTCTTTGGAACACAAGGTCTCTCGGTTTCGCTCGGGATGACAGAGCTGGGATGGGGAGAGTAGTTTCCTGCTTCGTTGGAATGACAGGAATTCTTTTGATTAGGGCGGGTGAGAGGTAGTCTCGCGCTGCCCCGGAAACTTCAAAACCTCAGCACGATGCCGGTGGAGTAGCGCATAGTGTTCTGGCGATTGTCCAGGCTGGTGGAAAGGCCGCTGGAGAGAGCATCCAGTGTGTTGAGTTGGGTGCGAAGGTAGTCGATCTGCACCGCCCGGAACGCCAGATGCCGCGTTATTCCGATATCGACTCCGCCACCAAACTCCATAGCGAATCCAGTCCCGCTGGTTACACCGGTTGAGATCCCGCCAATGATCGGAACAGAGAAGCCTGCACCCAGGCTGGAACGGGCTATGCCAAATAGAGCGTGCCCAAAGACGGCGTTTCTGCCGAGATTCGCAGTGACTGTGGGACCGACCAGATAGCTGGTGAGACGCTGGTTGGCGCCGACCGAGAATCCGAGAGCTGAAAAGCCGAAGGGCGACATGCTGGCGCTATTTACGTCGGCGGTGATGCCGAGATTGCGAGTGAAATTGAATGTGCCCTGTCCTTCCCATCCGCTGAACCCGTTGCCGGCATTTCTGCCGTAGGAATAGCCGCCGAAAAATGAAGCCCGGGTTGCTTCTTCGCCGAAGGATGGTCGGGCTCCAGGATATTGGGCCATAAGACTCAGGGGGGAAAACAAAATCAGAAAAACAAAAAATAAATCTTTGCGCATTCATTCTCCTCGATGCATTGCCTTCACTAACCAGAACCCATCTCTCTAAATTCGGATGCCCATCACTCCTCGATTTGCTGCTCGAAGTCGAAGAAAGAAATACCTGCGTAAAAAGGCCACTTGACGCAACTTTTGCCAAAAGAAGTGTTGCCTCGCTTTGTAAGCTCTCGGACATCTCGGTGGCAGAGGAGAAAATGGGAAAGGAGAAACCGATTTCTTCTTCCCCGGAATGACGCGATTCGTTGGGAACACTCCGCGCTTTGCTGGCTTGCTTGTGTTGTTTTCGTGAAACAGATAGGAGACCTTCTCTTACGTGGTTTGCGGTGGTTGAGCGGGCACTCGAAGTGGGTCAAAAAGCGCAGGACGATACCGGTCGCTTGTGTCCAAGTGATCTCGTCTTGAGGACACGACTCCATGCCGTCAAGATGCATTCGAGGCCAGTACTCTATTCTTTGGACACAGTGGATGACCTATGAAACGCCGGTGGCGGATCACTCCCTGTGGCAGGACATGTCCCAGGTTCCTCCAGGAGTGGCGGCCGCTTGGGAAAAGGAATTCGAGCGGAGCGTGAAGCGCAAGAGGAGTTTTGGGCTCCAGACACCCGCAACACCGCCCCTGCTCCATCTGCGCGACTTTGTTTCGACCGCCGCCTCGGACTTGGCCGATGTCGCGACTGCCGCCGGCGACGTTAAGAGCTCGCTCGCCACCTGGCCGGCCTGGAAATGAATGTTGAGGAAGATGAAGAGTTCGGTTGCGCCAGCAGTGAAAAAGATTTCGGACTCGGCAGGGGATTCGGGTTGGGTTTTTGTTCCCTCCATGCTTTGCATGAAGGATTTTATTAGGCCTCTAAGGTACACACACGAAACTTACATTGCATTTCCTGCGGCTTAAACTTCCCACTTTGAAAATTTCGCTTGACATAAACGACCATCGTATTTTAAATTAACGATGTTAAGTTAACACTGTTAAGTTACGGACCAACGTTATGGGTGTCAAAGAACGCAGAGAACGAGAGAAGTCGGAGACGCGAGACAAGATCCTGGATGCGGCGCGGGAGTTGTTTGGGTTGCATGGGTACGAGGGCGTTTCCATGCGACAAGTGGCCGAGAAGATTGAGTACTCGCCGACGGCGATTTATGTCCACTTCGCCGACAAGAAGGACCTTTTTCACGAGCTTTGCAACGAGGACTTTGCACGCCTTGCAGCGGAGTTTCAAAAGGTGCCGATGCCTCTTGATCCGCTGGAGCGGATCAAGCAAATCGGGCGATCGTACATCGAGTTTGGCATTCGCCATCCTAATCATTACCGGCTGATGTTCATGACTCCACATCCCAGCGGGGAGTTGGAGGAGTCGGACCATGAGATCAAGGGCAATCCCGAGGTTGACGCCTACGCGTTGCTGATGTTGACCGTGAACCAAGCATTGGCCGAAAGACGATTTCGTGATGACATTCGCAATCCTGATTTGATTGCACAGACGTTGTGGGCTGGAGTGCATGGAGTGATTTCGCTGCAAATCGCGAAATGCAATGACGAGTGGGTCGATTGGCGTCCTATGCAAGAACGGGTCGAATTGATGCTCGACGCCGTGCTCCGCGGAATGACGAAGGAGGGGAACTGACATGCCTCCTCTGGCGCGCAGGAATCTATTCCACGACAAGGTGCGGCTGGCGGTTACCGTGACAGGCATTGTCTTTGCCGTGGTGCTCATCGTGGTTGAGCTTGGACTCTTCGTCGGCTTCACGGAAACTACCTCGGCGCTGGTCGACAATTCAGCCGCGGACTTGTGGATCACCTCGAAGCACGTTCCCTATGTCGAGTTGGGGGTGCCTTTCAGCGAGCGCAAGCTTTACCAGGCCCGCGCGGTGCCGGGAGTGGCCGAAGCTCAGAAATTTATTACCCATTGGACACAGTGGAAGCGGCCCGACGGACGGAATGAATCGGTCCAGATCGTGGGGATCAATCCGGACTCGCAATTGGGACGGCCGTGGAACCTGGTGCAGGGTCGGGCGGAAGATCTGAAGCGGCCTGATGCCATCATTCTTGACGACATTTATAAACCGAAGTTGCAGGTGACGGCGGTGGGCGAAACGTTCGAGATGAACGGCAAGCGGGCACGAGTGGTCGGATTCACTCATGGCATCCGGTCGTTTACGACTTCCCCCTACGTCTTTACCACGTTCAAGCGGGCGCAAGAGTATAGCGGCCTTGCCGATGACCAGACGATCTTCATCCTGGTAAAGCTGGCGCCGGGCGCGGATCTAGACACGGTGCGCCGCGGACTATTGGGACGCCTGACGGACGTCGAAGTATTTACCAGCCGTGAATTCAGCCGCATGACGCAAATCTATTGGATGTTCACCACCGGCGCGGGAGTAGCGGTGCTGCTGGCGGCAATTCTTGGGTTAGTGGTTGGCTTTGTGGTGGTGGCGCAGACAATTTATGCCACGACCGTCGATCACCTGAAGGAATTCGGAACGTTGAAGGCGATGGGTGCGCCCAACAGTTATGTGTACAAAGTCATTCTCACGCAAGCGGCGATCAGTGCGGTGATCGGGTATGGGTTGGGGATGATGGTCAGCGGATTCGTAGTGCGGGCCAGCCAGGAGGGCGGGGCCGCGATCCTGATGCCCTGGCCAATGGCGGTAGGGATGTTCTTCCTTACGCTCCTAATGTGCACGAGTGCGGCATTGGTTTCCATCAACAAGGTTACGCGGCTTGATCCGGCCATGGTGTTTAAGGGTTGATCTGGGGGAATGATGCATCCAGCCATAGCGGTTCGTGATTTGACCAAGATATATGAGGAAGGCAACGCTCGGGTTCCCGCCTTACGCGGCGTCGACCTCGAGGTGCAGCCGGGAGAATTGGTGATGCTGGTGGGGCCCTCGGGCAGCGGCAAGACTACCTTGCTTTCGATAATGGGATGCATTCTGAGTTCGACCTCTGGGAGCATTCGCGTGGCGGGGAAGGAAGTCACGGCGCTGAAGCCGAAGCAAATGGCGAGTATCCGGCTGGACCATATCGGCTTTGTGTTCCAAGGATTCAATCTCTTTCCAACACTCACCGCCGGCGAAAACGTCGAACTGATGCTGGATCTGAAAAAGGTCGAGACCGCCGCCGGTAAGAAGCGGGCGCAGCTGCTGCTGGAGCAGGTCGGATTAGGCGAAAAGTACAACAGCTTTCCCGCCGACCTGAGCGGCGGGCAGAAACAGCGGGTGGCGATTGCGCGGGCGCTGGCGGGTGACCCGCAGATTGTGCTGGCCGACGAGCCCACGGCAGCGCTCGACTCGCACACCGGACGCAATGTGATGGAGATGATGCGTGGCCTTGCCCACGAACGCGGACGAGCAGTGGTTATCGTGACTCACGATTCACGGGTTATGGAATTTGCAGATCGCACCATCCGCATCGAGGACGGGATGATCGCCGATTCAACTTTAGAAGAAATCGAAGTACCGCCTGGGCTGGGCTCCTATCCTGCACAGGCCTCAGTTTAAGGAGTCCGTTATGAAGAAAAGCCTGATTCTCATTTCTGCCGCAGCCTTTGTACTGATCGTTTCTCTAAAGCTGTTCTCCGCGCATTCAGAAAACGTCAGCGCCGCGCAGAAGGCCAGCCAGTCCGCACAACTGGAGCCGTTGGTAGCTGGACCCGGGCGGGTCGAACCAATTTCGGAAGACATCCAGATTGGCTCAGAGCTTAGCGGCAAGCTGAAGTCGGTCAATGTGGAGGAAGGCGACAGCATCAAGCGCGGCGGGGTTTTGGCGGTCCTGATGAATGGCGACTACCGGGCGCAGGTACGGTCGGCCGAAGCTCAGGTCAACGCGCGGGAAGCCACTCTGCGGAAAGTGGTTAACGGCGCGCGGCAACAGGAACGAGCAGAAGCGCTGTCGACGGTGCATGAGACGGAAGCGGTCATGAACAACGCGAATGCTGAGATGGAGCGCCGCCGGCAGCTGTTTACAGCCGGTGTTATCTCGCGCGAAGAATATGAACGCTATTCGCGGGAGTATGACGTCGCGCGTGCGAAGTATCGCGAAGCCTCGGAGCATCATTCGCTGGTAGACGACCATGCGCGTGAGGAGGACCAGGCGATGGCTGAGGCCGATCTGCGGCTGGCAAAGGCGAACCTTGAGGATGCGAAGGCCCGCTATGAGAAGACGATTATTCGTTCGCCAATCGATGGAACCGTGCTGCGCAAACATCATCGCAATGGGGAGAGCGTTTCGAATTCGTCGACGGTGCCTGATCCGATTGTGACTATCGGCGACAAGAACGTTCTGCGGGTCCGCGTGGATGTGGATGAGACCGAAGTTTCCAAAGTGCGGGTGGGGCAGAAGGCTTACGTGACCGCAGACGCCTTTGGAGACAAGAGATTCTGGGGCCGGGTGGTGCGGGTGAGTGAGCAGTTAGGTCCTAAGAATATCCGAACCGATGAACCGACGGAGCGGGTGGACCGCAAAATTTTGGAGACGCTGGTGGAGCTGGAGTCTGGCTCTCACCTGCCGGTGGGCTTGCGGGTGGATGCATTTATTGTGACCGATGGCGGGCAACTGGCGCGCAAGTAAGCTCGCCTGGCGTTTAAATCTTTTGCACGTGGTTAGCTGGGGGCGGACAGAGGTGTCCGCCCTACATTTTTCTGCCGTGTGTACAATTGGCTCGGATGAACTCAATCGGGAAGCGCCTGATCATTGCCATCGATGGGCCGGCTGGGGCGGGAAAGAGCACTATCGCATCCCGCCTAGCGCGCAAACTTGGCTATGTCAACCTAGAAAGCGGGGCCATGTATCGAGCGCTCGCCCTCAAGGCTATTGAGTGGGACATCTCGTTTGACGATGAAACCGCATTGGTAAAGTTGGCCAACGATTCCTCCATCAAGCTGGAGCCCAGCTTCGGCGGCAACCGAGTGCTTATCGACGGCCGCGACGTGAGTATGCGGGTACGCGAGCCGGATGTGACCGAGGCGGCATCCCGGGTTTCGGTGCATCCCAAGGTGCGGACCTGGATGGTGTCGCATCAGCAAGAGATGGGCGCGGGTGGCGGCATCGTGATGGAAGGGCGTGACATTGGGACCAAAGTGTTTCCCGATGCCGATGTGAAGATTTTTCTGGATGCCGATCCGGTGGTGCGGGAACAGCGCAGGCTGGAACAGAGCCGCGCAAAAGGCGCCCCGGCGTCACCCGAGGTGGTCGCCGCAGAGTTGCACGAGCGCGACCGGCGGGATCGAACCAGGGCTGCTTCGCCGTTGGTGCCTGCGCCGGACGCGGTGATTGTCGATTCCAGCGGGTTGTCGGAGGATGAGGTTTTGCGGCGAGTGGAAGAACTGGTGGAGAAGAAATTGTAGTTTTTTGATTCCAGTTTTCAGTCGCTAGTTCTCAGCTAGCGCTTCAGCATCAGCTTTTCGAAGTAGCGTTTGTCGTAGGCGCTCGATGCGTTTTGCACAAAGTCCAGAACGCGGTGAATTTTGCCGCGATCTTCCCGCCGCATATCCTGGAATTGCACAGCAATTCCGCTTCCTGGATCGAGGCGAATCACGGTGCCTTCGGCTTCGACTTTTCCATCATCGATAGAGAAAACAAGATTAAGCGGGGCGCCGATTGTGGGCACGGCACTAGTTTCGACAAAGCAGCCACCGAGGCTGATGTCTATGAGATTTCCTAAGGTGATGGATTCGCTGCCCTTGGGGCGGATTTCGATGGTGACGCGGCACTTTACCCGGGGGTAGAGTCTGCGGCTTTTGCGATAGGGCTGCTTCTGCTTTTCCAGATACATGCGGCGATCGGCTTCGGCAAGCAATGTCTCGGCATCTTCTCCGTCTTTGGGGAAGAAGGCGTGGCCGGTGCTCAGCGAAACGATCTCTTCGGCGCAGACTTCCTGGCAAGATTGTTTGACCAGTTGCCGCAACTGGTGAGCTTTCTTGGCGGCCGCCTCCGCAGTCATGCCGGGGGCGATGACTACGAACTCGTCTGCAGCCATGCGGGCGACGAAATCATATTCGCGGCTCGTACCGCGAACGGCATGAGCAAACAGACGCAGGACGCGATTGCCTTCCAGGTGTCCAAAACGGTCGTTCACCTGTTTGAAGCCGTCGATATCGCACACCAGTACGACCAAGCTTGATTCTTCACGTTTACAGCGGGCCAATTCGCGGTCCAGTTGCAGGAACATGGCGCGGGCGCTGGGTAGGCCGGTGAGATAGTCGATCTCGTTGTTCTTCTCTGCTTCCTGATACTTGAGCGCATTCTCAATCGCCAAGCCCATTTTCAGGCTGATGGCTTGCAGAATACGAAGGTGGTCGGAGGTGAAGGCGTCGGGATCGGCCTTGTACAAAGCGAGGACGCCGACGACTCCTTCCAGACCATCGAGCGGAATGGCGAGCGCGGAGCGCAAGGTGCTGAACTTGGTGGGATCGTTCAGGTATCCCGGCTCTACCGATGGGTTGCCATTGATGATGGCTTTCTTGTTCTGAGCGACCCAGCCGGAAAGGCCGTCGCCGATGGGAATTCGCAGCGACGAGAAGAGACGATGATTGTCGCCGCTTACATGCTCGGGCACCAGTTCGTTGCTGCGGCGAATGTAAATAGCGATGGCGTCGTAGGGAACCAGGCGGCGGAGTTTCACCGAGAAGACCGAGAGCGTTTCATCAAGCTTCAGCGACGCTCCAAGGTCCTGGCTCAGTTCAAATAGGGTCTGAGCCTCCTGTCTTGCTGAGGCAATGGCCGCGAGGAAGCTGGTTTCCTGACCCTCCTTGCGGGTGTTGGTTTCGAACCCTGCATCGGGGGCATCGCCACGCTCGACCTTCACTTCGGTAGAAAGCTTGGGCTCGACCTCGGTGGTCGAGGGAGTGATCAGGCGTTCCAGGTCGCGGTAACGGCGTTGCAGCACATCTACTACTTTGGGATCAAAAGCCTTGCCCGCATCTTGCACCATCAGTTTAATGACTTCGTCGAGTGGCAAAGCGCGCCGATATTGACGGTCAGAGGCCAAGGCATCGAGAAAATCGACGGCAGAAAGAATGCGCGCTCCCATGGGAATTTCTTCGCCCTTCAAACCCTTGGGGTAGCCGGTGCCGTCCCACTTTTCGTGGTGCGCGCGGACGATGGGAACCACTGGATATGGGAAGCGGACGTGCTCGAGAATCTCCGCTCCAACCACCGGGTGGATCTTCATCTTCTCGAATTCTTCCGGTGTGAGGCGACCGGGCTTGGAGATGATGTGTTCGGGCACAGCAAGCTTGCCAATGTCGTGCAGAAGCGCAGCCGCGTGCAGGGCTTCGATTTCCTTCGGCGTCAGCTTCATCTCTTTCGCGACTTCGATGGCGTAAACCTGAACGCGTTCGAGATGTTCGTGAGTAGTCTGGTCCTTTGCTTCAATGGCCAGCGCCAGCGCTTCGATAGTGCGCAGGTGGAGATTGGCCATCTCCTCTACGTGACTGCGTCGATCTTCTATCTTGCTCAGATAAAGCCGGTAGGAACGATAGACCACGTACACCACCGGCAATACCAGAAGCGATGTTTCCCAAGGGTAGTTGCGATTCAAAACCGCAACCAGACCGGCCAAGGCTGCTCCGCCTAAATAGTACGGAACCGCCCACAGGTAACAAGTAGCCCACAGCGTGCGCAGCGAGCGGCGTTCGATGAGTGCGATGACGGTCGCGATGGAGCCAGTATCAGCGATGAAATAGACGGACGCCGAAACTGCGATCAGCCAGGCTTGGGCATGCAAAGGGCCGTGAAGACGAGGCTGATGGTAGACCGCATAGGCCAGTGTGATGGCAATGGCACTGGCGCAAAGATTGAACGCGACCCGGATCGGGCGAAACTTGGAACGGTAGAGCGACTGGACAAGAACTGCGACGGTGCCGAGGAAGAGAGTTTCAGAAAAACTCAGTTCGATGATTCCGATCAGTACAAAAAGGAAGTTCACCGACATGGTATCGGCGATCTCCGGCAGGTTGACCGTAAAGCGCGAAGCCAGAAATGCGATCAGGAGATAACACAGGAACTCGGCAATGTTGTTGCTGGAAGGAGTGGCGGCGCCGGCGACGAGCACAAAGCCGCCAAGCATCACGACCAGGCCGATGTAGACCTTGCCGACGAAGGTTATCCTTCTCCACGCTTGTGGATGGGTAGCCACGAATTCTTTTTGCGACTCCTAAACTGATTCGGCCGGGACGGCCTCGCAGACATTGGAACAGCTAACCGCCATTGAAACAATGAGTTGCAGGGAATCTAACAAACTTTCGTAACCAGCAAAACGCAGCATTTGGTAACGCAGTTTTCAGCTCCCCGAAGTTAGCTCTCAGGGCACCGTGACCGTAGCTGTGTCACGTCCATACGCATTGGTTGCATAGAGCGTGTAAGTAATTCCATGAGCGGCCGGCACCGCGGCACTGTTGCCACGGATGGCACCAACTCCCGGAGAAACAACGAAGTAGGAGGCGTTGGTCGCAGTCCACGAGAGGGTCACGTTTCCTCCCGAAGATGGGGTTTGGGTGAAACTAGTAATGGCCGGCGCGGCGCCGGTTGGGATACTACCTTGGGTATAGACAGTCCCCAACTGCAGAACCTCGAAGTCTGAGCCGGTGACCTGCGACAGCGTATGCAGGTCGTCATTACTCCAGCGGCTGTCGGGCGCTCCGCTGATGTACAAGGAGCTGCCATTGTCGGCGAGAATCAATCCATACTTCTTCATGGCGGTGAGAATCACCTTCACGCTCACGGGATAGGAAGAGATGTCGAAGCTGGATTTCAGGCGCAGGCGCATACCCATGGGTGGGGCACCGTTTGTGCTTCCGGCAAAGTGGGTTGCCGGGGGGACGATCGACGCGCTCGTCCGCGGCAAGGTAAAGCGTAGGGCGTGCTGGATTTCTCCGGCAGCCACTTCATCGTAGCGGGCCAAACCGGGAAAGATTGGTAAGCCCGCGGCGTCAGCAGAGGTCCATCCCCAAGGGCGCTGCTCGGTGGCCAGCAGGTCCCAGACCGCGGCGGAGGCCGCGTTCCAGGTGCCATTGCTACCGGGATACGAGCTGTAGAGCTCGTATAAGAAGCAATTGTCTTTATCGAGCACCAGCACGTGGCGGTCGCCGCTGCCGGGGTTGGGATCGCCTTCGATTGCAGCGTTCGGCGGGACGGGCATGGGGCCGGGATCGCTCTCGTCTCCGTAGGCGGTGAAATTGATGTCAGCCAGCGCCTGGTTCCCGTCGACTACGGTGTAGGGTATGCCGATGTTCGATCCTTGATATTGGCCGGAGCCGAAGTCGGCGTGAAGTCCCGCGCTGGAACCTACGAAATTGTTGATGATAGTTGCGGAGTTTGAGTCGACGGCGACGCTCGAGACGTCGAGGTTCCATGCATTGTCGTTAGGGTAGGGACGGAAACCTCCCAGGCTTCCTCCAAGGCCAACGCTCATAGCACTGCAGTCACTGCTTTGCCCGGGAGTTCCAGTGCCTGTTCCGGTCCCTCCGGTTCCGCCTGTCCCACCTCCGGGATCGCCCGTTCCGCCCGAGCCGCCGCCGGACGATTGCGATGTCGTACTAGTCCCGCCACCACCGCAGGAGGAAAGAAAGAGGGCGGTGACTAGAAGGCAGGCAAATCCCAAGGGCTTTTTCATGTGGCGTTATTGTCGCCGACGAAAGCGCGGAGGTCGCGCCTAATAAGGACAACTCACGCCACGAAGAGGGCCATGTACCTTCGCCAGTTTTCAGGCCACCGGCTGTCCGCATTGGGCGCAGCGTTTGGCCTGAATTGGGATTTCGCTGAGGCATTCTGGACATTTCTTGGTGGTCGGGTCGGCTGACTCGGGAGCTTTCCGCATGCGGGCGACCAGCGCATTCACCGGTGTCACCACGAAGAAGTAGACGGCCGCAGCAACCAGGAGGAATGCCACCAGGGCGTTGATGAAGTCGCCGACGGGGAACTTGGTGTTGCCGATGGTGAAGCCGACGTAGGAGAAATCGGGCTGGCCGACGAGCACAGCAATAATCGGAGTCAGAAGATCTTTGGTGAAGGCGCCGACGACGGTGGCGAAAGCTGCGCCGATAACGACGCCAACCGCCATGTCGATTACGTTGCCGCGCAGGATGAACTGCTTGAAACCTTTGAGCATGGGGGAACCTCGTTTAGCGGGCCGGCCGATTATACATTCCCAGGGTGTTGCTGCGGCAAGAAGACACCTTTCAAAAGAACTTTACCTTCTCCAAACGTCTGAAGCATGATTCCTCGTGCTTGCTCGTCCCGCGCCATGGGGATAAAACCAAGTGCACAACCTATGATTGGGGTGAAATCGGAAAAAAGGTGGGTAAGAAGTTAACCCTCACGCGGATAACCATACGGAGAAGTGCTTTGCCCTCGTTGCAAGGAGAGCAATAGCCAGAAGAGAACGCACTCCTCAGATTCTCATGGGCATGACGATGTAGCGATACTTGTAATCCTCGCTCTCAGCGGGACGGAGTTGGCCGGCAGACTGGGGATCTTTCAATTCCAGTTTTACGTCGCCGTGGCCGGCGGCTTTGAGGAAGTCGATGATGTATTGCGCGTTGAAGCCGATGGTCAGCGCTTCGCCGTTGTAATCGGTCTCGAGAGAATCTTCGGACTCGCCGGTTTCGGTGGAAGATGCCGAAAGCTTTAGCTCTCCCTTTTCCAGGCGAATCCGGACCGCGCGCGAACGCTCATCCGCGAACTGCGCCACACGGGAGATAGCAGCTGCCAGTTCGTCCCCGTGAAGGTTGATGCTCTTGCTGTTGTCTTTGGGAAGGACGGCTTCAAAGTTGGGGAATTGTCCGGTGAGTTGGCGCGAAGTCAGCAAGCGCTGCCCAATGCGGAAATAGAGCGTCGACTCGTCTTTTGCGAAATCGATGGTTTCGACATCGGTGGAATCCAGCAACGACTTGAGTTCGTCCATCGCCTTTTTCGGGATGAGTGTCTTCATTTCGCCAGAAACGCCATCGAACTTCTCGCCAGACCGCTCCACATGAGCCAACCTATGCCCATCCGTGGCCACCATGGTGATGGATTCGGGTTTGAGCACCATCAATCCGCCATTAAGCGTGTAGCGCGATTCCTCGCTGGCGATGGCGAATCCGGTCTTGGCGATCATGCCCCGCAAAATCTGGGCAGGAATCTTCACTACACCGGCATTGGGAAATATGGGAAGGGTAGGAAAATTGGCTTTCGCCATTCCAACCATTTTGGTGTTGGAGCGGCCGCAACGAATGCTGACCCAATGGTTGTCCAGTAACTTGATTGTGATTTCAGCGTCCGGCAGGAGCTTTACGTAGTCATGCAACTTGCGCGCGGGGATGGTGCATGCACCTTCCTTTTTGACCTTGGCGTTGCAGGAGGTGCGCAAGCTGAGATCAAGGTCAGTGGCGGTCAGTGATAGCTTGTCGCCGGCAGCTTCGAACAGGTAATTGGAAAGAATGGGGATCGTGGTCTTGCGTTCGACGACCCCTTGCGTCGCGGTGAGTTCGCGCAGGAGTTCGAACTTGCTGACCGTGATTTCCATGGTGGAGGTTCCCGCTGCAGAGGCGATTGCTTCAACCGGCATAAACGCCATTCCCCTGGCTACTTTGATTACTTCCTTATATCAAATGCAAAAGCTATAAAACCAGTAGTAACAGTAGGCGATAGGGAAAAGTGGAAAATCGTTCCAACTGGGCCACTGTCATCCACTTCCATGTCTACCCCTAATGTCAAAAATCGGTCCGGCGGGTTTCGGAGGACCGACTATGTTCCGCGAGCTTCAGGAGAACCTACCTTGCCTTTCACAGTTTCCACATCCACTCCACAGGTGGGTCAAAGGAATTCTGGGGTGGTTCGTGGAAAACGAAGCGGCAACCGCAACCTACCCGCCTAATTGCTCGGTCAATTTATTGATCAGCCTGTTCAAATCCTTGTCGCTGTTTCTAGCCTGGTCGATCTTCTCGACGGAGTGCAAAACGGTGGTGTGATGCTTACCGCCGAATTGCCGTCCGATCTCAGGAAGTGAAGCCTCGGTCAAATGCTTGGCCAGATACATGGCGATCTGCCGCGGATACACGATGGCGCGCGAATTGTTCTTCGCCTTAATCTCAACCAGGCGCAAGCCGAACTGTTCGGCGGTCGCTTTCTGGATGGACTCAATGGTCACCTTGCGTGCCTGAGAGTCGATGAAGTTCTTTAAAACCTGCTGGGCATAGGAGAGAGTGATCTCCGCGCCAATCAGGGAAGAATGAGCTACCAAGCGAATGAGAGCGCCTTCGAGTTCACGGACGTTTGACCGGATATTGGAGGCAATGTAAAGAGCGACATCTGTGGGCAGAGTGACCTTTTCGTTCTCTGCCTTCTTCTGGAGAATGGCAACCTTGGTCTCCAGATCCGGGGGTTGGATGTCGGCGATCAATCCCCATTCAAAGCGGCTGCGCAGCCGGTCTTCGATCTCCGCGAGCTCCTTGGGAGGGCGATCGCTGGCGATGACGATCTGCTTCATCGACTCGTGCAGGGCGTTGAAGGTGTGGAAGAACTCTTCCTGCGTGCGTTCCTTCTGCGCCAGAAACTGGATGTCGTCAATGAGCAGGACGTCGACCGAGCGGTAGCGGTCGCGGAAACTGGTCATCTTGTCATAGCGCAGCGAGTTGATCATGTCGTTGGTAAACTTCTCGCTGGAGATGTAGCAGATGGCTGCTTGGGGCGAGGTGCGCTTGATCTCGTGCCCGATGGCCTGCATCAGGTGGGTCTTGCCCATTCCAACCGGCCCATAAAGGAAGAGCGGGTTGTAGGCCTTTGAAGGACGCTCGGCGACCGCCTGGCAGGCGGCATGGGCAAACTGGTTTCCGCTGCCGATGACGAAGGCGTCAAAGGTATAGCGCGGATTCAGTTGCGCGGCACCATCCCAGTCAAAGCGGGCCTGCGAAGCGTGTGACGGAACCGCGGCGGCGGCGTGCAGAGACAGTCCGCCGTCGTGACGCACCGGAGTCGATGCCGGATCCACGTCGGTGACAAACTGCACGTCCTGATATTCAAGTCCGAGATTGTCGAGCGCTTCCTGAATCAGGTCGCCATATTTGTCG
>Ga0068871_100001910_pt1 | contig 14088 bp, 18 predicted proteins | sample KBSMisM72_FD_72750 | JGI IMG/M metagenome (GOLD analysis project Ga0068871, IMG submission 72750) | Miscanthus rhizosphere microbial communities from Kellogg Biological Station, Michigan, USA - KBS Miscanthus M7-2 | ecosystem: Host-associated > Plants > Roots > Rhizosphere > Soil ... | reverse complement strand
CAGGCGAAGGTCATGAAGATGTTGGAGCATACGAGCAACCCGGCGGCCTTGAGGATGGTCATAGTGAGAGATGCCTGTTGAGAAACGCGATCATCTTCGGCCACGCGTCGATGCGCGCTCGCCGATTGCCTTCGGGCGTGCCGCCCATCTGCGGCAGCTGCTCCGTGCGCCACCGCGGCGCCGTGTAACTGGACGCCGGCCACGGGTTGTTGATTGGACCGACGCGGTACGGCGGCACGAGGATGGCGTGGCCGGCGTCCTCATACCTCGCGTGCTCCCACGGAAATGAAAACCCGTGGCGCTCGAGCCGCTCGATCGCGCAATCGGCCATGTCGGCACACGGCCACACTGCGTCGGCGGTGCCCGTCACGAACAGAATCGGACCGTTGATGCGCTCCACCGGGATCGTCGCGGCGTCGGCTGCGGGCGCGGCGACACGCAGACTCTCCTCGAACAGCTGGCGCCACGGGGTGGTGCCGTCAGGCGGTCGGCTCAACGCGACGAACGGCAGTCCCACGCCGTTCCGGCTCCAGGCGGATCGTCGGGGCCCAGGATCAGGATCGATCCCGGCCCACACGACGTGGCTCGGAACGTTCGCCACGACTAGCCGGATGTCGGGGAACGTAGACGCAATCACCAGCGCGGCTTCACCACCCCTCGAGTGTCCCAGCACGCCGATCCGATCGGCGTCGATCGCCGAGTGCTGCCGCAGCCAATCGATCGCCCGCTTGAAATACTCCAACGGAATCTCCACGAGATCGCGCGGCAGGCCGTCCATCGCAAAGTACGCCAGGGCCAAGACCGCATAACCGCAAGCGGCCAGCGGTTCGCCGTACATCGCAGCGGACGCGATCCCTCCGTCCGATCCCGAGAGAACGACAATGGCGGGCGATTTCTTGCCAGCGTCCGTGGATGGCAGATACAAGGCCGCGACCAGACCATCGTCGCTGACCTTGATCGCGTCGCTCACAACGTGCGCGTCTGCCCGCCGTCGATGTCGAGCAGCGATCCGTGGCAGTAGGCCGACGCGGGCGACGCGAGAAACGCCACGGCGTTGGCGACTTCTGACGGCTCGCCGAAGCGGGCGACGCCCGTCGCTTTCGCCATCTGCGTTTCCGCCTGCGACAAAGGGATCTTCTGTTCGTCGGCGAACGTCTTCAGCCGGGTTTCGAGGCGCTCTGTTTTGATGAAGCCGGGATTGATCGCGTTGACGCGCACGCCGTCCTTGACGCCGCGGTCGGCGAGCGCTTTGGTGAGGAGCCGGAACGCGGCGTTCACGCTGCCGCCAATCGTGAACTCCGCACTGCCGGTCCGACCGCCGATGCCGATGATGTTGACGATCGTGCCGCGGCTGGCCATCAAGTGCTTCCACGAGGCGCGGGAGAGCCGCATCGCGCCGAAGAACTTCAGCGCGAACCCGTCGGCCCAGTCCTCATCCGTGAGCTCGAAGAAGTCGCCGCGCTTGGTCGCACCGGCGTTGTTGACGAGCAGGTCGATGGCGCCGAACTTCTTGATGGTCGCCTCGACTACGGTCGAGGCCGCACCGGGCGTGCGCAGGTCCACGGCTTGTACGAGGCAGTCGGTCGTCAGCGACGAGGCCAGCTCGTCGAGCTGATCCTTCGAGCGCGCCGCCAGCGTCAGCTTCATGCCTTCAGCCGCGAGCGTCCCCGCGATGGCGCGGCCGATGCCGCGGCTCGCGCCCGTGACGATCGCGATCTTTCCTGTGAGATTTAGATTCATGGGCGGAAAGTCTATGTCATCGCGGCCGCTTCAGCAGAACCGACGGGGCACCGGACGAGGGCACCATGCCGACCGCTTCCCAGCCGTCATTGCCAGCGGTTTCCAGCGCCGATGCATCGAGCGAGGCAACGCGATATTCCCATCGCTGACGGACGGCGCGCGCCGCCAGCACAACGGACGCGTCGACGCTGGAGACGTGGACCGACGGCGTCGAGCCGAATCGTTCGATCGTGACCGGCACCGCTTCGTTTGGCGACCGGTTTTCAATCCACACGCGCGCCTTCGTCGGATCGCCCGGCCGCACCGTCGACTGTGCGGCCACGAACGCCGCTCCGCCGGCAGCGGCCAGGACGAGAGCCGCCGACATTGTTTTCAGCTGTGACATCACGCCTCCTGATCTCCGTTTTGACATTTCTCCGCGCTGATTGGCTTGCCGGCATCGCGACCGTGCTAGGCTGCGCGCCATGGTTGACGTCAGCATCGAGGACGGCCGCGCCGTGTTCGCGGTCGAGGGCATGCATAAACTGTGGGCGTTTCGCAGCCGGATCGAAATTCCTCTCGACCACATCACGAGCGTCGAAGTGAATCACGACCAGGTCGGCCGATGGTGGCACGGATTCAAGCTGATCGGCACGGACGCGCCAGGCCTGTTCGCCGCCGGCACGTTCTACTATCACGGCGAGCTTGTGTTCTGGGATGTGCACGACACGACGAAGACGATCATCGTATCGCTCGAGCACGAACGCTATAAAAAGCTCATCGTCGAAGTCGCCGATCCCGAGTGGACAGCCGAACAACTCCAAACGGCACGCCGCTCGGCGTAGGCGCTAGTGGGCCGCGTCGAATTTCGCATATGGGCCCGCCGCGTACACGACCTTTCCTCCGACAATCGTGAGCACGGATTCGATTGTGTGGATGTCGCTCACGGGAACGCTCAGGTAATCCTTCGACAGCACGGCGAGATCGGCGTACTTGCCCGCTTCGAGCGAGCCACGCTTCTTCTCGTCGAATGAGAACCAGGCGCTTCCGAGCGTGTAGAAGCGCAGAGCGTCCATGCGATCCGGCGTTTCCTCCGGTCCGCGAATCGCGTGGCCGCTGACGGTCTTCCCGTCGAGAAACCACTGCAGCGACGTGAACGGGTTGTACGACGCGACGCGATGCGCGTCGGTCCCGCCGCCAATGGGCACGCCAATCTTCTTTCCAGTTTCGACAGGCGGCACACGCCGCGCCGCCTCCGCGCCCGCCTGCTGCGCGTAGCCGTCGCCGCCGAAGTACATCGCGTCCTGCACGGTCCAGCCCATGCCGAGCGCTTTCATTCGTCGCAAACTGGCGTCCGACGCGTCATTCAAATGCGCGATCGACCAACGGAGATTCCCGATCGGCGTCTCGCGATTGACGCGCTCGTAAAGGTCCAGCAACTGCGCGACGGACGCGTCGTTATTCCAGTGCATCGTCAGGGTCATGCCGCGCTCGGCCGCCCACTTCACGATCTCGTAGTACTTGGCTTTGTCGGCGTCGCTCGGGCGGTTGTTGTTGTTCATCGCGGCCGTGATGCGCTCGCCGAGTCCGCCGAAGCGGAGCATGTCGTCGCCGAATCCTTGCGGGAGCAGCGCGACCAGGTTCTTGATCTCTTCGAACTCGCCGCCAGGCGTGTTCCCGCAGAGCGTGTACGCCACTCGCACGGTCATCTCGTCGCGGCGCCATACTTTGAAGAGCGCCTGGTAGTCTTCCGGCAACAGGTTGTTGCCGCCCGGATCGTAGACGCCGGTGAGACCCAGCCGATTCAACTCGCGGAAAAACTTCTTCGTGCCCTCGACTTGCTGCTCGAACGTCGGCTTCGGCAGCTTGTCGAACAGCGCGATGATGGCGCCCTGCCCTCCGCTGATCGCGCCGGTCGGCTGTCCGTTCGCGTCGCGCTCGAGCTTTCCTCCAGCCGGCACCTCGGCGTCCGACGAGATGTTGAGCGCCTTGAGCGCCATCGGCGTCAGCATCGCCCATCCGTACCCGAGCTGGATGTAGACAGGGTTGTTCGGCGCCGCGGCGACGAGCTCCGCTTGCGTCGGCCGGCGATTCTCCTTGAACTGCTGGACGTTCCAACCGCCGGCCACGATGAGCCAGGCGCCCGGCTTCATCGTCTTCGAGGCATCGGTGACGCGAGCGAGCGCCTCGGCGAGCGACGGCGCGCCAATCCAGTTCACCTCGGTCGCGAACGTCTGCGCCGCGCGGATTGCGTGGAGGTGGGAGTCGATCAAGCCGGGAATGACGGTTCGACCCTGCAGATCGATCACACGCGACTGTGGGCCCGCGAGCTTCCGCACTTCTGCCGACGTTCCGACGGAGACAATCTTGCCGCCGCGAATGGCGATGGCTTCGCGCACCGTGGATGGCGCATCGACGGTCACGATCTTGCCGTTGACGAGAATCGTATCCGCCGTTTGCGCGTGCGTCGTCGTGGCGACGAGAAGCGTGAGGATGACAACGAGTGTTTTCATATACTCACCGGTTGCTGTCGTGCAGGGTCAATCCGGCCGTTCCGATACCGGCTTCTCCGATTTCACCGGCAATGGCTCATCGTCGAAATAGACGACGCGTGCGCCGTTGACAGCGAGTCCTCCGGTGTCGGCCGTAGGACCGTACGTCGAGTAGAGCGGCTGCCCCCAGAGGCGCAGGTACACCGTCAGCTGACCGCGATGGTGCGCGGAATGCGCAATCCGCCTCGTCAACACCCACGCGTGCGTGCGATCGACGTCGAAGAAGTTCGTCGTCCGCTCGAACCAATCGTCCGGTTTTGCGGCAAGGGCTTCGAGACGCTCGGCCGAACACGCGTCGTAGTGCGTCACGAACGCGTCGCGGGATTCCTCAGCCGGCAGCGGCGGACGGGAAATGCCGACGCCAAGCATCTGTCGCATCCAGTTCTCTTCGCTCGTGCACTGATGAACCATGTGTTCCAGCGGCGAACGCGCGCGCGGTTCCGGCCGGAATCGCATTTTCCCGTCGGGAATCTGTCCCCAGACGCCAAGCGTCTTCAGCCGTTCCGTTCGGTACGTCTCGACGAGAAAACCGTAGCGGCCCATCGCTAATTCCCAGGAGGGCAAACCACGCGCCGATACGGAAACTCCACTCGCCTGGATTTGCCGTTGGTTGTTCCTTCAACCCACGCGAGCAACGATTCGCCGTCGCGCTCGTAGCCGACGTGCTGCGGGAAGTCATACTCGAGCGTGCGGTCGTGTTCCCGAAGCAGGACCCACTCGTATTCAACCAGCTGATTGCCGTGAACGGTGCGTCTCATGCTGAGCATGATGCCGGCTCGAGGCGCCGTCCATTGTTCTTCGACGACGCGATCGCCGGCGGTGGTCTGCCAGCAACCCTGCAGCCGCCCGACCGCAGCCACGACGACGAAGATCATCGGCTGCTCCTGTTGAGATGCGCAGCCAAGTCCGCGTACAGCGCGCGGGTCTGGTTGGGGTCCCTGAAGTTCACCACGACGAAGCCACTCGCCGCGCGAATGACGACAAACGGCGGCGCGTCGCCGTTGATGTAGAGTCGCCCGTTTCCCCAGCCGTCGACGTTGAAGCTTCCACGTAGCGTATTGCTAACAGCGAAGCCGTTGGTCTTGAGCCCGACACGTGGAATCGTGTTCTCGAGCGTCGCTGAATTCATCGCCGAGTAGGCAACCGTGTTCGAATACATGCCGCCGCGGACTTCGATCGCGTTGTCTGTCAGCCTGACCACAGGCGGTTGCAGTCCGAGATACACGGTCGCGCCGACAAGCGCGAGCGCGGCGATGCCGATGACGGCCGCCACGACAGGTGCGCGCGAACTCCGCTGCGCTGGGGGTTCGTGGGACAGCGATTCCGGCTTTCCGATCACCTGCCGCAGGACAGCGGCCAAGGCCTCCGGCTCGCCGGTACCGATGGCGACATACTGCCCGCTGGTCAGCCTGAATTCCACGGCTGAGAGACCCGAGGCGTTATACAGCATGCCGCCGGGATAGGCGTGAATTCCCCATCCGTTCATCCAACTGTTGCGAACGCGGGCGAACGACGCGACGTCCGAGAAGTCGATGCGCTTCCTGATGGGGCCGATGCCGAAGGACGCGACAAGACCGTCGTTGGTGACCGTCACCGTGAGTGTTGCGAACAGCAGCAGGCTCACGAGCAAAACCGCGAGCGCGATGCCGAGCCCCGCGGCGAACTCCGTCCGGACGAACGTCCAGCCGAGAAGCGCGCTCACGAGGGCCACCGGCACGACGACCGGCCAGGCGATTTGCGTCCGCCGGTACAGCGTGTCGCCTGTCACACCACTCCCACCTGCGCCAGATGGTGACGCAGGTGGACGACGTAGTCGGCGACGAGGAATTCGAGCGTGACCGGGTTGTTCGATTCGATGACGCACGGCACCGCGAGATGGGCATCGGGAATCTGCGCGATGACGTGGGACAGATGCGAGTTGTACGCGTGCCACAGCGCGACGAGATCGCTCCATGCGCGATCGTCGTAGTGTTGGCTCGCGACCCAGTGATTCTGCTCGTACGGGGGAAAACTCAGAGAGGTGGTCTGCTGCGCACGAATGAAGCGCTGATGGTTGTTCGACGCGGAGTCGATGAGATGCCCGATGATCTGCTTGCGCGACCATTTGCCTGGCGCTCGCGGCTCGGAGGCCTTGGCGTCAGACATCGCTCGCAGCTTCGGCAACGCGACGTCGATGGTCTCCTGCAGGTCCTTTGCGACCGACGCCACTCGACTCATGATTGCTCCGCGTACATGCCGCGAACGATCGCGGCCACGCGGCCAGGCGACGTCCAGCCCGGGTGCTGCTTTTCGAATTCGGCCGCGATCGTCTTCACCGCGTCGTCGACCGGCGTATTCGAGGCCTTCAACGCACGGACACGGCCGCGCACGAACGCAAATGCCTCGCGCTGCTCCGCGATCATCTCGCCGGTGCTGTACGGGCCGTGCGCCGGGACGACGATCTTGGCGCCGAGCGGCGTCAACTGCGCGAGGACGTCCTCCCAGGTTTTCGCGCTCGCCGTCTGACTGAACGCGACTGGCACGTGCGGCATCACGACGTCGCCCGCGTAGAGCACCTTGTCCTGTTCGACGAACACCATCGTGTCGCCACGGGTGTGGGTCGATCCGAGAGCAAGGAGACGAGCGGTGACGCCGCCAAGATCGATCTTGTACTCGCGATCGAAGAGGATATCGGCCTTGCGCACCGGCGCATTCTGAAGAAGCTCGCCGATGGCGGGGCTGCCCGACGCGAATCGTTTCGTCAAGTCGGCGCCGAGCTCGTCGAGATCCCGCTGCTGCATACGCGAAATCACGTACTTCGTCTTGGGAGGAAACGCGGAGATGCCGGCGACGTGCTCCGCATGGAAGTGTGTCGTCACCAGATAGATCTGCGAGTTCCGGCTCACCTTCTGCACTTCGCGCATCACCGCCTCGCCGTTTTTCGGGCCCATGCCGGTGTCCACCACGAGCGTGGCCTTGCTGCCGACGACGATGCCGACGTTTGGGACGAGTACGGTGTTGAAATCCGGAATGACGTAGCTGTGGGGACCAATTTTGACCGTCGCGTTTTCCTTCACCATCGGCGGCGGAAGGTTCGCGAACGAAAACGGCTGCGCGGCGGGCGGCGTGGTCTTCTGGAGCCCGGCCGTCGCGCACTCGTACGCCACGGTGAGATAGCGCGACACCGCGTCCTTGCCGACGACGTACGGATTCGGGTCCGCGCCCGTTCGGGCGCGCACAGCGGGAAGCTTGGTCTTTGATCCGTCGAAGTCGGTGTGATTCGAAATCATCACGTCGGCCCCGGCTGCGGCTGCGATGTCGCGGAATCGCAGGGACGACATGCGGTAGATGTCGAACCAGAACGCGTCGGGCCGATCGGACGTGATGTAACTGTTGCGGTTCGTCAGCCAGTTGAACGCCGTGCCGCCCCATTCGGCAACGACGTGCGGCACGCCGCGATCCTTGACGGGAATCACCGTCGAGATCGTCCCGGCCGTGTGGCCGGGCGTGAGATACATCGTGACCGTCGTGTCTCCGAGCGTGAGCTTCTGGCCGTCGGTCGCAACCATGTCGCGCCGGGGACGCGTCCCGTTGCCGCGGTCGAGAAGATCCCAATCGTCGGCCGACAGGATGATCCGCGTGTTGAAATGATCCTGAAGGTACTTCGCGCCACCCGAATGATCGCCGTGGCCGTGGCTGACGATCGCGTACTTGATCTTCGCCGGGTCGAGACCGAGTTTTCTCAGGCCGCCCACGACCTCGTCCTCCACCGAGTAGTCGTAGATCGTGTCGATCAAGATGATGCCGTCCGACGTCGTCACGGCCCAGGCGGAGTACTCCGTCTGCCCGACGAAGTAAAGGTTGTCGAAAACCTTGACCGGTTCGGCGTGCCAGTTGTCGCGCGCAAGCGTGGCCTGCGCTCCGCCGGCCGCGCCACGTCCGGCCTGCGGCGTCAGCGATCCGCACGTCCGATTGAACAGCCCGGTCCACTCGTCCCGCGCAGCCGCTTTGGCCGTGGCGACGTGCGCCTCGGGCGTGTCAATTCCCAATGCAGCGACGCTCACAAAGAACAGCCACGAAGACACGAAGGCCACGACGACACACGAAGTCATGTTTTTCAAAAACGTTCTTCGTGTACCTTCGTGGTCTTCGTGACTTCGTGGCTCACACGCGCGTTCGGCGGCGCCGCGGAATGATGTGGTCATGACGGCTCGAATTCTACAACTTGCGCGCGACCCACGTCGTCATCGCGCGCTGGCCTTGCACGACAGTCGTCTTGATTGGATCCAGCAAGTGACCACCGAGCTGGCGAGTCGTGTCGAGGAGCAGCGCTTCGTCCACGACATAGCGCTCGCTGCCGTCAGGCAACAGCGACCAGCGGCCGTCGAGCGGCTGGATGCGCTCCGCCATGCCGATCGTCGAGGCCAGCCGGCTCCAGAACAGACCACCGGGTTTCAGAACCCGCCACATTTCCGCAACCATCGCACCAAACTGGCCGTCGTCTCGCGCGAAGTGCAGGACGGCGCTGCTGAGTACGGCGTCCGCAAATGCGTCGCCGAACGGCATGCGCTCGACAGGCGAGACGACGAAGTTGGTGGCAGGCAGTGCGGGCGCGAGCGACAAGGCGACGCGCCGGACGTGGTCGACGGCGGCCGGATCGGAGTCAGCGCCGAATACCTCGTATCCCTGTTTCAGGAGATAGACGAGATTTCGCCCGCCGCCGCAGCCGGCGTCGAGCACCCGCATCCCTGGACGAATCCGTCCACGAAGCAGCTGATCGAACAGATAAATGTCGATGTCGCCGAACTCGTCGACGAGCGTCATGAAGAACCGCGAAGCAGTGCCTGCGCCTCTCGCCAGATGGTTTGCAGAAGATCGCCGGCTGGAATCGCCTTCGCCATCGCGGCCGACTGCCCCGCCCACACCTGCATCCGTTGATAGTCGTTCGCGGCAGCGCCGGCTTCCTTCATCGCGGCCGTCAGACCGCGCTGCACCGGATACGGCGCCGGGGGCGGCGCATCGGCCGACGCCGCCGCCTCCACGAACCGCGTGGCGATTGCGCGGCCAAGCCGGCCGGTGAAGGCTCTCGTCGGCACCGTTCGTTCTGGTTCGAGGTCCGCCAGTGCGTCGGCCCACGCGCGATGCGTTTTGGCTTCCGGGCACCGAAGAAACGCGGTGCCGATGTGCACCGCACTCGCGCCAAGGGCCAATGCCGCAGCCACGCCTCGTCCGTCGCCGATGCCGCCGGCTGCGATGATCGGCAAGTCGATCTGATCGGCGATCCGAGGCACCAAGGCGAACAGCCCGACGGCTTGCCGCTCGGCGAGTTCCTGCGCGAACGAGCCCCGATGTCCGCCGGCCTCGAAGCCTTGCGCGATGATGGCGTCCGCGCCGGCGTCGCGCGCGCGTTTCGCCTCGTCCAGCGTCGTCGCGGTCGCGAACCACGCGATGCGTTTCGCTTTGGCGCGTACGACGAACGACTCTGGAAACAGCCCCATGATCGACGAGACGGCGGTGGGCGCGAGCTCGAGAAACGTCTCGCACTGTTCGAGGAAGTCGGGACGCGAGACGTCGCCGGCCGACGGCGGCACTTCGGGCCCCCACGCCGCCATGAACGCACGAACGCGAGCTTCGGCAGAGTTGTCGCGACGCGGCGGCGGGTCGGGCACCCACGTGTTGAGCTGTATGGGTCCGCGGCTTGACGCGCGGAACTCGCGCACCCAGTCGCGGATGCCATCGGGCTTGTGCAGAAGCGCGCCCATCGCGCCCATGCCGCCGGCGTTCGCGACGGCGGCCGACAGACTCACCGGGCACGCACCGGCCATCGGCGCGAGCATGACGGGCATCTTCAACCCGTATCTCTCACAGAAGCTCCGGACTCGTTCGATCACCGCTAACGCCTTTTGAAAAATTGGACAGCGCGCTCGTGCTTCTTCGCGGCCGCGAGCGACCCGAACGTGCCGAGGTTCTTGCGACGGCCGGTCTTCGGATCTTTCTTGCGGGAATACAGGCGGTACTTGCCAGAGGACAGCTTCCGGATCATGCGGCCGACTCCAACATCACTCTATAACGGAGCGCAGGCACGCCGCCGTAGGCCGCGGGCTTCACGAACTCTTCCACGAGGCGGCCGCCGTTCGATTCGATGACGCGACGCGAGGCGAGGTTGTCGGGCGTCGTGGTGATCTCGACGAAGCGCAGGCCCTCGAGCTTCGCGTCCTGCAGCATCCCACGCAACGCTAGCGTCGCATAGCCGCGACGACGCTTCCATGGGACGACGCCGTACCCGATATGCCCCAGGCAGTGCGGCGGCAGGGCTTCAGTGCCTCGCTGCCAACGAAACCCAATCACGCCGCAGAACTCTCCGTCCCACATCCAGCGATGAAAGCCAGGAAGGCGCGGCACCGTCGTGCCGTCGGGCAGCGTGACCGGACCGGCCGCGGCGTCGCGATCGACGAGCTTCGCCAGAAAGCCGTCCGAGTCGGCGGCAATTGTCGCGAGTTGTTCGCGCGCTGCCGCCTCGCCGCGCTCGTTGTCGGGCGACCAGCCGCGTTCGAGCGCCGCGATGTAGCTTGGCAGATGCTCGCGCGCCGGCCAGACGAGCGTCATGGGGCGGAGAGACGACTGCGAAAGTGTTCGCGCCACGATGGCGTCAGCGCTTCGATGGACGCAGCACGCCGAAGCGCGGCGGGGGTTGCATGGCCGCCCATTTTCAGCGCGAAGACGTCGGCCACACACATGCTGTCGGCAGCGCGTCGAGTGATGTGAATCGCGTCGCCGCTCGCCACGTCGCCTTCGTCGACAATCGAGAGGTAAAACCCGGAGCGTCCGCTCGCCACGAATCGCTTCAGCATGTCCTCGCGGCCGAAACGGATGCCGAGTTTGAAACACGGCTGACGCGGCTGCGTCACCTGAAATTCGGCGCTGCCGATGCGAAGGCGATCGCCGATGGAGACATTGGTTTCGAGCAGCCCCTCCGTCGTCAAGTTCTCGCCGAACACGCCCCACGGCAGCTCGACGCCCGGAAGTTGGCCGCGCCAGTATGCGTAGTGCTCTGAGGGATAGACGTAGACGGCTTTGTACTGTCCGCCGTGCACCGTGAGATCCGATTGCTCATCGCCTTCGAGATTGAAGCCGGCGACTCGGACTCGTCCGTCACGTGGAGACTTCCAGATTGACGTCCGCACGGTATCGCCGTTCACATGGATCTCGCGCGGCCGCCCGGTGTTCACCGAGATCAGATTCATCAGCCCGCCTTCGACAGCGCAAGGAACCAGAGGCTGCTGACGACGAGAATATCGCTGAGCACGTGAAACCAGACAACCGAACGCACCGTCGGCGGGGACAGCGTCATTGGCAGCGGGTCCGCGATCCTTACGTGGATGCTCGACCACCGATCAGCGTCCAGCTCCTTCGGATCGGCATTCAGGCGCTCGTTTGCCGGCATATGGGCAAGCGCCAGGCTCGCCTCCATTCGCTGCCGTGCGACGTCGCTCAAACCATTTAGATTGACGACGACGAACCCGAGAAACCCTGCCGTCAGCAGCGTCGCGGCCTGGACGTTCCGCGGCCGTTTCAGCTTCGCGGCCGCGAAAAAGCCGACCAAGCCCAAGACGACCGTGATGTAGAAGTTCCAGTACGTCTGCATCGCGTTCGATCGCTCGAAGAACAGCGTCAGGGTGTCCATCATTTGTCAGGCAATTCCGCGATACGCGCGTTGACCAGCCTCTTGACGAGCGCCGATGGGAGCGGTTTGTCTGGAGGAAACCGGATCGTGCCCTTGCTCGTGGAGTATTTCTTCAACGCATTCCTCCAGACCGCGACCGGGTGCGCACCTGGAAAGAACGAGCAGTGTGTCGCCGCCGCATGGAACCAGACGAGCATTCGTCCGTCGAGGCGAAAGGCGGGAATCTGATAGCTGATGCACTCCTCGGCGCGTGGCGCGGCCGCCTTGATGTCCTTGCGCAGCTTCGTGAGCGCTCGGCGCTTGTCGTCGGGAAGGCGTGACAGATACTGATCGATCGATTTCGGCGTCGCCTTCTTCTTCATTTCAGGACGAGCCTACGCCAACTTCAGCTCGCGCTCCATCGCGAGCCGCGGCCCGCGATCGGGATCCTGCTCGACGCGGCTGTCGTCGTTGAAGAGCATCGTCGGCCGCTTGTCCGCAGAATACGACGGCCAGATCGGGAGTGCCGACGTGTTCGGATTGCCCGTCCGCGCGAAGGCCACCCATGCGGCGCTCACCTTCTTCGCCAGCGCGAACGCTTCTGGCATTCTCGAAATGAGCGGCCCCGCAATCTTGATGTTGTTGAACACGAACGGTATTTCAATCGTGTGCGGCGAGCGCATATGCCCGCCGCCCTCGGGCGTTTCCCAGTCGAATCGATAGAGGAACGCGGGCGCCCCGGCCTGCGTGGCCTTGCGCTTCGCCGTTTCGCGCGCATACGCACCGCGCGGATGATCGGTCGCGATGAGAATCCAGAGATCCCACGGCGTCGCATCGCGATGTGTTCTCCGGAACGCGTCGATCACGCGCTGCGGATTGCCGCCAAGACGCGTCCGCACGCGCAGCTGCAGCCCCGACTCGTCGAGCGCGAGCGTCTCCGGCGTCGGACGATCGTAGAGCGTTTCTTCAGTGCGCGCGTATCCAATCATCAGCGGGATGTCCTTCGAGAGCGCCGGCGCGCCCGGGTCCCACGGATGGTTCGGGATGGTGACTCCGTCGACGGTGGGCGAGTTGGCCGTCTGGCCTGGTTCCCGGACCGAGACTTTGCGCGCGATTGCCGCATCCGCGGCCAGCAACTTATCCATCGGCACGTTCTGCAGATCGCGCGCCTGATCATTTTTCAGCCCCAGCTCCGCCAACAACAACTCTGTCGTTCTTGCCGCGTCGTCGGTGGTGACGAGGCGCAGGACCGCGCCGCTTTCGACGATCGCACGATGGAACAATCCCTGCGCGGACGGCATCGCCATCAGCGTCGCCACTTTCCGCCCGCCGCCCGACTGCCCAAAAATCGTCACGAGGTTTGGATCGCCGCCGAAGCGATCGATGTTGTCGCGCACCCACTGCAGGGCAGCGACGATGTCGAGCATGCCGGCCGCGCCCGACGTCGCGAAATCGCCGCCGAGCGCAGCGCCGAGAAACGTGTACCCGAACACGCCGAGTCGGTGATTGATCGTCACGACGACGACGTCGCCTGTGTGGGCGAGGTTGGTCCCGTCGAGAATCGCGTCCGATCCGGTGCCATACGAAAAACCGCCGCCGTGCAGCCACACCATCACCGGCCGGCGGCGTCCGTTCGTGAGCGACGGCGTGAAGACGTTCAGCACCAGGCAGTCTTCGCCTTCGGCAGGTGCGTTGCGGCGCGTTCGCCCGAGCGCTTGTGGCGCGGTCGGTCCGTACGCGAGCGCGTCGCGCGTCGCCGTCCACGGCGCCGGCTTGACGGGCGGCATGAACCGGTTCTTGCCGGCTGTCGTCGCGCCGTATGGAATCCCTTTGAAGACGTTCACGCCGTCGAGGACAACGCCGCGCACTTTGCCGTACGCGGTGTCGGCGACGACGTCGGCTGCGTCTGCCAGCGCATGTTGAAGCCACGGACTCGCGCAGGCACCCGCGACCAGCAGCGACGCGCGTTTTACGAACGCCCTTCGTCCCGACTCGGTAATCATTGGCACCTCCTCAGAGTCGCTAAGGTTCTCTCAACAGACGGTTCAGGTCCGGGCCGGGAATCGCGTGACCGAGTGAGTTGAACGTGCCGTGCTTGGCGATCTCGTGCGCGGCATTCAGAAAACCGGTCCATGCGGTCCGCGCCAGCGCGCCGCCGACGCTGATCCGCCGCAC
>Ga0068871_100001909_pt1 | contig 14090 bp, 10 predicted proteins | sample KBSMisM72_FD_72750 | JGI IMG/M metagenome (GOLD analysis project Ga0068871, IMG submission 72750) | Miscanthus rhizosphere microbial communities from Kellogg Biological Station, Michigan, USA - KBS Miscanthus M7-2 | ecosystem: Host-associated > Plants > Roots > Rhizosphere > Soil ... | reverse complement strand
AAGAAAGTGCTCGACGAGTTTATCTTCGACACTTCACGGTGCATGTTCTGCGCTCTCTGCCAGGAAGCGTGTCCGACATCATGTCTGGAACTGACACAGGACTTCGAACTGGCCACCTACTCGCGCGCAGGCTTCGTCTGGAATCGCGAAATGCTCGAGCAAGGCCGTGAGACAGTGAAGTACACAAGCTAGATTATTGCCGATTGCCAATTGCCAATTGTCGATTGGCTTTATCCAAGGCATTCATTGGAAGTCCTCACGTCATGGATGCGGAAGATCTAAAGAAGCGAACCAAGCGGTTTGCTCTAAGAATTTTGAAGTTAGTGTCGGTTTTACCAAATAGTCTCCAAGGGAGAACCATAGGAGGCCAACTGGTGAGATCTGGAACTTCAGTTGGTTCAAATTATCGAGCTGCTTGTCGGGGACGCTCGAGGGCTGAGTTCATCGCAAAATTAGGAATCGTAGAAGAGGAAGCTGACGAAAGCGCGTTCTGGTTGGAATTGATAATTGAGGCAGGTCTTTTGAAGGAGTCACGTGTTCAGCCTTTGCTGGATGAGGCAAATGAGTTGACTCGCATCATGGCGGGATCACGTTTAACTGCTTCGAAAAACAGCTCGAAAACAACGATTGTTCGCCACAAATGATTTCAAATCGGCAATTGGCAATTGGCAATTGGAAATGAAATGACCCTCTCAGGTTACGAAGCGCTCTTCTTCTGGATCTTCGGACTCGCGGCGATCTTTGCGGGGTTGTTGACCGTGATGGCGCGCAATGCCGTGCATAGCGCGCTGTTTCTGATTTCGTCGCTTGTTTCCGTGGCGGCGCTGTTCGTGCTTTCGGGCGCGGAGTTCATTGCCGGTGTACAGATACTGGTTTACGTCGGCGGCGTGATGGTGCTGTTTCTTTTTGTCATCATGCTTGTGAACGTGGGCGCTGAAGAACGTGGACGGGATGAGATCTTTAATAATCAACGACAGGTTACGGCGAGCTTGATCTTCTGTTTCCTGCTGGTCGGTGGCGTGCTGTACTCAGTGAACCGAGGTTATCAGGGCTTGCAGGCGCGTTCAGACCAGCCGTCTGCTGAAAGAATCGCCGCAGAACAGGCGAGGAGAGATCAGACGTACGCAAATTCAGGAACCGGCAGCAGCAAGATCACGCGAGACTCACAGAACATCGGCAACAGTCTCTATCGATACGCATCATTGCCATTTGAAATCGCCAGCGTGCTGCTGCTCGTGGCCATTATCGGCTCGGTAATGCTGGCGCGCACACTCAAGCAGGAAGCTTCTGCTGACGACGTCGATCCCGAGGTTTTGAAAGAAGAAATCGCCAGAGACCCTGGGCTCGCCAAGATCGAGCCTCAACTGGATTAGTCATGCTCAATTTCTTCAGTCCAACACTCGCATTGTTGTTTCAGGAGGCCGAACGCAGCCGTCTGGGAGAGATGATTTACCAGACGCGAACCGCCGCTGCGAACCCCGACCTCTCCAAGTTTTTAGTGATTGGCGCGCTGCTGTTCATCATTGGAGTGGCGGGTGTGCTGACCCGGCGCAACATCATCGTTATCTTCATGTCGATCGAGTTGATTCTCAACGCCGCTAATCTGAACTTTATCGCGTTCTCTCGTTACCTGTCGCAGACGGGCAGCCCCAATGCACTCGCCGGGCAGATCTTCGCGGTGTTTGTGATCGTCGTCGCCGCGGCTGAGGCAGCGATTGGTCTGGGAATCGTGATCGCGCTTTACCGGAACAAGGAAACGATCTGGGTAGACGAGATTGATCTCTTGAAGTGGTAATAGGTCCTATAGGTCATATAGGACCTATATTAGTCGAAGCTCCTAATGCAAAAATACATCTGGCTGGTTCCCCTGCTACCTCTAATCGGCGCCGCAATTAATGGGCTGCTGGGCCGAAAGCTCCGGTTTTCAGAAAGACTCATCGGAGGCATAGCAGTCGGATCGGTTGCGCTCGCATTCCTAATCAGTTTGACGGCTGTCTACTCTTACGGTAATGCCGGTTGGCCCAAGCCTTACCTCACGAGTCAGGATGGTTTTAGTTTCAGCTGGATTCCGGGGGGCGCCGTCAGTATCAATCAGGGCGGTGAGGCGCGACAGCAGGTAGACGTTCAGAAACAAGTCGAAGAACGTCTCGCCGCGATGACACCGGAAGAGCGCAGCCAGACTCAATCAATGCTGGTCGCGACAACGGAAACGCCGCGTTACTCGCTGCTCAATATCGAGTGGAGCTATCAGCTCGATCCGCTGTCGTCGATCTTCATGCTGATCGTCACCGGTGTCGGTCTTTGCATCTTTATCTTCGCGACCGGCTACATGCACGGTGAGACCGGTTTCTATCGCTTCTTCGCTTACATGGGTCTCTTCATGTTTGCGATGCTCGTGCTGGTGATGGGCTCAAACTTCCTGATGATGTTTGTCGGTTGGGAAGGAGTGGGTCTCTGCTCTTATCTGCTGATTGGTTACTACTTCGATCGCCAGGAAGCCGCCAACGCTTCCCGTAAAGCATTCATCACTAATCGCGTCGGCGACTTCGGGTTCGCACTCGCGATCTTCGGCGTGATTGCGACTTTCGGTAGCGCCCAGTACACGGAAGTCTTTGAGCAGGCGAAGTCTTTTCCGATCGAGATGCTCGGTCACTGGGGCATTCTCTCCTGGATTGCACTCGGACTCTTTATCGGCGCCTGCGGTAAGTCTGCACAATTGCCGCTACACGTGTGGCTACCAGATGCGATGGCTGGTCCAACACCAGTCTCCGCGCTGATCCACGCTGCGACGATGGTCACTGCCGGTCTGTACATGGTGACCCGCACCAACGTCATCTTCCAGCATTCACAAACGATGTTACTGGTCGTTGCGCTCGTCGGCGCTGCGACCGCCATCTTCGCCGCCACGATCGGAATCACGCAAAACGACATCAAGAAGGTGCTTGCCTACTCAACCGTCTCCCAACTCGGCTTCATGTTTATGGCCTGCGGTGTGGGCGCGTTTGCGATCGGCATCTTCCACGTGATGACGCACGCGTTTTTCAAAGCGCTCATGTTCCTCGGCGCCGGCAGCGTCATTCACGGCATGCATCACGAGCAGGACATGCGTCGCATGGGCGGTTTGAAGAAATACATGCCGTACACCTACTGGACGTTCATGGCGGGTTGGCTTGCAATCTGCGGCATCATTCCGTTCAGTGGCTTCTGGTCCAAAGACGAGATTCTCTGGAAGTCGGCAGAGACGACGCACATTCCGCTGGGCTGGCTGGTCTGGCTAATCGGAACGATCGCCGCCACATGCACCGCGTTTTACATGACGCGTCTCATGGCGATGACGTTTTGGGGCAAAGAGCGATTTCTCGAAGGCGCTGGCGGTGAAGCCGACGAAGCTCACGCTTCCGCCTACGACAAAGGACTGGCAGCGCACGACGCTGTGCAACCTTCAGCAGGAGACCGTCCGCGTCACGAGCCCGGCGAGCATGTTGGGCCAGTGCACGAAGACGCGGCACATCACGCCGCCACGCACGGGCACGGCGATGGCCATCACGGTGCGCACATACCGCACGAATCACCGCCCTCGATGTGGGTCCCGTTGGCTGTACTCGCGTTACTGGCGGTCATCGGTGGTTTTGTCGGCATTGGACCAGCGTTCAGGACGATTACCGGCAGCGAGCATCCCGGTGGTTATTTGAATATCGTCACGTGGCTCAATCCGATTATCTGGAATCCGGCTACGCGCGAGTTTAATACGGCCGAAGGTGCTCACGAAGCTGCGCCGGCAGAAGGTGCACATGCAGAAGCCACGGCAGCAGCTGAAGGCGCTCACGGCGCCGCCGCAATCTATGGTGACACGGGCTTCAATCTCGCCCATTCAGTAGAGAACTCGACTCATAGCGAGCTTGCCACCGAGTGGATCTTTATCGTCATCTCGCTCGTTGTCGCCGGTATCGGGATATTACTGGGCATGCTGTTCTACGTCTGGCGTCCTGAACTTCCGAACATCTGGGCGCAACGACTGCGACCGCTCTACAACGCGAGCTACAACAAGTACTGGGTCGACGAATTCTACGGGCTCACCGTCACGCGCCGCACGATGGATGCGGCTCGTGGTGTCTACCGGTTCGATTCGAAAGTCGTTGACGGGATCGTCAACGGTCTCGCGTGGCTGAGCCGTCAGGTTAGTCGCATTGTTGGGGGTGTCGACAAGTATTTTGTCGACGGGCTCGTCAACACCGTTGCCGCGTTCATCGCGCGTTTGATGTCGCCATTGTTCCGCGCCGCGCAAACAGGCTTCACGCAAAATTATGCGCTCGTGATGGTGTTGGGATTGATGGTGGCTGTCGCAGCATTCTATGGAAAAGATATCGCTATCGCTGTTGCGAGTGCGGTGCGGAATATTACTGGTACGGTTTTCTGAATTTCGAGGCTTGTCTCAAAGTCGGACGTCGGGCTTGGACACAGTCGGTACCGTCCGCGGTAGCGGATGGGTACGATGTAGAGGCGCTGGATTTGTTAATGGTTTCCTAGTTTTGATGGTCGACCCATCCGCTACCGCGGACGGTACTGACTGTGTCCAAGTGGCGAATGATGTGCCGGCAGAATTGATATGAACAACTTAATTCTTTCTTTTATCACCTGGTTGCCGGCGGTCGGCGCCATTCTCATTCTGGCGTTAATGAAGAAAGATCAGTCGAGCCTGATCAAGAAATTTGCCACCGGCTGGTTTGCGCTCGACTTCATCCTCTCGCTCTGGCTGCTGAAGTACAACCGCGGCATGGGCGGCATGCAATTCCTCGAAGATCACGAGTGGATACCGATTATTGGCGCGCGTTATCAAATGGGTGTTGACGGTGTTGCTGTCCTGCTGATCGTTTTGACCACACTGCTCGGCGCCATCGCCGCATTGTCGTCCTGGGAATACATTCAAAAACGAGAGAAAGAGTATTACGTCCTGTTGTTGTTGTTGCAGACGGCAGTGATCGGTGTGTTTGCTTCGATGGACCTGTTTCTGTTTTACCTGTTCTTCGAAGTGTCGCTCGTGCCGATGTATTTCCTGATCGGAATCTGGGGTGGCGAGAATCGTCTGTACGCTGCGATCAAATTCTTTCTCTACACGCTTGTTGGTTCGGTCGTAATGTTGCTGGGCGTTCTAAAGATGTACTTCCTGACGCAGGACGCCAGTATCACCGGCAAGATCACAGCGGAAGGCTTTCGCCTGGTCGCCGGAAATCAGCAAACGGTGGAACTGGTTTCCAGAACGCTCGATGCTGCAGCGCATTACTCCGGCGGCGCAACCGGAACATTCAACATCATCTACATGCAGGCAATGGGCCCGTCGCTGCCAACGGGCACGTTGCAGATCCTTCTCTTCGCCGCTTTTGCGCTCGGCTTTGCGATTAAGGTGCCGATGTTTCCCTTTCACACCTGGCTGCCGGATGCTCACGTGGAAGCGCCCACAGCCGGCTCCGTGATTCTTGCCGGCATCCTGCTGAAACTCGGAACCTATGGGTTTTATCGCTTCAACTTACCGATGTTTCCGTGGGCGTCGCGAGACCAGAGCAGTTTTGCTAATGGTGCTTTCGGCGTGAGAAGTGTCGTTGTCTTTCTGGCGATCGTTAGCATCATTTACGGCGCCCTCGCGGCGATGTATTTCGTCGTCAAAAAAGACGGCGACGTGAAGAAACTCGTCGCGTACTCATCGGTATCGTCGATGGGTATGGTGATGCTCGGACTGTTTGCACTCAATCCGAATGGCATCAACGGCGGTGTGATGCAGATGGTCAATCACGGCATCTACTCTGGTGCGCTGTTCCTGCTGGTCGGAATCATTTACGAACGGCGACACACACGCAACGTCGCGGAGTTTGGTGGACTATCACACGTGATGCCGGGTTACGCGGCGATCTTCCTCGGCATGGTGATGACGGCGATCGGACTCCCGTTGCTGGCAGTCTTTATTTCTGAATTCCTGGCGCTGCGCGGAGCATTTGAGGCGAATCCATACTGGGCCGGATGGGCCGCCCTGGGAATCATCCTCAACGCGGGATATTTCCTCTGGTTGTACCAGCGCATGTTCTTCGGAAACATCGACAATCCGAAGAATGAGGGTCTACGGGATCTCAAGGCGCGTGAGTGGGCTTACATGGTGCCACTGATGATTCTCGCTTTGTGGATCGGTGTGTATCCGAAACCGTTTCTTGAGTACATCCAGCAGCCAGTGAACGCCGTAGTGCGGCAAATTCGGCCTGACTACGTGATTCCGGGAACAGCCGCTCCGGCCACAATAGAAAGAGCGGAGAAGTAGCCACAAAAAGGCACATAAAGCACAAAAAGAATTCATGCTTCTCTTACAAGCCAACGCTACCTCGCTCATTAACGTCTCCGACCTGCGGTTGATCGCGCCGGAGTTGATTCTGACTGCCTGCGCCTGCGTGGCACTGGTGATGGAAGTCATTCTGCCGTATCGCAAGAGTAAGCTCACCGCTTACTTCTCGCTCGTTGGCGTGGCACTCGCTCTGATTTCGCTCTACTTTCAAATGGGAACTCAGGGCGATGGGTTCTACGGGATGGTGCGAATCGACGGCTGGGCCCTCCTCTTCAAAGCGATATTTCTGATTTCCGCTGCGCTTGCGATCGGCATCTCGACGCGCTTCCTCGATATCGAAGGCGAGCAGCATGGCGAATACTACGCACTCGTTCTCTTCGCCACGGTCGGCATGATGTTCATTGCGAGCGGTTACGATCTGATCTCGCTTTACATCAGTCTGGAGTTGATGGCGCTCACGTTCTACGTACTCGTCGCTTTTACGAAGCGCGAGAAGAGGTCGAACGAAGCGGCGATGAAGTACTTCCTGCTCGGTGCTTTTTCATCGGGTATATTGCTCTACGGCATGTCGTTGCTCTACGGCATCGCCGGCTCGACGAATATCGGCGAAATCGGCAGTAACCTCTCGACGTTGATGCCTCAGATTGAAAAGGCGCTGCACGAACCCAATAACCCGCTTGCGGGTCTAAGGCCGATGCTGTTGCTGGCAATGATTGCGCTGGGCGCGGGCTTGTTTTTCAAAGTTGCGGCTGTGCCCTTTCACATGTGGGCGCCGGATGTTTACGAAGGCGCGCCCACGTCAGTGACGGCATTTCTTTCGACCGGTTCGAAAGCGGCCAGCTTCGCGTTGTATGCACGCATCTTCAGCCAGGCGCTTGAACCGTTGCGCGCTGACTGGGCGCCGCTTCTCGGTCTAGTCGCGGCGATCACAATCATGGTTGGCAACTGGGCCGCCGTTACGCAGGAAAACTCAAAACGTCTGCTTGCATACTCTTCGATCTCCAATGCGGGATACCTGTTGTTAGCGCTCGTCGCTCATAACGAATACGGAAACATCGGTCTGATCATCTACCTGTTTGTCTACACGCTTATGAACATGGGGGCGTTTGGTGTGATCATCAGTTTGCGCCGCCGCGGAATCATCGGCGACAACGTGGACGATCTAACCGGGCTGGGCGAGAAGGCGCCCTTCATGGCCGCAATGATGGCCGTCTTCATGTTGTCGCTCGGCGGCCTGCCGATCACCGGAGGATTCATCGGCAAGTATTTCCTGTTTGGCGGACTGCTCCAGCGTGGTGATAAGGATCAAAAGCACTGGTACTACTGGCTCGCAGGTTGGGCCATTCTGAATACAGTTGTTTCGTTCTACTACTATTTCCGGTTCATCAAGGTCATGTATCTCGGCGACCGCCTGGCCGACAACAAACCCCTGGCACTCTCACCCGCGCTTCAAGTCGCACTCGTAGTATCGGTGGTTGGGATTCTATTCATCGGAGTTTATCCACAGCCGTTCATTCAGTTGGCCCGTTCGTTAATACCCGTGGGCTGATGGTCGTCTTCTACTTCCTCGCCGCACTCTCCATCTGGTTTGGTATTCAGTCGTTATTGAATGGCATTCGTTACGCGGCTTACGTGCGGCGTGAGACGAGTCGCGCTTTGCCGGAGTTTCAGCCATTTGTTTCGGTGATTGCACCGGGCAGGGGATTGGAGCCGGGTCTTCGTGAGAATCTTCAAACGCTGGTGGAACAGGATTATCCGCGCTATGAGGTTCTGTTTGTTTTTGACGCGGCAGACGACCCGGCGATTCAGTTTGTTGGACACGGATCTTCGCGGACTGCCAGAACGATCATTGCTGGACCAGCGACTGACAGTGGGCAGAAGGTTCACAATCTTCGAGTTGCTGCGACTGAGGTCGCTGGGGAATCGGAGGTATTGGTATTTGTAGATACAGATGCTCGACCGGGGAAAGACTGGCTCAGGCATCTGGTTGCGCCGCTTGCAGATGAAACCCTCGGTGCTTCAACTGGCTATCGCTGGTTCATTCCAAGCCGAGGAATTGCGTCGCGACTTCGCGGTGTTTGGAATGCGTCGGTCGCATCTGCGCTTGGTAGTGACACTGCAAAGAACTTTTGCTGGGGTGGCTCGACGGCAATTCGGCGCACGACATTTGAGAAACTAAATGTTAGTGAACGTTGGCGCGGAACAGTCTCTGACGACTTCACCATCACGCGTGTTCTGAAGGAAGCGAAACTTCCGATCCACTTCACGCCAAACTGTCTCGTCGCCTCCGTCGGCGACTGCGACTTCCGAGAGCTCTTCGAGTTCACCACACGTCAAATAAAGATCACGCGCGTCTACGCGTCACATCTTTGGCTTCCACTCCTGCTCGGTTCCGCCCTCTTCGCAATCGTGTTCATCGGCGGCATCATCCTGTTAATCCTGTCCCGTTCACCCGTTTTGCTACTTGCCCTCTTACTAATCTTCACGCTCGGCGCCACCAAATCATTCATCCGCTGGCGCGCTATAACAATCCCTCTCAACCGGTATCGCTCTTCTCTAAACCGCGACGTGTTCGCCCACATCTTCCTCTGGCCCTTTGCGTCTTTGCTCTACCTCTACAACGCCATCATCGCCGGCTTTTCCCAGCGCATCACCTGGCGCGGCATTACCTATGAATTGAAATCACCCACTGAAGCTGTCATTATCTCTCGCGAATCGTAATGCCCAACAAAGCCGCCCAATTCGTGCAGTTGTTACGTTCGACGAAGCGTGAAAAACGTCTCGGCACGGTGATCTTGTTCGTCACCTCGCGCTGTAACGCATTCTGCCAAACCTGCTTCTATCACGAAGAGTTGAACCAGCCGGGCGACCTTACCTTTGCTCAAATCGAAAAGGTCTCGCAAACGATGCCGCCGATAACGGATCTATGGCTTTCCGGCGGTGAGCCGACTCTCCGGCGCGATCTTTCAGACGTCATCGATTTGTTTGTTTCGAACAACGGCGTCGATCGCATCATCATTCCTACGAACGGACTGATCAAACAGCGCGTTTACGACGTCGTCGATCGCGCCCTCGGAAACAACCCGCAGATCGATCTGTATCTCAACATCGCGCTGGATGGTTATGGCGAGACCCACGATCGCATTCGCGGCGTTCCGGGAAACTGGCAGAAGGCGCTCGACTGCATCGAATCGCTGTATCCACTGAAGGAAAAGTACACCGATCGTTTTCGACTGAACGTGAATACAGTTGTTTGCGCGGAGAACTACACCGAGATCGAGAAGCTCTCGGAGTTCATGTGGGACAACTATCGTCTCGACGGACAATACTTCAACATCATTCGCGGTGAGACCCTCGTCGGCGAACAAATCAAACAAGTACCGCCGGAAGTGTTGCCCGCCATGTACGCTCACGTTTCGAAACTCACGAAACGTTACGGCGAGCGGATGTTTGCCGCAGACGATGCCGGCAAGCGCTTCGTGAAGAACGCCGTTTACGCCGGATCGATCATCACTCACTATCGCACGCAACACGTTAACTTTCAGCAACCAACGCCCTGGCCGTTTCCGTGCACGGCAGGTGAAACAACTGCGGTGATCGACTACAACGGCGATGTGCGCGCGTGTGAGTTGCGAGAAAAGTTTGCGTCACTGGCAGATTTTGATTACGACTTCGGCGCGCTCTGGTCTGCTAACGAGCGGCAGACGGAACTCAACGCCATCGACGGCGGCAAGGCGTGTTGGTGTACGCACGTATGTTTCATTCACGACTCCATGCGCCATTCGCGCCGCGCCTTGCTTTATGAGGTCCCCAAGAACTACCTGACGCGCGAAAGCTGGTGACCGAATGGACGTACTGTAGGGGCCGGCCCTCCGTGGCCGCCCGTGGTTTTGATCGTGTTCGCCGACTCCGAGGTCGCGGCTTCTTGAACCCTTATCCAAACCACGGGCGGCCACGGAGGGCCGCCCCTACAGTGCGTTCAATCTTCTTGAGCATGGCTAATAAACCCGATCAGGACGAGAACAGGAAAACCGGTTTTGCTTATGCGGCGGGCATCACGTTGTTTGCGTCGGTCGCGACTTTCTGTGCCTTGGGCTGGTTCCTCGATAAGTGGCTTGGTACAGAGCCCTGGTGTCTGATCGGCGGCATCGTCCTCGGCTCTGCAGCTGGTTTGTTTGAGTTTGTCCGTCTCAGCTCCAAGACTTACTGATCTCTCACTTGATCTTTTTCGCGTGATACTCGCGACCGTTGATTCTTAAAACCATTTCCGTTACCTGCCCGGCGGCATCTTTAACAAACACAACCTGCGTATCGTTCAAAGGATCGAAGAACTCCGTCTCAGACTCGGCTGACATTGGTATGGGATCGAACTGACCGATCGCGTTCGCGGCTAATTGCAGTTTCAGCGTCCCGTTCGTAACCAGGATCCTGGTGACCCGGCCCGGACGGTCTTCGTAATCTCCGGCGTAAGCCTCCAGCACTGTGGCGCTAATGTTGACTGTTGTGCGAACTTTCGGAAGCTCGTACTTCTCACCAAGTACGATCGCCCCCAGGTCGTTGCTCGCTCTGATGATTCGAGAATCCTGCAGGTTACTCAACATAACGATCAGCAATTTCTCTTCAGGATAACGAGTGATCATCGCCGCTGATCCGGGAACCCCGCCCGGATGAGAGATTGCCAGGCGATTGAACTGCTTGTTGACGAACCAACCGTAACCGTAGTTGCCCGTCACAGGTGTGAACATCTTGTCGAGGCTTTTCTGCGAAAGAAATTTGTTGTCATAGAGCGCTTGATCCAGACGCAAGAGATCTTCAGTTGTTGAGTAGAGGGCGCCCGCTGAGAATGGCTGTGATTGATCGATGTAAGTGGCGTTCAGCAGCGTCGCGCCATCGCGTCTGTAACCGGCCGCGCGGTTTTTGATAATCGGATCGTGGTTGTCATAACCGCTGTCCATCATCTTTAGCGGTTTGAAGATATTCTCGCTTACAAACGTTTCGTAAGATTGTCCCGACACTTTTTCGATCACGTAGCCAAGCAAAATATAACCGTTGTTGTTGTAGTCCATTTTTTCACCCGGCTTGAAATCCGGGGGCTTGTTCTTAAAGCTGTCGATTAGCTGTGGCAACGTCATTGGCATCATGGCGGTCTTGAGGTAGATGCCCGCCGTGTCGTGCTTTGCGATGCCGGAAGTGTGGCTCAACAGATGGCGCAGTGTGATCGACTGCCACGCTGGCGGACATTCGGGTAGATATTTGCAGACAGAGTCCTGGTCGCTTAGTTTGCCGCGCTCTTGCAAAAGCATTATTGCCATCGCGGTAAATGGTTTGGTGATTGAGCCGAGGCGGAATTTCGTGTGCGGCGTGTTCGGCACATCGAGCTCAAAGTTGGCCATGCCGTATCCTTTGCTTACGACGACGTTGCCGTTGCGCGCGACGAGGATCGAGCCGTTGAACCATCCGGCTTTGACAAGGGCATCCATGTAGTCATCGATTTTCCGCGTGACGTCCGGATTGCTCGATGTTTGTGCGAATGATGTGAGACAAAGCGAAAGAAGCAACACTACGCCACTCTGCAATGCAAATGTCCGTTTCATAGCAGCCTCCAAGATTAAGGAATTAGTATTTTATGTCGCCGTCTGATATATCGTGAGGCGATATAGTAGTGTGATTAGACGGTACTGTCAAGAGGGCCTTTGACTCAGGAGCCTGAATCCCGCCCACGGCAGTGGGCGGATCGTTCAAGTCCTTTCTATGAACCCATCACCCCTTCCCCCGTTTTGAATCCCGCCCAACGGCAGTGGGCGGATCGTTCAAGTCCGAACTATTCAGCGAGCAGGATAAATAGTAAGGACCTGAAGTATCCGCCCACTGCCGTTGGGCGGGATTAAAACGTGGCTTTTTGAATAGTTTTAGAAAGGATTTGAACGATCCGCCAACTTCCGTTGGCGGGATTCAGGAGTATTTGTGCACAAAGCCCGCCTGTACCCAGCTATCGTGTACGTTCAAAACTGAGTGGGCCTGCGCGAAGCTAGGCTCGCGCAGGAAATTTGTTATTCTCTAAACATGCCAAGCGCTTAGAAGATCTTCTTAAAGGTACGGGTTAACCAGTTGCCGGATTTCTTCACGCCTTTCTCGCCCTTGTCCTTGACGTCGCCCGCCTTGTCTGCGGCCTCGTTACCGATGGCTTTCGCTCCCTTGCCGGCTGCTTTCACGCCCCTAGCCGTCTTGTCCTTCGCGTCTTCAGCCTTATCACCAACTTCGTTCACGCCCTTCTTAGTGACGTCGACGGTCTTGTCCTTCACGTCTTCAGCTTTGTCACCAACTTCGTTTACGCCCTTCTTGGTGACGTCGACGGTCTTGTCTTTGGCGTCTTCAGCTTTGTCACCAACTTCGTTTAAGCCCTTCTTGGTGATGTCGACGGTCTTGTCTTTGGCGTCCTCAGCCTTGTCACCAACCTCGTTCACGCCCTTCTTGGTGACGTTGACGGTCTTGTCTTTGGCGTCCTCAGCCTTGTCACCAACTTCGTTCACGCCCTTCTTGGTGACGTTGACGGTCTTGTCTTTTACGTCTTCGGCTTTGTCACCAACTTCGTTTACGCCCTTCTTGGTAACATCGACAGTTTTGTCTTTTACGTCTTCAGCCTTGTCACCAGCTTCTCCCGCGACTTCTTTCGTCTTCTGGCCAGTCTTCTTGGCGCCCTTTACGGTCTTGTCCTTTACGTCGCCAGCCTTATCAGCGGCCTTTTCCGCCGCATTCTTATCTTTATTCTCGGGTGTGGGATTTTGCTGACCGGCAGCAACAGCCGCCATTGCAATCAAACAAAGCGTACAAAACACCGCTAACAAAACTTTGCGCATGGTTAGAACCTCCTCGTGCAATAAAACCAAACAATTCTTCTACCAAATCATTTTGATGCGCAAACCTAATGCCACCGGGTGAGCAAAGTGCGTCTTATGGTGAAATATCCAGTATGGGCGTGTTGCTGCTCACTACGCCAAGCAGCGTCACAGTCAACGCCAAGTTTCCTGACGGCAATCCGTCCGGCAATCTGACAATGATGTAAGAAGCATCCAGGGGCGGCGCTCCTGACAACGGTCCAACCCTTTCTACTGTCAGCAGGATTCCATTCGCTCGCACTGACAGTATCGACGGGTCTGGTTGCGTCAGTCCCAAGTTGGAAGTGAACAACATTACTCGTGTGTGCTGATCGGCGCTGAAGTTGTGAGTGTTGAGAATAGGGAATGGACCACGTACATGCGTTACAGAATCGAACGCCGCAGCTTTATTCGTTCCCTGTTCTGTAATTATTGTTGGCGCTGATGTTGGTCCAGGTGAGTTAAGCAACACGGTTACTTCGCTGCTGCCCCCACTGCTCAAGGCAACATCAAGCTTTCCATCGCTATTGAAATCACCTGCTACCAGCGATTCGGAAGACGATCCTCCTGGGTAAAAGACAGGGGGCGAGAAGGTGCCGTCGCCGTTTCCCCGCAAGAAACCGAGACCGCCAGCGGCGACGGCGAGATCAAGTTTGCCGTCGCCGTCAAAATCGTGGCTGATAAGATCTCGTGCAGTCGTGCCGATAGAAGTCGTGGTTCCAGGTTGAAAGGTGCCGTCTCCGCGACCCAGCATGATCGTTAGCACGTCCGGAAGTCGCGACGCTACTGCAACGTCAAGCTTACCGTCCGAATTGAAATCGGCCAACGTAGCCTTGACGACCTCATTCGGTGCCGGGTAACTCACCGGATTATCAAACGTACCGTCGCCG
>Ga0068871_100001906_pt1 | contig 14105 bp, 18 predicted proteins | sample KBSMisM72_FD_72750 | JGI IMG/M metagenome (GOLD analysis project Ga0068871, IMG submission 72750) | Miscanthus rhizosphere microbial communities from Kellogg Biological Station, Michigan, USA - KBS Miscanthus M7-2 | ecosystem: Host-associated > Plants > Roots > Rhizosphere > Soil ... | reverse complement strand
TTTTTGTCTTTTAATAGGGAATCAACATAAACTGCAGTTTCTTTTCCTGTTTCATCTACAAAGATGATTTTGGTCTTTCCCTTTGCCTTGGAAGAGATAGATAGTTTCTATCTCTAGGAGAACTAACTAACTTAGTTATGCAATGTCCTAAATGTAAGAATGAAAATGTGATAAAATCAGGTATTAATTATTATGCTAGTGGTACTAAACAGCGTTGGTTTTGTAAGGATTGTATGACTTATTTTGTTACCTAATCGGATCTATAGGACAACGTAAAACTTTTTAGGGTCTCACGTCATCCTATGCATTGGTTAAGAATGCAATGGAAAGTCAGAAGTTAGAGGATAAAAGGATTTGTAAAAACTGCGGTTCTGATAAAACATACATCAAGGTTAGAAAATCTGGATTACGGTATGCGAAATGGGTTAAAGGTTATTGTAATAAATGTTATTCAAAACTCGTAGGTAATCCTAAAATAACTTCAGCCATGAGAGCAAAACATAATTCTAAATGGGATCCAATAAATAATCCTAAAATATTTGCATACAAAGGTAAATTACTATACGCTAAGGAAAAACCCAGAAAAGGAATTTGTTCTTGGTGTAATAAAAAGATCGGTGACTCATTCATTAACTGTCGAGGAAAAATATCAGTTGTAAAGAAAACTCATCTTCATCATTTAGTATATCATGATGATGATCCCTTAAAAGATACAGTAGAGTTATGTGTTTCATGTCATCTGGGAGAACACGCTAGACGTAGATATGCAAACAGATGACTGTTCTTCGTATTTTGTACTCTAGCCTAGGTGCCGGTCTGTGTTCCTGTAACTATACTTGTACTAACGTTTACAAAACTGATTGTACTAGTACCGGTAATTGTATAATCAATAGTACCAAAAGGACCACCGGTGATCTGCCCTTCAATGTCTGAACCTATAGCAAGTCTATTAACGTCTAAGGAGAGGAGTTTCTTTATTCTAACGACTTCCTCCTGCATAAGATCGCTGTTGGTGAATGTTATAGGATCGGGTGGGGCTTTGGAAGATTGTGGCATTTCTTATGCTACCGGACAGAACTCCACTATACAGGATAAGATAAAAACATTAGCAAATACTACCAAATCCTGCGTTATACTTCGGGTTAATGGATTACTAAAAAAAGTTTCATGGTTAAGCATGACGTTAGTCATAGCAGGACCACTATAGACAGCCATTTCGTTTATCCTTGCCATACTTACACCGGCAGTATCCTGTGGGACAAGCGTAGCGAAGAATAGTTTCATACCTTTTGATTCTCGCCATTCTAACGGGAATGCATATGGTCCACCGCTACCGGTGTTTAGAGCAGTATCGGTAACTGTAGGAAAAAAGAAAGCAGTACTGTTTGACCCTATAATATGAGAGAAAAGAGTTCCGGAAGTCCCTAGAATAAGATTAATACAGTGTTGTAATCCGCCGTTTGTTACCAGGTCATCAGTTTTAGTAACTGATTCTATTTCTACGCCGTTGTCTAGGGTTACTGATTGGCCTAATAGTTTTTGCTCACACTTTTGGTTAAAGTTTTCAATCATGTCTACGTCATGAGTTTCTCTAATATGTTTCATCATCTCTTTGAGAGAAGGAAGATCTTTTTCTTTGAATGCTGCCATATAAGCCCAGTCTCTAGGCCGCTGGTCTTGAACTATAACCATGTTGTCACCGGTGCAAAGTTGATATCTGTTGCCACTGTAAAAGGTGCCACTCCTTGAGTATGTACTATAGGTACTCCCGCACTTCCTCCTGAAAATACCTGTCTGTTTAACATGATTCCTGTATTGCCTGATGAAATATTAAAAACTGCTGATTCTCGTACTGTTATTGTTGCATATCCTACAGGAAATATTCCTATTGCCCTTATACTCTGATTTACTCTTGTTATAGAACCGGCTCCGGCAATAGTCATATCCATTCTTGTAGAAATTTCTCCGTAGAGTTGTTGTTGGTAAGAACGCGCTTCAATATTTGAATTTCCTACACCATGATATCGCCAAGTCGCTGCGAATAGATCAGTCGTACGTTTACAACAGTGCTGTAATCCTTGAACAGTTGGAATGTCTTTAGTCTTTGCAATGTCTATTATTTCGAAAGTCTGTCCGTCAATCTGTAAGAATCCGATATGGTCATTCCATGCACGTTCTAGTTGGTCAAAGAACATGATAACCATCGGATTGTCTTCCCGTCCGAGAGTTGTCGATTTCTCAAAGTATTTTTTTAAAAGAGGTTCATCTTTTTCTCCCCAGTTGGCAGCCCAGCAGGTATCTTTAGGACCATACTTTAGCATTAATTCCGTTTGTCTGTCCATAGGAGGCTGAACTGTCTGCAGTTCTAATGGTAATTCTAGAATTTGAGACAATTTATCTAGAGATACCTCTGATGGGTTCCCGTAGCCTGAATACTTAACATTGTAGGCGCTTCATAATTTCCTCTATCCATTTCTCCCCACTGATAAGACATATCTCCGCAAGTTGTAAGGACTACTTGATTTCCTGAACCAGATAAGCCGAGAATCGAGTCGCTTATCACAATAGGATCTCCGGGGAATATCGGAACGTTTGGAGCGGTTACGGTAGGAAAGTTATACGTTGTAGTTGGCCTTGCTTTGTTATATAGTTGTGATATCATATATCTGGCAAGTGAACCTCTTTCGGTTATTTCTACCGCTGACTCTGTAACCATAGACTCGATATACTGTCCTCCTGTTAATCCAGATTGAATGTTTTGCGCTGCTTTTGGATCCCATATTGTATAAGGTGCTGATCTATATCGGTCTACTCCGAAACAGGGTAGACGGGGTGAGGCTACTGCTGTCCAACTACTACCACCTGCGGTAATGGTTGAGAAATTAGTGGTATGTTGTAGCATGTTAGGTGCTAGGGTTATGTTGTCGTTCCTTCCTACTGAGAACCTATGATTTGCTGTCATAAAATGATTTGAAAATATAAGCCAATAGTCTTTTGTTGTATCAAGATAAAAGTCCCTTGCTCCTGGAGTCGCTAAATTATTATACATGAATTCGTCGTTTATCAGGGTCGTGGTTTCTGTTGCGTAAGCAATAGGTAACGGGTCTTGGAAATTTGTAGGGAAAAGATAAACTATTCCTACAACACCGCCGGCGTTAACTGGTACTCCTGGACTATCTTTGCAAATTTTAAGTAAAATTGGAATTGGTAACACGTTAGCAACTCCATTACTCCACTGTGAGGCTACGACGTAGACATCGCCTGGTGTAAACCTTGTGTGAGGTGGCCTGAATTTTACGGCATATTCGAATCCAGTTGAAACTGTAATAGAATTTGTAGCAATAAATCCTAGATCAAGAGGCGAGGATGGTCTATTTTTACCCCGCATTATTGCAGTTAATTTATTAGAATAATTCGGCGTGAAAAAGTCGTCATCATAATTCCAGTTTTTTCCCCGCAAGTACATCGTATCGTCTGCGTCATCTGCTCCCTGATTAGCATTAGAGTTTTTGATAGTGAAACCTTTTCCAAAGAATGTGTTTTTTATCTCAAACCTAAAGTTCGCTAAATCGCTAGTGTCTATTATTAATTGTCCTCCTGATTGTTGTTCGATATAATTTACAATGTCCTGAAGTGTACCATATTCTATACTGAGATTAGCAACAAAACCCTCCACATCAGAGTTTGCCGCTAGGTTTAGAATGCTAACAATTCCATCAATAGTAAGAGGGCCTAGGTTTGTCTCCAGAAGAGTGTCGGCTTTTCTTGTAGCATCGGTAACATCTGGAGTTATTCCGTCGGCTGTCTTGGCTGCTTCGGAAACCACGTATCTTAAAATCTCGTTAAGCCTTATCCCTGTCGAGGAGCCAGTGATGGTATAAAGAATCTTACCGTTTCCGCCTCTAGAATAGCCTTTCTTTCTAACAAGTCCGGAGATAAGACGAGTTGTTAAACCAGATTGTTTACCGCAGTCTATGAGAACCCTAGAGTTTACGGTAACAGTAGACTCCATAGCCTTGTTTGGATCATCAAACTGGATTGTAAACTGACCGAAGGAATCTTTTGAAAGATTGACTCCACAAAATAGGGGATTTACTGATGTTATAATGGTTGGTGTTTGGGTAAATGAAGAATATGTATAAAGGGTTGAAGTGTTGGCTGTGTTCTTTATTGTGATAACTGGTAACAAAGGCCGCTTATAAATAGGATCAGTAGTAAGCATTTACTTTCTAGTACCTATACTATATCTTGCTGGTCGTTCTACTCCATCAACAAAGACGTTTATTGTTGGACTAAAGTCTCCCATTCTAGAAGGTTTATCGATATGTGCTATCTCTCCTTTATGTGCCATGATCATAGTATCTTCCGTTAGAAATTCATGCAAGCCGAATTGGGCATGTTTTTTCTTCTTTGGTTTAACTATCTTCGCTTTCTGGTAATCTGACCTTAATCTAAAGTTTGGGTTTGCTGCACCTTTTACTGGGTTTCCATGCAAAGGTCCGAACTGAGGTCCTCGGGTTCCTGCTCTACCAAGCCATGAATCAGCATCATTTTCTCCAAACCCAAATCCTGCTCCATAAGAGAATATACCTCCAGAAGCCACTGCTCTTGATACGGCCGCTGCATTAGCCATATTTTGAGCCGCTCTTGCTGCTGCTTGACTTGCTTGTAATGCGAGACTGGCTGATTTCTGTGCTGCTTGTCCCATTGCTTGTAGTCCCTGTCCTGCGGTTTTGGCGTTTGCTCCAGTAGCCAAGAGAGTAGCATTAAACGGGTTCATCTGTGAGTTAAGTCCTGCAATTCCTGTTGTGGCTGGTCCTATGTTTGCGGTAATAGTTGCGAATGTTCCTCCTACAGTGGTCATCGATGGAATTGTAGTATCTAACGAACTTTTGAAAGAGTTTTGAGCCGGCGTAACTGTTTGGAGAGAGGCTTGATATTGTTTGGTTGCCTCTGTAAGTATCTTTTGAGCGTCATAATTCCCAATCTGTGAATCTTTAAGAAACTTGGTAACATCTGCAGCAGATTTACCAGCCTTAAGAAGATTTACAGACCATTTGATATAATCCTGTGAGGTTGCTGTGAACTTTTCTCCTAAATCACTAACAGTATTAGCGGTAGAAAATATAATATTTCCTGCTTCATCAACTGCTCCGCCAGCATCTACCCAAGCCTTCTTAGTTCCCTCTGCATCTCCCATTATTTGGGCTATACTAAAATGCGTCTTTTGCATTATCTCGTCTAACTGATTAGCGGAAAGTTGAAGTTCTGGAAGACTGAATAAAGCACCACCGAACTTTGTTTTTGCCATACGTATTCCTTGTGCTTCTAATTCATCTTGCATTTGTTTGATTTGTTGGATTATCAACAACGCTCCTGCTATCCCTGCGCCTGCTCCGACTGCCATCGAGGCTAACGCTCCGCCAAAGCCTGTTGCGGCTGTCTTGGCACTGTCTAAAGAACCTGTGAGCCCTCCGCTTCCGGTAAGGGATCCGATAAGTCCACCTATGCCACCCTTGCCACCACCTATTAAATCCTTAACTTTAGTACCTAATCCCGCAAGACCTTTTGTACCTCCCATTTCTTTTAGCATTGATACAACAGTACCACCCGCTGAGGTAATTGTTGGAATTAATGAACTCCAAAAGTTTTCCTGTATTCTTTGCTGATCTTCTAACGCCTCGCCATGCATAGTAACCGCTAACGTTGAAGCCTCTTCTGCTTGCTTGACATCTAACATCGCCTGGTCATATGCTGCGCCTGATTTTACTCCTGCTGCTAATAATTTATTTAAAGCCGCATGTGCTTTTGTTGAGGCTTCGGCTGTCTTGCTTACTTTCAATTGAGTCTTATCTACTTTAATCTGCGCATCTCCTAAATCCTCATAAGATCGTTTAAGATTTAATGTGGTTGCCGATAATGTCCCAATGCTTGCGATTGTTCCAGAGAATTTCTTTCCTATCTCTCCAATCTTGGAACCAACGCTTTTAGACTCAGTCCCCATTTTGGTAATTGCTGAAGTTGCTTTGGTGGTTTCTGTTGTTACACTCTTGATATCAGAAGTTGCGGTTTTGAGTTTAGAGGTATCAAAGACTAGTTCTAAAACTGCTTGAGCATCAGCCATTAGCGAGGCATCCTGTTTCGAATATAAACGAGTAAATCGGCTTTGTACTCTGTTGCTAGAGTTTTATCTGCAATTAGTTTATCTTTGTTTTTAGTGAAAAATGGATTAGCCGGGACTGAGGACTTACCTCCCGGCTTTGGTTTGTAATTGGGAGCGCGTCCTGTCCCCTGTCTTGTCTTATGGCCATGATCAACAGGAACAGCATAATCAGTATTAACGTAAACCCTTATTTTATCAGAACCAAGAGGCTGTTTTATTATCTGTCCTTTCATTGTGCCTTTATCGACAGGACAATCGCGGGTTACGTTTTGTTTAAAGGTATTAGCGAGTCTGTCACATGTCTTTAACGCTATTGGTTGCGCCTGATTCGCAAGGTCATTAAGAAAAGCGGTAAATTGTTCCGGAGTCATAACTTTGGAAAAGTTAACCTATATCATAGGGACTATTGCTAGTCTGTCCTCGTTTTCCTCTTTCCATGTAGTAGAGTTTGATAGCCCAGATCATGTCCCAGATTTCGGGAATAAGTTCACCGTCTTTATTTTTGTAAACAGAAACATCTCCCAATTGCAACATTCCATATTTTTTTAGGAGATTTTGAGCAGAAGGATATTGTGCCTTAGTCTGGTCCCCATCCACAATGTAATCGCGTATATCGTCAGAGATTCTAACGGGGCCAGTACTCCTCTCTGACCTTATACTTTTGGGTCGACTATGTCATGCGCTGTTCTATATACACAGGAATCTATGATTGTCGTTAGCAGGGAACCTGGAGTGACTTTCTTTGCTTCATCTTCTGTCATTGTCTTGTGAGTAACTGAATCTTTCAGATAGTTTAGTCCTAGTTTGTTTAGTTTCTTTCTCTTCAATCGGAGTTCTCTTGTCGAAATTCGCTCCCCAGTTTCGAGATAGAGTTGGGTTTCTAACTCAATTTGAACGTCTTTGATTTGTTCTGTCAGGTCTTCGTTTAATCCTACCCTGTAGAATCTTCGTGTACTGCCATTCTCAAAAGTAATATCGAAAATATCTTTCTTGGCATATTCTGTTAATTGCATTACCTGTTTTGATGTCATTTCATCTGATAATTGCTTGATTGCATTTACTGATTTTTGTTGAATTGATTCGTTAATGTCTACCTTGTCGCGTTTGATTTCTTCGTGTTGTACTGCTTCATTTTTTATTTCTTCTGTATGATCAGGAATTTCTAGATGCTCATAAAGGATTTCTTTATCAGTAGGAATATTTTCCAATTCTCCATTTAGCGCAGCCATCTCTAGTTCTGTCATCTTTGTTGGAACTGGTTCTTCCATCTGTTTTCTTAGGTCTTCTGGAAGATCTTCAGGGTTTGGAGGTGGCCTGGCTTCTGTAAATCTTCTTGACAATATTGTTTCTTATTCAAGGATAGATAAAAAGATTCTATGGTGAAGCCACGCAAGTGTCACAAGTGAAACTGTATGGTTGTGTTTGAACACTGTTGGTTGTTGAATCATATTCGTCTGTCATTTCTTGGATAAATGCCTGAGCAAACGTAAGTGTTTTTGGACCTGTACTGTTCAATGTGAAAATCATTGCCTCGGCTGTTCCAGTTTCTAAATCATCCCATAGGTTCGGGGTGGTTGCCATAGTGTCTTTTCCTACGACAATTGTAAACTTACCTTCTACTGTTTTTGTTCCTGGTTCAAGATATTCTATAAAGTCTGACCCGTCAATATCTCCAGTATCCAAATTATTATTCACAGTAACTTCAAAGTCTTTGAATGGATAGATACGACCACCAATTGATAGTTTAGCAGTTCCACCAGTGAGGTTAGACCATGGGGCAGCAGTCGAAGCAGTCGCAGGAATTCCAGAACCGAACGGGCTTGTCGTAGTAGGACGGGGAATTGCCCTGCTTATCCAATCCATTGAACATTCAATCATTCCCTGGCTTGAACTCTTTATGTTGATAGAGTCACATTTTGAACCTGTCCTTACGATATAATGTTCTGTTAATGCTCCTGATACTGGAAGACGAACGGAATTAATGAAGGAAAGAGATTTATCGACTGTTCCTGCCAGCGTACCCACAGAATTTCCATCGTTTACGGCGTACCCAATAAGCGCCATATCAACTGGAGAATGTTGGCTGGTCCATGCTAATTCTCGCGCAGACTTTAAGAACTTGAAAACGTTCCTATTTCCTAACTTTCGGTACATTTGAAATACAGTTTTGTAAGTGGTACGAACCTGCCACATTACAGAGGCATCGACAGGACTTGGATTAGTTGGAGTAATTCCATAACTGCCTATTGCCTCTTCCAAATACTGCATGTGTTTAACGTTCTTATGAGCAGTAGGTACGACCCAATTGACAAGCGACATCTATGAAGGAAAACTTACTTCCGATAGAATGAGAACTAAAAGAATCTTTTATCAGTAATTTTTATTGAAAAATGCCAGTGCTGTCACGCTATCTTCATATAATGAGCGTTGGCCGGGTAATTGTTGCGGCTCGTCTGATGGCTCTGCAATAGATAAGGCACCGATACCGGAAATTTCGTGAAGTTCGTACCGTCCAATTATCCGAATAATCTCCCTCTTCATATTTTCTAACTGAGAAAAGTTTTCTGTATGTGTCAGCCTTCTTGCTGTCAGTTTGAATAGAACCGGTGTGATATGGCCTAGCATACCCTGACCAATCAACGAATTATCGAATCTCGTTATGTCTTCGGAGACTTTGATGTAGTAGGTAGAAAAGGAATCGTAATCATGATCACCAAACCTAACTTTATTCTTGAAGTCGTTTGGCGGGTCTGTTGATACTGCCGGATTTGTTATCGACCACTTCGAAATAATGTAATCTCTTACTAGTTTCTTTACTTCATCAGGAAAATCTCCCGGTGGGTCTAGGCCGTTTACGCCAAATGTCATGGGCCTCGCACCTTCTGGTAGTAGATGTTAATCCTTAATGTTCTCCGCCAGATTGTTTTATTCGCTGAATCAGAATCAAGGGGCGTGATAGATTCGAAACTTATTCCCTGAATACCAAACATTTGTTCCCTTTGATACATTATGAAAATTCTTTCCACTTCGTTAATCATGTTGGATAACTCGGTGAATGCTTCGCCTTTTTTCAATCGTCTAGCGGTGAATTCAATGTCTATTGGTTGATGAAACGCGTACAGGTTTTCTCTTATCCTGTTGTCTACGAGGGCTTTGTATTCTGAGAGTTTGATATAATATGTCCTGAATCTATCATAATCTTTATCGCTAATGGTAACATTGGACTCTAGTCTTGTCGGATTAACGCCATTAATGGCAGGGTTAGAAATTGACCATTGCGCTGTAATATAGTCAATCAATAGGCTTCTTGGTTCATTACCTCGAAAGTCTCTAATGCGACCGGCTAGTACCCAATCCTGGTTTACTGGTATAAAGTCAACGCTATCACCGAGGGCAATAGTCTGGGTTATTGTTCTGAACTTTTTGACGAATCTCGATAAAGTGGAAGTAAGAGGAATAGTCTGGGTTATTATCAATGGAGTCACTTTATGGATTTCAAGATTTTCGATTATACTCCTGCTTTGAGTAATTACCATGTTTATGAATACAGGCAATCTTGCAAAGTCAGATATTGGAATTGTTTGTGTTATCGTTCTAAACTTGGTCACGACTCTAGATAGTACAGAAGTGAGGGGAATCGTTTGAGTGATTATCCTACTTTTTATTGTCTGTCTTGATACGGTGGAACTTTGAGGAATTGTTTGAGTAATAGCCGGCATGTTTCTTGTTTTCAATCTGCTTAATACTGACGTGAGGGGAATTGTTTGAGTTATTGACCTTGGTTTTAAGACTGTTCTTGATAAGACGCTAGCAAAGGTGATGGTTTGAGTTATAAACAGATTCTTGATTCTTGCTACTGTTGCAGAGCCAGATATCGGGATTGTTTGCGTAATACTCCGGTTCTTTGTTATCAGTCTGGTTAGGGTTGAAGTTAAGGGAATAGTCTGAGTTATTGACCGGTTCTTTAATGTCGTTCGTGAAAGTGTAGAACTCTGGGGAATGGTTTGTGTTATTGTCCTTACTCTAGTAACAACCATGCCGAGGGATTCTGAGCGTGCTATGGTTTCAGAGATAGCCCTATTTGCCATTTTTGTGCGGTTTAGGGTGGTAGAAAGTGGGATATTTTGAGGGATTGTTCTTACTCTTGTAGTCGTCATTGATAATGTAGAACTTTGCGCTATAGTTTGGTCAATCTCTCTGACTATTGTCCTTTGAAGTGTTGTGGTAGAAGTTAGGGGAATAACTTCATTTGCCTGTCGGAATACAAACTTTTGTAAAGAGAGAGCAGAAGAAAAAGGAATAGTTTCAGATACTATTAGATTGATAATACCAACTTGAACGACGGCTAGAATATCACGTATGTGAGAAGGTGATAAGAACCCTCCAAAGTAAGACATTTACTAAAAAAGGGATTAGGGGCCTTCCGTTTGGAGCCACGAAACTGCGACCTGATCTCCTGATGCTAAAGTTCCTGATGGAGTTGGAAATACTGCTTCGTGTCCCATCACTCCCGCAACTGGAGGACCTGGGTCATCAAATAGTCCTGAGGATTGAATGCCAGGATTAGTAAATCCTAAACCGGATACTGTGAATGTCTTGGTTAAAGTTGTGGTATGAGTTCCAGAATTATAAGTCCTTGTAGTAGCCTGCGCTCTAGCACAACCCCGATCTGTTACTTCGTTAGAAAGTGAAGTGTGAGCGCTTGATGGTGTTATCAAATCTTCTGTAACACCGATCCAGTTTACACCTGTAGTAGCATCAGTAAAGTTCATGGCATGATACAAAGCCTCACCTGTTGCAGTCAAGACGTTATGATTTGGAGTCTTGCCTAGTTCCTTCCATTCCGAGTAAATTAGTTCGTCTTTTCGTCCGGGTCTATATTTGGAATCAACAACATACCTTACCTTTAGAGGTAAAAGATGACCTACAGGAGGTTTTCTTTTCTCACCGATTAGAAGGTTTTTCATAACTTTCCCTCGATAATTTTCTGTCTGCATTCGTCACAGATTGCAGCGTGTCCGGGTTCGGCGTTTACAAGGTTAATTTCATTTTTATTACAAATACCGCAAGGCTGTACGCCATGAACGGAGTTAGGTTTGATTACTCTGATAGAAGCCTTATCGCCAACTCTTCTTTTCTCTACAAGTTCTTTGACTAATCGGCCTTTCTTTAAATCCTCGAACATCTATGAGGAAAAAGATTGGTTTCGTCAAAGAGAGAACTAAAACTTAGTTATTGTCGCCAAAATTGATAAACGAAATCTTTCGTCGTACCTATCGTATGTTTTAGGGTAACTCTGAATGACTCTGATGTATATTCTGGGGCAAAATACTTGTATGTCGAAAGTGCTTCTGTCTGAACACCTACAAAGGTTTCAAGGAACACATCTTCTGTAGCACCTGCAATTATCTTTACGTATTTTCTAATCTCAACAGTATCACCGGAACCCATTAACCTAAGGGATATTTCGCCAAAGTAGAAGCCTTCATCTGTTTCGTTTACTAGTTCGTGTTCTGTGCCAATGATAGAAGTTTGTGTGCCGGCTGCTACTGATGTGACCATTTATTTTTTAGTCCGCTAGATCGAAAGTGAGAAGTAAACAAAATAGGATGAGCGAAAGTTTTTAATGCTCTCACTCGATCCTAGTCATTGGTTCAGAATGACAAGAAGGGATAGTTTAGGGCGTTTTATTAAAGGTGCTGTATTAACACCCAATCTAAAAGGCGAAAATCACTTCAATTGGAAAGGAGGATTTTACTTCCATGAGGGATACAAACTAATCTATAAGCCAGATTATTTTTCTGCAGATAAAGATGGATATGTTAAGGAACATCGGTATGTTTACGAGACTTTTCACAAATGTTGTATTGTTAGTTGGGGTTTAGTGCATCATGTCAATGAAGATAAACTCGATAATAGGATAGAAAATCTAAAAGGTATGACTAGATCCCAACATAATACGCTACATAATCAGGGCAATCAATATGGAAAAGTAGACATGATTGGTAGGAGTTGTTTTGTTTGTGGAACTACTGAATCATGGAGAGATCCTTCACACAAATATGCAAACTGGTATTTTGATAAAGAAGATAAAACAAAGTTATTATGTCGTAAACATTATAAACAAAAATATCGCTACCGTTAAACAGCACGGATGCCAATCGCTGGTACTGGTGTTCCGGGTTGAGAATTGGTGTTAAGCATTGTACCACCTGCAGTATATGGATCTGGTAATGATCCAAAAGTATGTGCTACCGTATAATAATAAGGTGCATTTGTGTTACTGAAATCACTACCTGTTAAATTAGATACAGCAGAAACAACGTTGATTATACAAATTTGTCCTGTTGCCGTATCCTGTTCATATGCCAACCAGTAAAGACCCGGCTGCATTATCTGAAGTGATGATGTTATAGTTGTGTCTTTCTTTCCAGTTGCACCAGAAGTTGATACTGCGCCACTGTCAAAGTAAAGTACTCCGGGGTACATATTCCCATTATCTCGGTATATTCCTACCCGCGAGTTCCCTGCGGTGCTTGCCGTAGTTGTTCTGAATCTAATGACATCGAACTTTGTAACTCTTGGAATAACTATTGGTAAAGCCCAGAGAAGATTAGCGGCAGGAGAGGTTGTTGAAATCAGGCAGGCTTGAGTTGTAAGATTTTGACAAGCAATATAACAACGGTCAGCGGTTGAACCTTTAAGCATGTAATAGTTTTGTGTTGTCGGTTCTGACCTTCCGACATTTCTCCAATTAGCCCCATCTGATTCTAATTTTATCCATTCACCTGAAAATAATAAATGAGTAAGACTTCCATCGATAGTCTCAGTACTATTGGCATCTATTGTTATAATATTGGTAGAAGATAGAATATCCGTTCTAAATATATGATATTCAAATCCCGCAATGCCAACGGCTGTCGGCAAATTAATAGTTATATTTCCGCTTGTTGCGTCTGCTCTTATAATTTTCTTAGTAGAAAGAGCAGTATAAGGGGAATCTGAATTTGTAATAGCAACATCTCCGTAAACAACACCGTTTAATGTTGGAGTTGTGAATGTTTTTCCTGCTTGCGTTGTTGGCAAGTCTGCGTCTACTAAAGCGTCCCATGAAGGAGCGGCGGAAATAGTACCGTTTCCAGTTTGATTTAAAAATTTCTTTACTGCTGCGGTGTTACCTGCTAATCTTGCGTTTACTGTACTGTAATAAAGAAGGTCTCCAAGGGTGGTTAAAGGCGATAGGGCATTGAAAGCGGGGTTTGCTGTTGTCTGTCCTGTTCCTCCTTTTGATATTCCTAATGTTCCTGCTAGATTTCCAAGAGTGAGATTTGCTTCTGTGACATCGATTCCAATATCATTTGTATTATTTGCTAATGCTATTTTCGATGAGGTTGCAGTAAGACTTCTGAACGCAAGATTTACGCCTGTTTTTGATTTGTAAACTCCCTCTCCTGTGCCTACGTTGGAAGCAGTGTTGGCCTCTCCTCCAGTGCCAGATATTCCAACCCAAGCACTACCAGTATAGACTTTGATTACACCAACATCATATTGTATCAGTATTGACCCTGCTGGTACTCCAGTTGGATCAGTATCTGTACTTATTCCAAACCAAATTCCGCTACCAAGATATGTGGGCGAGGTCAAGTTATGTCACGCTTGCCCTCCATGTAAATTTGATATTATTTGTCCCTGTCGGTGGCGCAATTGGAAATGTTACTGTAAATGTAGTACTGCTATAAGCACTAACATAGCCACCTATCGCTCCCGTTGTTGTAGGAGTGATTGTTGCATGACTTGGAGTTGTAGCCATTCCATGAGTTACATTAAACGACGTGGTAGAGCCATTACCAGAAAAAGTAGCCTCTCCCTGTTTTAGTGTATAGGTACTTACTCGTAATTGTTTACCATTCCCAACACCTGCCCCTCCGATTTTATAATCGGG
>Ga0068871_100001903_pt1 | contig 14119 bp, 9 predicted proteins | sample KBSMisM72_FD_72750 | JGI IMG/M metagenome (GOLD analysis project Ga0068871, IMG submission 72750) | Miscanthus rhizosphere microbial communities from Kellogg Biological Station, Michigan, USA - KBS Miscanthus M7-2 | ecosystem: Host-associated > Plants > Roots > Rhizosphere > Soil ... | reverse complement strand
CACCAAAATCACTGTGGACGTCCAGGGCGAAATTCTGGCCCTGAAGAACACCATTAACACCATGGTGGATCAGCTCAATTCGTTCGCCAGCGAAGTGACGCGAGTCGCGCGCGAAGTAGGTACCGACGGGAAGCTTGGTGGTCAGGCGCAGGTAAAAGGCGTTGGCGGCGTGTGGAAGGATCTGACGGACTCGGTGAACTCGATGGCCGGCAATTTAACGGCCCAGGTCCGCAATATCGCGGAAGTCACAACCGCGGTGGCGACCGGCGATTTGTCGCGCAAGATTACGGTGGACGTGCGCGGCGAAATCCTCGAATTGAAAAACACCATTAATACGATGGTGGATCAGCTCAACGCGTTCGCCGGCGAAGTAACTCGCGTGGCGCGTGAAGTGGGGACGGAGGGCAAGCTGGGAGGTCAGGCTGAAGTGAAAGGCGTCGGCGGGGTCTGGAAAGATCTCACCGATAGCGTGAACTTCATGGGAGGAAACTTGACCTCTCAGGTGCGCAACATCGCCCAGGTGACTACAGCCGTGGCGAAGGGCGATTTGTCGACCAAAATTACAGTCGATGCCCGCGGCGAGATTCTGGAGCTGAAAAATACCATTAATACAATGGTCGATCAGCTCAATGCGTTCGCCGGCGAAGTAACGCGCGTGGCGCGCGAGGTCGGCACGGAAGGCAAGCTAGGCGGCCAGGCGGACGTGCATGACGTGGCCGGAACCTGGAAGGATCTGACGGATTCCGTCAACTCGATGGCGAGCAACCTGACCAGTCAGGTGCGAAACATTGCAGAAGTCACAACGGCGGTGGCGAAAGGCGACTTGTCGCGTAAAATCACTGTCGACGTGCGCGGCGAAATCCTGGAACTCAAAAACACCATCAATACGATGGTCGATCAGCTCAACGCGTTCGCCGGCGAAGTGACGCGCGTGGCGCGTGAAGTCGGTACCGAAGGCAAGCTCGGCGGCCAGGCGGAAGTGAAGGGCGTCGGCGGTGTCTGGAAGGATCTCACCGACAGCGTGAACTTCATGGCCGGGAATCTGACGTCTCAGGTGCGAAACATTGCGCAGGTAACTACTGGCGTGGCCAAAGGCGATCTTTCGACGAAGATTACAGTTGACGCCAGGGGCGAGATTCTTGAGCTGAAGAACACTATTAACACGATGGTGGATCAGCTCAACGGATTCGCGAGCGAAGTGACGCGCGTGGCTCGCGAGGTAGGCACGGAGGGCAAACTTGGCGGACAGGCCGACGTGCGCGGCGTCGCGGGAACCTGGAAAGATCTCACCGATAGCGTCAATTACATGGCCAGTAACCTGACCAATCAGGTTCGAAACATCGCCGGTGTGACCACCGCTGTGGCTCGCGGCGATTTAACTACTATCATCACGGTGGACGCGCGCGGGGAGATTCTGGCGTTGAAGAACACCATCAATACGATGGTGGATCAGCTCAGCTCATTCGCATCGGAAGTGACGCGTGTGGCGCGCGAAGTGGGTACCGAAGGCAAGCTCGGCGGACAGGCGGAGGTGAAGGGCGTCGCCGGCACTTGGAAAGATCTTACAGACAACGTCAATTTCATGGCCGGAAACCTGACGAACCAAGTCCGCAACATCGCCGAAGTCACCACGGCAGTGGCGCGGGGCGATCTGTCGCGCAAAATCACGGTGGACGTGCGCGGCGAAATTCTGGAGCTGAAGAACACTATTAATACGATGGTGGATCAGCTTAGTTCGTTCGCCTCGGAAGTCACGCGCGTGGCGCGCGAAGTGGGCACCGAAGGCAAGCTCGGCGGGCAGGCGGATGTGCGGGGTGTCGCGGGCACCTGGAAAGATTTGACCGACAGCGTAAACTCGATGGCCGGCAACCTCACGGCACAGGTAAGAAACATCGCGCAGGTGACTACCGCTGTTGCCAATGGAAATCTCTCACGCAAGATCACCGTGGACGTGCAAGGCGAGATTCTGGAATTGAAAGACACCATCAACACCATGGTGGACCAACTCAATTCTTTCGCCAGCGAGGTAACCCGCGTGGCGCGCGAAGTCGGTACCGACGGAAAGCTAGGCGGCCAAGCCGAAGTGAAAGGCGTCGCCGGCACTTGGAAGGACTTGACTGACAACGTCAATTTCATGGCTGCGAACCTCACAACCCAGGTACGCGGCATCGCGAAAGTTGTGACCGCCGTCGCGAACGGCGATTTGAAGCGCAAACTGATTCTCGAAACCAAGGGTGAGATCGCGGAGCTGGCCGACACCATCAACGGCATGATCGATACTTTGGCGACGTTCGCCGATCAGGTGACCACGGTGGCCCGTGAAGTCGGTATCGAAGGCAAACTAGGCGGGCAGGCGCGTGTGCCGGGCGCGGCGGGTATCTGGCGCGATCTGACGGACAACGTCAATCAGCTGGCTGCCAATCTCACCACGCAAGTCCGCGCGATTGCCGAGGTAGCGACCGCCGTTACGAAGGGCGACCTGACGCGCTCCATCGCTGTGCAAGCGCAAGGAGAAGTGGCATCGCTAAAAGACAACCTCAACGAGATGATTGTCAACCTGGCGGCGACCACCCGCAAGAACAATGAACAGGATTGGTTGAAGACCAACATCGCCAAGTTTACGGGAATGATGCAGGGGCAGCGCGACCTGCTCACTGTCGCGCAGTTGCTTCTGTCCGAATTGACGCCGCTGATCGGAGCCCAGCATGGAACTTTCTATATCACCGATACAGTGGATGAAACGCCGGTGTTGTCACTGCTGACCGGATACGCGATCGAACAGGAGGACGATGTACCGAAGCGCTTCAAGATAGGACAGGGCCTCGTGGGCCAGTGCGCCAGAGAGAAGGAACGCATTCTGGTTACCGACGTACCGGGAGACTATGTAAAAATCAATTCCAGCCTGGGCGGCAGTGCTCCTTTAAGTATCGTTGTGCTGCCGGTGCTTTTCGAAGGCGATGTGAAAGCGGCCATCGAATTGGCGTCGTTCGGGCAATTCAACGACGTGCATCTGGCGTTTCTCGACCAGTTGACGCAATCGATCGGCATCGTCTTGAACACGATTGCAGCGACGATGCGGACAGAACAGCTGCTGCAGCAAAGCCAGGCGCTGGCGGAAGAACTCCGCAGCCAGCAACTGCAACTGCGAACCACCAACGCAGAATTGCAGGAAAAGGCACAATTGTTGGCGGAACAGAAGACGGAGGTCGAGACTAAGAACCTGGAGGTCGAGCAGGCCAAGAAGGCGCTGGAAGAGAAGGCGGAGCAGTTATCTCTTACCTCCAAGTACAAGAGCGAGTTCTTGGCCAACATGAGCCATGAGCTAAGAACGCCGCTCAACAACCTCCTGATTCTGGCGCGTATGCTATCGGAGAACACCGACAAGAACCTTACCAGCAAACAAGTGAAGTTCGCCGAGACCATCCACACTTCGGGAACCGATCTATTGGCGCTGATCAGCGACATTTTGGATCTCAGCAAGATCGAATCCGGGAAAATGGACTTGGATATTGGAGGCGTGCGCTTCACTGAACTCCAAGACTATTGTTCCAAGACCTTCCGTCATGTTGCCGAAGGCAAAGGTCTGGATTTCGGCATCGAGCTGGGCAATGCGGTAACTAGCGAAATCATGCATACCGACGCTAAGCGCCTCCAGCAGGTGCTGAAGAACCTCCTCTCGAACGCGCTCAAGTTTACCGAACATGGCTCCGTACATCTGACCATCGATAAAGCGAATAGCGGATGGAGCCTGGGTCACACGATCTTGTCAAGAGCCAAGTCCGTCATCGCATTTACGGTTACGGATAGCGGCATCGGTATCCAAGCCGACAAACAACGCATCATTTTCGAGGCATTCCAACAAGCGGACGGGACCACCAGCCGCAAGTACGGGGGCACCGGTCTGGGACTTTCGATCAGCCGCGAGTTAGCACGCCTGCTCGGCGGCGAAATCCGCCTGCAGAGTGCGCCGGGGGTGGGCAGCACTTTCACTCTGTATCTTCCGCAAACCTACGTCACCCCCGCCCAGGCCCCCAAGAGCGAGGCCTTAAAGATCACTCCGATCCAGCTCGATCAAGTTGCCGGCGCGGCCGAGGCCGAAGTGGACCTGATTCTCACGTCTCCCCTGGAACACCAGGAACTGACGGAAGAACTGGTGCTTGACGACGATCGAAACCTGATTCAGCCAGGCGACTCGGTTCTACTTATCGTCGAGGACGACATCACGTTCGCGCGCATCCTGGTAGACCTGGCTCATGACCACCAACTGAAGGCGCTGGTTGCTCTGCGGGGAAGCAGCGCAATGTCGCTGGCTCGTGAGTTCAAACCCGGGGCGATCACTCTGGATATCACACTTCCGGACGTGGCTGGATGGACGATTCTCGATCGTCTCAAGCACGATCCGGCCACCCGTCACATTCCAGTTCACATCATCTCAGGCGATGAGGATCGCCGCCGGGGATTGGCGCTGGGCGCGATGAGTTATTTGGAAAAAGCCGTTGCCAAGGACTCGCTGGTGGAGGCCTTCGGTGCGATTGAGCAGTCCACGCAGAGACGTGCGAAGAAGCTGCTGGTGGTGTGCTCGAATGACTCCGAGCGGCAGGGAATCGCCGAGCTGCTGGCCGCTTCGGACCTGGAGATCACGGAAGCTAAGAGTGAGGGCGAAGCGCTCGCAGTAACCAGACATCAGTACGTGGATGGAATCGTCGTCCACTTCGAGTTGGGCGGGATCGGTCCACTGCAGCTAGTGGAGGAGATCCAAAACCAACTAAGCCCGCATGTGCCCCCGATCATCTTGGTGCTCACGCGGACGCTCAATCCCGCGGAAGAGCAGGACCTTGCGCGAGCGACCCGAATCAGTGTGGTGAAGCGGGCCCATTCGTCCGATCGCGTACTCGACGATTCGGTGTTGCTGTTGCACCGCGACGAATCCGATCTCACCGAAGAACAGCGCGGAGTTCTGGACCGGCTGCGCCGGACAGATCCGACACTCAAAGGCAAGACCATCCTGGTAGTCGACGACGATGTGCGCAATATTTTCGCGCTCACCAGCTTATTGGAGGAGCACAACATGAATGTGGTGCATGCGGAAAATGGCCGCGCGGGCATCGAATTACTAAAGAGCCGCCCCGACATTGACCTGGTACTCATGGATATCATGATGCCGGAGATGGACGGGTATGAGACCATGAGCACCATTCGGCAGATTCCCGAATTCCGGTCGCTTCCCATCGTGGCGCTCACCGCCAAGGCGATGAAAGGAGATCGGGCGAAGTGCCTGGAGGCGGGAGCTTCGGACTATATTACAAAGCCGGTCGATCTGGAACAATTGTTCTCAGTGCTGCGGGTTTCGATGGGTACCAGTCATCAAGAGGCGAGTCAGATGGTGGCTCCGGGAGTATAAGATTGCTGCGATGATAGGTACTGCGGTGGCACAGGAGAATCCAGAACCGGCAGGGCAAAGTGCGCCCGACCGCGTAAAAATCTTACTGGTGGACGATTCACCGGAGAACCTCATTTCACTGGAAGCCGCCCTGGAGATATTGGGTCAGGAATTGGTCCTGGCTCAATCTGGAATGCAGGCGCTGCGTCACATGCTGGAAGACGACTTCGCGGCCGTGTTGCTGGACGTGAAGATGCCGGAGATGGACGGCTTTCAGACCGCGGAACTAATCCGGGCTCGAAAGCGTTCGCGGCACACACCCATTTTGTTTCTCACGGGCTATAAGAGCGATGAGCAACTGTTTCGAGGTTACGACCTCGGCGCGGTTGATTTTCTCTTCAAGCCAATTGTCCCGGAGATTCTTCGCTCGAAAGTCAATGTGTTCGTGGAACTGAGCCGCAATAACGCTCTCTTGCAGCGGCAGGCTGAGGTTGTCAGCAAAGCGGAACAGAAATTTCGCTCGCTCCTGGAAGCCGCTCCCGACGCCATGGCTGTGGTGGATGGACAAGGCAAGATTGTGCTGGTGAATGCGCAGGTGGAGAAGGTATTCGGATATAGACGGAAAGAGCTGCTGGGCAAAGCCATTGAGACCCTGGTTCCAGAGCGGTTTCGAGGGCGGCATGACATTCATCGATCGAAGTTCTTCGATGAAGCCAGGATCCGGCCGATGGGAACCGGGCTGGAGTTGTACGGGGTGCGGAAGAATGGAACGGAATTCCCGGTTGAGATTAGCTTGAGCCCGCTGGATACCGAAGAAGGATTGCTGGTCACCGCAGCCATCCGTGATGTTACGGAACGGAAGAAAGCGGATCAGGAGATCCGAGATCTCAACGCCAGCCTGGAGCGGCGGGTCACGGAGCGGACCGCGGAGCTCCTGGAATCCAACGAGGCTCTCCGAAAATCCAACGACGATTTGAACCAGTTCGCGTACGCAGCCAGTCACGATTTGCAGGAACCATTGAGACTGGTAGCGCTCTACAGTCAAATGCTGCAAAAGAAATACTCCGACCGACTTGACGCACAAGCCGATCAGTATGTTTCCTACGTAATTAATGGGGCACACCGGATGGAGGTTTTGCTGAAAGACTTGCTGGCTTACTCACAGGTGGGCTCGCTGGGCGATGGCCCCGCAGCGCCGGTGGTTGTTTCTGAAGCGCTGCGGAAGGCGCTCTTGAACCTGCAGGCCAGCGTCGATCAGAATCAGGCGCTGGTCACATGGAATGGGTTGCCGACCTTACAGGCACACGAAATCAGGCTGGTACAACTGCTGCAAAACCTGGTGGGCAACGCCATCAAGTACCGCGGATCCGACCGGCCGCAGGTGCACATCGATGCCGACCGGCAGCTTGGCGAATGGCGCTTCTCGGTGAAAGACAATGGCATCGGAATCAAGCCTGAGTATATGCAGCAGATCTTCGGAATTTTCAAACGGCTCCACGGAAGCAACTACCCGGGGACTGGGATCGGTCTGGCAATTTGTGAGCGCATTGTCAAGAGCTACGGAGGCCAAATCTGGGTAGAATCGTCACCGGGAGAGGGCTCGACGTTTTACTTCACACTGCCGGACCCGCCGGAATGATGGAAGATGGCTTACGGAGCGCTGCATGAAAAATCAAGGACAAGGCGTAGCACCAAAACCTCTGGCACTAGACGGCGACGCTCTACGTGACTTCATTTCGATGGCGGTTCACGATTTGCGGGAGCCTCTCCGCGCGATTCGCCTGGGGACGCAGCTGCTCACTGCGCAGAGCAGCGACAACTGGGAAGAAAGCCGCGAGCGAGGCGCCCGCTATCTCGGCGACGGTGTAGCCCGAATTGAAACGTTGATACAGGATATCGCGGAGTATTGCTACGCCGAAGTGCGGGAGATTGAACCGCGCGACACGGATTTGGAGATGTCACTGCTCGAGGCCAAGACCGAATTGGCCGCTGAATTGAAAGCCTCGGATGCCGTGGTCACTCACGATCCATTGCCAAGTGTTCCGGGCAACGCTACTTCCCTGGCGGTTCTGCTACGTTGCTTGATTGGGAACGCCTGCAAATTTCGCGGGGAAGTCGCGCCTCGCATCCACGTAGGAGCGGCTCAGCACGACGGGGAATGGACTTTTTCGGTGCGCGACAACGGCGCGGGATTTGATCCGGTTTATCGTGAGCGCATCTTCAGGCCATTCGAGCGCCTCAACGGGAAGCAGTTTCCAGGGAGCGGTCTTGGCCTAACTCTCGCCAAGCGAATTGTTGAACAGCACGGGGGCCAAATATGGGCTGAGTCAGTGCCCGGCGAAGGCTCCACCATCCGGTTCAGTTTGCCCTTGACGCGCTAGAAGGTCCCGTACGTAGGGACCTAGCTTCATAAACTCATCCAGGCGGGAGGGCTTTCGAAAATAGCCGGTAGCATTCAAATCGGCTGCCTGGGCTTTGTCTCTTTGCGAATCGGATGAGGTAAGAATGACTACTGGTATCTGCCCGCAACGCGGACTTTGCCTTACCCGCTCCAGAATCTGCCCTCCGGTTTTCTTCGGGAGATTGAGATCAAGAAGAAAAAGGTGAGGGCGGGCGAGAGTGGCATCCCGATCCATGGTTTCAACAAAAGCCACTCCTTGTTCGCCATCATCAAGTACCAGGAGTTCAAACTCGAGGCCGGATTGCTCTAGGGCCTCACGAACCAGAAGAACGTCTGGTTCGGCATCTTCGACCAAAATAATATGAAAACGGGGACCGGTCATGCTGTTTCTGGTTGCACCTCGATAACCAGCCTCGCTAACTTCCCGTTCCAGTTACGGATGCAGCTTCTGCGTTCTCGGGAGAGGTCTCATCCGTTTTCGCAAAGTCTGCAAGCCGCTTGTAGAGAGTTCGAAGGCTAATACCCAGGATTTCCGCGGCCCGCATGCGGTTGTTATTGGTGTATTTCAAGGTTAGTCGAATATATGCTTCCTCCATTTCCTGCAGCGCCTTGCCAGGCTCAAAAGTCAACGCCGAGACTGGGCTGGGTGGAGCAGCAAGCGGCGGGAACGCTAGGGGCGCCTGTCGGGGAAGATTAAAGTCGCGCGGAAAATGACCAGGGGAGAGCGGGCCCTCGTGGGCAATGATTACCGCTCGTTCCAAAATATTCCGCAATTCGCGGATGTTGCCCGGCCAGGAGTAGCTCATCAGCACGCGCACAGCGTCAGAATCGAGATGAGTCACGCGGCAATCGTTGCGCAGGTTTAAGATGCGAATCAGCGCTTCCGAAATTGCAGGGATGTCCTCTTTCCGATGGCGCAACGGGGGCAGAAGGATATTGAAGACATTCAGGCGATAGTACAAATCTTCGCGCAGCAACTTCTTTTCGAGCGCTTCATCCAGGGGCCGATTGGTCGCCGCAAGCACCCGGACATCGACGGCAATCTCGCCATGCCCGCCTAAGCGGCGCACCTTCGATTCCTCCAGAACCCGGAGCAGCTTCGCTTGCATCGGCATCGGCATTTCGGCGATCTCATCCAGGAACAGCGTGCCGCCGCTGGCATGCTCAAAACACCCTGCCTGGCGTCCTATGGCCCCGGTGAAGGCTCCCTTTTCGTGCCCAAACAATTCGCTCTCGATCAGGCTTTCCGGGATTGCCGCGCAATTTATCGCGATGAATGGTCCTCCGGCTCTGGGACTAAGCTTGTGGATGGCGGCCGCAACGCGTTCTTTCCCGGTGCCGCTTTCGCCGCTGATCAGAACCGAAGCTGTCTTGGGAGCGACCTGTTGAATCAGCGAGAACACCCGTCGCATGGACTCGGATGTGCCGACCATATTGTCCAGGACGCCGTGCAGGCTCAACTGGCGCTGCAGACGTTCGGTCTCGGCCATCAACCTTTTTTGCCGAATGGCTCGCTCCAGCAGGGGGCCAAGAATGGCCTGCTGCGCGGGCTTGTCTAAAAACCAAAAGGCCCGAAGATCGTGAACGATGGCCATTGCCTCACGGATACTGCCAAGGCCAGTGAGAACAATGGCCGGAGTTAGATCGCCGCGCGACAGGAGCGTTTGCAGAAGGGTATATCCATCCATGCGCGGCATCATCAGATCCGTCACGATAGCGTCGACTGGCGCCACGCCGATCTTCTCGAGAGCCTCTTCGCCGTCCTGGGCCATCTCCGGGACGTAGCCTAGACTGGTCAGGATTCTTGCGAGGTCGTGCCGCTCTTGAGGGTCGTCGTCGACTACCAGAACTCGAGCGGGCGTAGGAGACGAGGCCACAGGTCCATATTCTATCCGATCGCGTAGTTCAGTTGGTAACACTTCTATCATTTGATTTCCTAGTTATTTGGATTGGCTGACGATCAATCTCGCCAGAGTTCCACAGTTCATCGAGAACTGCAGTTTATGCAGTCACGCAGTAAAAACTTCCTCACTATATTGCACGTCTAGGGAACGAAAGTGAGAAGTCGAATCACTGTCCCGCGGCAACCGCCACGGCACGAGTCCGCCAAGAATTCATCCATTCATTCGCGATCCCGGCTTCGTCCAGTACGGTCATAACCCGGCGCGGATCGCCGAGATCACTCCAACCAACGTCGCCTAGACACCAGACTCCTAACCCCTCGGGCATGCCGCTCAGCACCAATTGTGAGAAATCCGCTGGGGTTGTAAAGTATTGATAAATCTTGTGCAATCTGTCATTGATCGAGACGGATTCAGGCAGAGCCAGGAAGGGCTCAAATGCCTGGTAAATATCGGCCGCGCGGTCGCGAATCAAGTCCAGAAAGGCCTGAGCCCGGCCGACCATAACAAACGTATTCCAAACACAGCCACGTTCCAAGAGTTCCCCGGCGGTTCGAGCGGAAGGCTTCTCCCAGAAGCGCTTTACTCTGAGAAGTCCGGCCTGGGAATCGGCGGACATGGCCGGTGTAGCTTCAATCCAGCCGTACTCCGTCTCGGCCCGCTTAGCTGCCACACCTAGCAGGATCACCGTTTCCGGGTTCGACCCAGCGGCATTGAAGGCCAAATCCACGCCCGACATAAAGCGTTCCTCTTCAGCGTAGTGGTGGTCTGAAGGAAAGAACGCAACGAGCGCGTTTTGGTCCTGGCGAATAATGTGAATCAGGCTCGACAGTATGGCGGGAAGCGTTCCCCGATTAGAAGGCTGGACGACCATGTGAGTCGTTGGCACATTCCGCAGCTCCGTGCCGTAGAAGTGTTCGTGCGAGTTCAATAACACGTAGAGTGTGCGCTCCGAGCGGATCTTCCGGCTAATGCGCTGAGTGGTGTGCGCCAGTAGAGATTGGCCACCCAGCAGCCGGCAGAACTGTTTCGGCGTATCTTCTCCGGATACAAATCGCGTGAGAGACTTCAAGCGTTCGCCTTCACCCCCTGCCAGGATCACGCCCCATTGATGTCGATCGTCAGAGCCTAAATGCATTGCAATCCCCCGTTTGCGAATTCAGGTGGTGCTCGAAGACTATTTGCCGGAACCTAGCGTCCGCAACAATAATTTGCGCGCCCGATGGTGCCGGGTTTTCACAGCCGAGGCCGTCAAAGAGAGCGAGCGAGCCGTAGCTGCGATGCTCAACTCGCGAAGATCGCGCAACTCAATGATTAATCGATACTTTTCTGGAAGCCGCGCCAAAGCGCGGTGGAGGCGTGCAACTTCTTGCCGCTTCTGGAGTTGCATGTCGGGCAGCGAATGGGGATCAGCGAGTTTATCGAAGCTGGTCTGATGAAGCGGCGTAATAGAAGCAATCGCCTTCCCGCGACGAACATGGTGGATCTCATTCGAAGTAATCTTGCTGATCCAGGTTTTAAAGCTGGCTTGTCTGCGGAACTGTCCAAGATTATGAAGGGCTTGCAACACGGCCTGCTGAACGGCATCTTCCGCTTCAACATCATTCCGGAGACGCATGCGGGCGAATCTGGTTAACGATAGGAGGTGGGGCGCGACAAGCTCGCCGAAGGCGTCGGTTCGTCCTTGTAATACGGACTCGATGAGCCAGGCGTCGACATCACTGGAGGGAGGTGGTGGGCCACCGTTCCAATGAGGGACAAAACCGGTCGCCCACGGCCGGGCCGATTCGCTAGGTTGATACATTGGCGTCCGTGTTGCATTTTTTCTGCCAAATAAAAAGCAAGATCCTCAGCGCATTTCAAATGCGGCACGCAACGGTGCGAAACATCGTCCATGGGGGTGGGATCTAAGGAGCGTCCGAATAATACTGAAAGAGGTTTTACTATGGCAGAAACAATACGCGATCTTCTGGTCGAGGAGATGCAGGACCTATATGACGCCGAGAAGCAGCTTGTGAAAGCTCTTCCGAAGATGGTGAAAGCCGCCTCCAACGAAGAACTCAGTGAGGCTTTTGGAAGCCATCTGGAACAGACGAAGGGCCAAGTAGAACGCCTGGAGCGGGCGTTTGAAGCGCTGGATGTCAAACCAAAGAGCAAGGCTTGTGTGGCAATGAAGGGCCTGATCAGTGAGGCTCAGGAGCAAATCGAATCCAACGAGAAGGGTGCACTCGCGGATTCGGCCATGATCTGCGCGGCACAAAAAGTGGAGCATTATGAGATCGCCGGCTACGGAACTCTGAAAGCGTGGGCCGAGGAACTCGGGTTAGACGATGTCGCCTCTTTGCTCCAGGAGACGCTGGACGAGGAAAAGGAAGCCGACGAGAAGCTGTCTACCATCGCGGGCAAGGTGATGTCCGAAACGTCGGCCGAGGAATCCGAAGAATCAGCCGAGCGCGCGCATTCAAATCGCCGATAGTGGCGATCCGGGGGCACGAGCCGACACCGTGCCCCTTTAGTTCCCGAGCGTCACGGCGGGCGCTTCGTAACTCAGGTTCCGAACGGTAATCGCCTCAGCCAGGGGAGCCAAGTGATCGTAACAGCGAAAGCAGTTGAGAATCATGTCGCGGGTGACCGGCTTGACGACGTAAGCTATCCGCCGGATGCCAAATTTCTTCTTGAGTTTATCCCGTTCCAGCGTCGAACCGGTCAGGATGCAGAATGGGAGCCGTCGCGATGCCGGCAGGGCCTCCAGCACCTCGACGCCGGATCAGATTGAGGTCCAGAAAAATCAGATCCGGATTCCATGCGCTGGAGTATTCACCACGTTTGAGCAGGAAATTAAGCGCGCTTTCGCCGTCCCCCAAGACCGATATCGAATAGACTACACCCATGCGACCCCGGAACTCATTTTGAAATAGATTCCGGCCCAGCGAACGAAATGAATCACGTTTGCGTGGGTATCACCACACCTTTGGGCATGCCTATGTATCCTGACGTAAAGAGAATATGAGCGGGATCGCCCGGGCCGCTTGCAACGCGCTCGCCAAGTGATTGTTCATTTGCTCCAGTGCAGAATAGCTGGTTGGAACATCCTGGAACACAGTAGCCATGGCGTCCGGACGGCGCTCCGCCTGAATTCTTAATAAATCGTGCAGCCGCTGCTTCACACGCGCGCTTTCTTACGATGCATCCACACAATGCTTCGGCGACGGTGTCATAACGGCCCACCAGGTAGGGACTAAGCTTCAACTAAGCCTTTGCGGATGGCGTAGCGGATGAGTTCGCTGCGGTCATGCAGATCAAGCTTGCGCATCAAGTTAACTTTATGGGCGTCGATCGTCTTGACGCTCAGGTTTAGCGTGGTTGCGATGTCCTTTAAGGATTGGCCTTCCGCCAGCAGGACCAGGATCTCCCGCTCGCGATCGCTCAATAGTTCATAACCGCCTTTGAATTCAGCCGGTTGTGCAAGATATTGCCGTACTAAGCCGGTAAGAACCCGCGGACTCATATATTGCTGGCCCCGGTACACAGCTTGTATTGCATACACCAATTGTAGCGGTGGAGAGTCCTTCAACACATATCCCGCAGCGCCGGCGTCCAGGCATCGTGCGACCATGTCCTCGTCGTCGTACACAGTTAAGATGAGAACTTTCACATCCGGCCGCGCTTTCTTGATCCGGCGGGCCGCGTCAAATCCTTTGAGCACCGGCATTGAAACATCCATCAGCACTACATCCGGATAGAGGCGAATTGCCTGCTCGACTCCTTCTTTGCCATCTGCGGCCTCACCGACCACTTCGATATCGGGTTGCGAGTTGAGAATCGTTTTCACGCCTTCGCGGAAAAGCGCATGGTCGTCGCAGACCACCACTCTGATTGGTTTCTTAGCTTGACTCAGCCCGTTCATTGCATTCCACCAGAGAGCGGAAGGTCCACTTCGATTCGGGTCCCTCGAATCTTGCTTATAGATCCCGCCGGCATGGATTGAATGTGTATCCGGCCTCCCAATACTTCGACGCGCTCACGCATCGCGGTTAGCCCGAAAGACTTGCTGCCGGGCTTACCAGTCGTGTCGAAACCAAGGCCGTCATCCTGGATTACCAGGATCAAGACCGAGCCTTTCATGCACCCCAAAGATACGTTGACGGTTTTCGCAGAAGCATGCTTAAGAACGTTCGATAGGGCGCCCTGCAACAGCCGATAGAGCGCAACCTGATGGCTCATCGGAATATTTTCAGGAAGACACCCTTCGCGGAGGGTTACGGCAATTTTGGTCCGCGCGGAGAACTGGCTGGTGTAGGTCCTCACAGCGGGCAGAAATCCTAACTCGTCAAAAACGGCGGGACCTAGATCCAGCACCAGGCGGCGCACGGAATCGATCGCATGCGATACCAGTCCGATAGCTTCGTTCAGTCGCGGCCGGATGCTCTGGAACTC
>Ga0068871_100001898_pt1 | contig 14135 bp, 13 predicted proteins | sample KBSMisM72_FD_72750 | JGI IMG/M metagenome (GOLD analysis project Ga0068871, IMG submission 72750) | Miscanthus rhizosphere microbial communities from Kellogg Biological Station, Michigan, USA - KBS Miscanthus M7-2 | ecosystem: Host-associated > Plants > Roots > Rhizosphere > Soil ... | reverse complement strand
TAACTTCGTTAAATTCTTTTACTAACCATTTAAATTCAAAAAAACATGGCAACTGCAAAGAAAGCCGCAAAGAAAAAAGCTGCTCCAAAGAAAAAAGCAGCAGCAAAAAAAGCAGCTCCTAAAAAGAAAGCTGCGAAAAAAGCTGCTCCTAAGAAAAAGGCAGCCAAGAAGAAATAAGCTTCTTCAAATTATCAAATACCTAAGTCCCGGCAACTGCCGGGACTTTTTATTTGTACGAATTCCCATGACCACGAAAGCTTAATTTGCCTATGAAAATCCACTAAAATCCTACTGGTGTCATGTCTGCATGCTTTATTTTTGTTCATTGCATTTTTAAAGAACCAATATGAAAGACAATAGCTTTATAGCCGACCAGTTTTCATTGCTTTCCAAGTTAATGGACATTCATGGCGGCAATTCTTTTAAATCGAAATCGTACGCAATTGTTGCTTTTCATATTGAAAAACTACCGGACCAACTTTCTGATACACCAAAAGAGACACTCTCTTCATTAAAAGGCATTGGCGACTCTGCGGCCAAAAAAATCACCGAAATACTGGAAACAGGCAAATTACAGGCGCTGGAAGATTTAATTCTTGCAACACCCCCGGGTGTACTTGAAATGCTAAACATTAAAGGCCTGGGTCCAAAAAAGATTACCACTGTATGGAAGGAGATGGAGATTGAAAGCCTTGGTGAATTATTATATGCGTGCAATGAAAACCGTTTGTTATTGTACAAAGGCTTTGGAGAGAAAACACAAAAGAGTATACAGGAAGCCATTGAATATTATATGCAGAACCAGGGCAGCTTTCTGTACGCAGAAGTGGCAGCCATGTTTCCATCTGTAAAAGGATACCTGGAAAAATGTTTTACTCCGGAAGCAGTGGCTGTTACCGGTGCTTATCGCAGACAAGATCTTACCATTGATAAACTGGAGTTTGTTATTGCAAAAAACAATGCTGCAGTAAAACCTGCTTTTCAAACTGCGCAGCCGCCTGAGCTGCTTGTTGAAAATGATACCACACTTCTATACAAACTGAAGAATGGATTGAAACTTCATTTGCATACCGGTGAAGGCAATCTGCATGAAAGATTGTTTCATACAACCGGGCCGGCTGCGTTTACTGATTCATTTAAAAAGAACTTTCCGAAAGCAGGCTTTAAAGGCGCCAAAGGAAACAATGATGATGAAATATTCTCTGCTGCCGGAGTTACTTATATACCCGCCTACCTGCGGGATGTAACAGGCATACTGGAAAAAACGGGTAATAAATCATTGCCCGATATTATCACCGAAGATGACATAAGGGGGATTATCCACACCCACAGCAACTGGAGCGATGGCACCAATACTATTGAAGAAATGGCGAAAGCATGTATTGCCAATGGCTATGAATACCTTGTTATCAGCGACCATAGCAAAAGCGCCTTTTATGCAAATGGACTAAAAGAAGATCGTATACAGGAGCAACACCGCTATGTGGATGAACTAAATAAAAAATATGCTCCCTTTAAAATTTTTAAAAGCATTGAGTGCGATATTCTTAACGACGGAAATCTTGATTATGCAAATGACATCCTCTCTGCTTTTGACCTGGTAATAACCTCTGTACACGCCAATTTAAAAATGACCGAAGAAAAAGCCATGATGCGCTTGCTGAATGCGATAAAAAATCCCTACACAACCATTCTGGGGCATATGACAGGCAGATTATTGTTAAGCCGGAAGGGTTACCCCATTGATCACAAAAAAATCATAGCGGCCTGCGCGGAGCACCAGGTAGTAATAGAATTGAATGCGCACCCGCGAAGACTGGACATGGATTGGTACTGGATCAATGAAGCCGTTGAAAAAGGAGTGCTGGTATCAATAGATCCTGATGCGCACAGCACAGAAGGATTTAATGATTGCCGTTATGGCGTACTGGCTGCGCAAAAAGGCGGTCTTACCAAAGACAAAAACCTGAGCAGTTTTTCGCTGAAGCAATTTGAGGATTTTCTTGCAAAACGTAGAAAGATGAAGAATATTTGATGAACGCGTGACATGTCAGACCTGAATCGTGAGTGTCCATTACCACGGGATCATCCCATTCAGCTAACCCCCACTCCCCACTCCCTACTCCCTACTCACTACTCACCTCATGATTCCATCCTCGACACCCTGAACAATGGCAGCTTAACAAAGAAAACAGAGCCTTCATTTTCTTTTGTCTCAAACCACAATTCTCCTTTCGCCTGTTCAACAATATTCCTGCTCATGGCAAGGCCCAGGCCAGTGCCAGATGTTTTGGTAGTAAAATTGGGTGTCCATATTTTTTCCTGTACATGCAAAGGTATGCCGTCTCCGTTATCAGATATTTTTATGATGATATGCCCATCTTCCAGTTCTTCAGACATCACAATCTTTTTATGCTCATTATTATCGCATGCTTCAACGGCGTTTTGCAGCAGGTTGGTGAATAACCGGTTCAGCTGTGTTTTGTCCGCAAACAAAATAATACGTTGTGGTACCGGGTGCCATTCAAATTCAAGGTTCTCTGTTGCCATATAAAGAGATGCAAGTGAATGCAGCATTTCATGTACGTCGAACACTTCACTCTTGGGGTTTCCAATATTGGCGAACTGCGAAAAATCGGCAGCAATTTTTGAAAGATGGTCTATTTGTTCCACCAGGGTCTTGGCCACTGCAGATGTCATCTCCTTTACATTGGGAGAATTATTATCGATGGCTTTCTGGAGGTATTGTATACTTAACTTCATTGGGGTGAGCGGGTTCTTGATCTCATGTGCCACCTGCCTGGCCATTTCCCTCCAGGCGCCTTCCCTTTCGCTTTTGGCAAGCTGTGCGGCACTACCTTCCAGCTTATTAAGCATCTTATTGTATTCCGTAACCAGGCCGCCTATTTCGTCATTGCGGTGCCAGGGAATTTCTTCGTTGGTTTTGCCCAGGTTAATGGCACGCATCTTATTACTGATAAGTGTAAACGAAGCGGTGATGCGGTTGGTGATATAAAGGGCGATAGCGCCGGCAATTAAAAATATAAACGCATTCAGGTTAATGATGGCTACAAAAAAATTGGATATCTCCCTTTTTAATTCCGTTTGCGAGTCGAAAGAAGGTATATTCAGGTAGGCGTAAGCGTTGCCCTCCGCATCGCGTACAGGGCTATAAATACTCTGGTAACTAACCCTGCTCATCTGCTCCTCGTTAATGTACTGTATAAGGTTCATATTATGCAGGTGGTAATATGCCTGCGGGTTCATTTTTTCGCTAAGAATACCTTTGTTGTATACAATTAAATTAGATGATACCACCAGGTTGCCCTGCAGATCATAAAAGTTAATATCCGTTCCGTGAATTTCTGCCACCCGCCGCACCATGTTTTCCAAATCGCCGTTTGCATGCGCTTCATAAATCTTCACCATATCGTCAAACACCTCTCCTTTTTTTATTTCAGCCTGTACCTGGTTGTTCATGATCTGAATGGCCTTGCTGAGCCTTTCTATATTATTTCTCTTATAACGATCTATAAAGAAAATAATAGTAACAATACTGATAACCCCGAAGGAAATAAAAGTGATAAGGATAAACGTACCATGTATCTGCGATCGCAGATTTAGCTGGAAGAACTGTTTCAGCAAATGCCACCGCAATCTTGTTAGTATGAGTAAAGAAAAAATACGGAACACCACCAGTAGTAACAGGAAAGTAGTAAACAGGATAGACAGAAGCGTCATGCCTTCAATATAATAATTGTCTTTTCTTACAATGACCACTACTTTGTCTGTATTCTTGTACCACAGCTCATCATAGCCGTTCTGCGTTCGCTGTTCATATTCAAGTTTGGGCGCCTGATCTGGCGACAGCAACGTGGGAAATGGATACTCATTGTAATAATCAACCAGCCTTCCGCCCCGGTATACTGCAAAATAAGTGTTGGGTCCATATTCAGGCAGGGATTCCGGCTGGGGTTTTAACAGTTCTGGTATCAGCGCGTCATTCTTATACCTTTTGGGTATTGAACGCACAAAGAAATAACCCACAATATTGTCGTTTGTATCTTTAACCGCTTTTTTATAGATATAGGAAAACTTGTCGAATGATTTTGGTACATAACGGAGATCCCGCACGTTGGTTGGCCTGCCTTCAATCCTGAAAATAATATCCAGCGTGTCAAAGGATACTGGTTCCTCATCATTAAACAAAGGCTTATGGCTCTCTGAAGAATCAAAAGTGTAAATCCAGGTATCATACTTATCCAGGTAGGCAGTAAAATTTTTGTTGATCAGGCTGTCTTTCAGAAACCGGTTGGAAGACTTAACCCGGAAACGATCGAAACTATCAAACAAAAAATCATTGTCGAAAAAGGAAAGTGCAATACTCAGCATTCTTTCACTGGAAGGATCTGCCTGGCTGGACAATCTTTCTGCGGTTTGCTTGCGCCGCTGCAATTCTATCCGCTGGTTTTCAATTATTATAACGGCAGATATGGAACAGGAAAATATAAACAGCCAAATCAGCACTTCAAAAATGGTCACCCTGAAATCGTTGCCTGAAATAAAATGCTGCTGCAGAAACCACACATAGGCCAGCAGCCACAGTAAAACATAAATATTAAGCTGTACAAAAGAATAGCTGCGTACAAAAGTCAGCAGTATAAGCCCTATTATTGAAATAAGAACAAATAGTATGTATTTCGATTTTTTCAGCAGGGGCGATATCAATTGCAAAATAACCTGCGACAAATAGAAAAAACTGAGCGATAAGGTAGCCAGCACAATAAAACCGCCAAGGCTGTTTATATTCGCCAGGCTATAAAAATTGGTAACATTAAAAGATATACGTCCGTCTGCAATAAGGCTCTTAATGATGCTTGCAAAAACAAATGTGGTAACTACCAGCAGCATTACCGGCAGAATAAGCGCTACCCAGTACCAGCTTTTTTTGCTGCTAAGGCTAAACCGCTTCTCTCCCACCTCGCGGTGTATAAACAAAACAATCCAGCAAAAAAGAAAAGCGTTTATCAGCAAATCGCCCAGTGAACTGAGCACGAGGCTGGAACTGTATATGCTGGGATCAAAAATATCATACTGCCGCAGATTCAGCAGGGAAGGAAACGCGTAAGTAATGCCTCTTAATAATAATACTATGCCAATGATACATCCTATGCCGGCGAGATACCCATAGGTGTTTGAAAAGTAATGTGCTGCATTGTGCACAATGATGAGTAACAATAAAATACCTACTATATTCAATGTAAGTGTAAGCCAATTGGTATTTTCTCTAACGCCCAGAAATTTTGCCTGCAGAAAAAAAAGCGTTGTACCGGTAATGCTTTGCACCGGGTAGTCTGTTTGCTCAGAAGAAATAGTAACACTTTTTTCTGCCTGCGGATAGTTGACAAATTCGCTTTTTAAAGTGGGCATTTCCAGGAAATACTCCCTGCGAACCGGAATTAATCCCACCACTAGCAGCTTGCGGTTACCGGCAATAGTTACGGGCCTTCGTATGCACTCATATTGGCCGTTGGTAAGTTTTACCAACTCATTTGTTTCAGCGCCCTGTAGCAACGTGGGGGTCGGTAGTATGAGTTGTGTGTTCCAGAATTTCAGGTCTTTATAGGTGGTGTCATCATTGCTGTATAAAAAAACATAGTAAGATTTTTTCTCGGTGAGCACAGTCAGATCTTCGGTTGAGTAACGTTGATCTGACAGCCGGCCCAGTAAGGCGGTGTCTTTGAGCAGCACGTCAATATCCTTTTCCTGTTGTTGTATATCGCTTTCAATATTCTTGCGCAGGTATTTGGCAGAAGAGGAGGAATACCAATAATTGTCAATGATAAAGGCTATTGTAAACAACCAGGCTGCTCCCAGAAAAAAGAAGACATTTTTTTTAACAACCTGCTGGTAGAAATTTTTCAAGATGCCGGGTTTTGCTTTTTGATGCTGTTCCAGATAGCGTCCATCTCGGTAAGGCTCATATCAGCCAGCATACGGTTTTGAGATGCTGCCTCCTGTTCCATCTGTGTAAAACGCCGGATAAACTTTTTGTTGGTCTTTTCCAATGCATTTTCAGCATCTACTTGCAAAAACCGTGCATAGTTAACAAGTGAAAAAACCAGGTCTCCAAATTCCTCCTCTGTCTTACCGGCATCATTCAATGCAATGGCTTCCTTTAGTTCCGCTATTTCCTCTTCCACTTTGTCCCAAACCTGTTCGCGGTTGTCCCATTCAAAACCAACCTGTTTGGCTTTCTCCTGAAGTCGCATGGCCTTTACGGTTGCGGGCAGCGCCCTGGGCACCCCACTCAATACCGATTTTTTTCCGTCTTCCTTTAATTTTAGTTTTTCCCAGTTCTTTTTAACATCTTCTTCATCATTTACGATAACCAGCTCCCCGTTATTGGCTGCACTTGCATAGATGTGCGGATGCCTGGCAATCAGTTTTTCCGCAACCCCATCCAGTACCTCCTGCAGGGTAAACTTATTTTGTTCAGTACCAATCTTCGCATAAAAGAGAAGATGCAACATTAAATCGCCCAGTTCTTCTTTAATGCCTTTCCAGTCTTCTTCTGTAATAGCATCAGTCAGTTCATACAATTCTTCTATACTCAACTGCCGCAGCGTGTGAATGGTTTGTTTTTTGTCCCACGGGCATTTCTCCCGCAGGTCATCCATAATATTTACGAGGCGGGCAAAGGCTTCAACAGGTATTTGCATAAATGTATTTTGTAATTACTAAGAAAAACGGATAAGTGAAATAATAGCAAAGGCAGCAAACAGTATTGCAACAACTGCCAGCGAAGAGATGTTTAGCAAAATAAATTTAAAAACAGTTTTTGCCCTGTTTTGTTTATAAAATTTACGCATGGCTTTATATAAATAAAACAATATAGTCAGTACAACAATGAATTTAACAAACAGAAGCCACTGCCAGTCCGTAGCCGTTTGCATCTTGTCAACAGAAAAATATACCAGTAAAATAATAAGTGAAGCACAGTAAACATGAATGGCAAAAATGGCGTGGTCTGCATAATAAAAATCCCGCCTGGCATACAGCATCAGCAATAAAAGGGCAAAAACGGGCAGCGATACAAACAATGCCTGTGGCAATGAGTGCATATATTTTTCGTTAAACAATGCCATGGCTTCTTTATTGTTTCCGCCGTATTTTTCGTTCAGCAAGAGGCTTTTGCGGATCAACGCCTTTTTCACCCAGCCATCTTTCTTTTTTTCCGGCAGCTCTTTTTGCACAGAATCATAGGCAGGCAAAGTGTAAACAACATTTACATTAGTGAATCTAAATGTTTTCGTATTGGAAGAATCGTATGTGATATTAAATTCGCCAGCATCCTTTGCGGTAACATTTCTTACCCCTGGCCGATCCTGAATAGCATGTTTTTTTGCCGTATCAATTTTGGCCTTTTCCTGCTGCCGTTTTATTGAATCCATTCTTTCCTCTTCTTCTACCTTTTTTTTCAATACCTCAGCATGGGCATCAATATTTTTTTGGGAACGCAGTATAGCCGCCCTCAAATCCGGATCTTTTAAATCTGCATCATTTTTAATTGTCAGCATTTTACCAAGTGAATTACTGGCATCCCTCAGTTCTTTTAACTGGCTGCTTTCGTCTTTTTTCTCCGTTGTCCCGGCGGGATTAAAGAAGGCAAAGAAAATAATAAAGAAAAATGCAGACGTAAAAACATACATGCGGATGGGATGCAGGTAGCTGGCCCTCCGTCCCTTTATATATTCCGATGAAAGAAAACCAGGCTTGGTTAACAGGTATTTGCCAGTGCTGAAAAATTTACCATCAAAATGGGTTATATCATTAAAGAAATGAGACAGAAGCGTCCATACTGTTTCTTTTGGCTCCGTGTTCTGCTGTCCGCAGTTTTGGCAATACCTGCCTGTGAGCGCTGTACCGCAGTTTAAACAAATCTTTTCTTCTCTTTCTTTGGAATGGGACACAGCAGTAAATTTGCTTAAAAATAATTATGAATTTTTTATTGACCTAAAATACATTAATTAGCAGCCAATTGCGTTATAAACTCATGAATAAAATGTGGAATACCCGTCAGCTATCATTTGCTGTTATCATACTTGTCTTTTGCAGCACAGGTTTTATGGCAAATGCACAGTATTTGTATAAAGATATTATCGTTACTGGCCAAATCAACGCCAATTACAGGGTGCTGAGAGACAATAAGGTAACACGTGTTACCCTTACGCCCTCTGCGCTGGATCCCACACAGAACGTTGTGACATTGCAACAAACCATCTATCCTTCCCAACAATTGATGATCACCTATACCAAAGTGCCCAATGCGCCGGAATCCTGGTTAAAATCTTATTATAATACCGCTGGTTTGCTGGTAAAAACGGTTGACAGCTCCGCCGATGTTGTAACAACTTCCTTGTATGAGTATGACGCTACCAGCCGCATAAAGACCATTAGCAGCAATTCAGTTCCGGTGAATGACCCGGCTGAGAAAGAAACCCACAACTGGAATTATAACAGCAACGGGCAACCTGTACAAATGATTAAGATTAAAGACGGCAGTGACACCACTTTCGTGAATTTTACAAGCGACGAACAGGGCAATGCCGCAGAAGAAAATGCGGTACGCAAAAACGGCAATTTAGGTACCACTTACTATTATTACGATACCCGGCACCGGCTTACAGATGTGGCCAGGTTTAATAAAAGGGCCAACCGCATTCTGCCGGATTACATGTTTGAATACAATGATGCTGCACAAGTTGCACAAATGATAGTTGTGCCCGAAGGCAGTGCCGACTACCAGATTTGGAAATACATATATAACCAACAGGGGCTGAAAGAAAAAGATGTATGCTACAGCAAACAAAAACAAATGGTAGCCAATATTGAATACACTTATTCTTTCGGAAAATGATCATCGTGAGTCGTGAACTGCCTGACGACTGACGCCTCACGCCTCACGATTCTTATTTCAGTTCCTGTATTTTCAGATCCTTCCATCTTACTTTAATGCCGCCGCCATCATGTATCTGTAATGCAATAAACCCTTCCCCGGCACCAATCTTTTCATCCTGCAGATCTACCATCATATGCCCGTTTAACCAGGTAGTAACGTGGTCATTGATTACTTTTATCTTCATGGAATTCCACTGACCCTGCTTTAAATACTTTTCATCTGCCTTGTCAGGTTGTTTCAACCAGCCCCGGCCATAAGATTCGTATATCCCTCCTGTATGTAAATTAATGGGCGCCACTTCTACCTGCCAGCCACTTATTTTTACGCCTTCAATTGAAGACCGGAAAAAAACGCCACTGTTACCATTGGCTTCCTGTTTAAATTGAAGAGTGAGAATAAAATTCTTGTAATTTTTTTTGGTTGACAAATAACCATACTGTTTATCGGGACCGCTTTCGCAAACCAGTTGGTGGCTGCTGTCTGCATACCACTTCTCGGTGCCATTAATGGTCCAGCCGGTAAGATCTTTACCATTAAAAAGAGACACTGTTTTTTGTGCTGTTATTATTTGAACAGTACTAATAAAAAAAGCAGCCAGCAATAATTTTTTCATCGTATTAAAAATTTAAAACAGGAATTTAGCAATTGACTGAAGGTATAAAAAATGATTAATACCGTGTTTGGAAATAATAGCGCTTACAGCCGCTGTATAGATGGTTTATTCTATCAATAATTCTTACAGAACCGGCAAGGGTGTTTTCCAAATACGCATGTACCAATATACAGGAAAGCCAATCATACCCGCAAATATGAAAACCAGCACCCATACTATGCGTTCGGTACTGTCTATTGCCTTATTATTGATGCTGTGAATGATAAAATAAATAAGCAAACCCAGTGAGCAAAATGCGAGCAGCATTATAGCAACCATCAAACCAGCCACCCTTTCCATTACCATGGCCGGGAGTACATCTTCCTCATGGACATGTCTGAAGATGGTGATAAAAAAACCAAAGAAAATAATAAGGTAGACGACAAACAATATGATTGGTAAAAACGACAATATACCCAGCAGCAATTTCCTTGATGTTGACATGTTGTATATTTTCAGAAAGATAAAGAAAAATCCGGCGCTGAGACTGCCTAATCCATGTTTGGTGAAAGCCCTTCGGCCGGTGTTATAAAATCACTTATCTTCAGCACATAAACATACCTGCTATGCCAAGTTTCATTACACAATACTGGTGGCTTATTTTAGTGCTCATTTTTATTTTCAGCGGATTGGTTACCGTTAACCAGGGTTTTATTAATGTGATCACCTTGTTTGGTAAATATCGCCGCATACTCAGACCAGGCTTAAGTTTCAAAATACCCGTATTGGAAGTGGTATCAAAAAGAATCAGCATCCAGAACCGTTCGGTGGAGCTGGAATTCCAGGCTGTAACCGCCGACCAGGCCAATGTATATTTTAAAAGTATGCTGCTCTATGCTGTACAAAACGCCGATGAAGAAACCATTAAACGGGTGGCGTTTAAGTTTATCAGCGACCGCGACCTGATGCAGGCACTTACCCGCACCATTGAAGGGAGTATACGTGCATTTGTAGCCACCAAAAGACAGGCGGAGATACTGGGTCTGCGCAAGGAAATTGTGGAGTTTGTAAAAGACCAGATAGATCATTCGCTGGAAGAATGGGGTTATCACCTGCTCGATTTACAGATCAACGATATCACGTTCGATCAGGCTATTATAGACAGTATGAGTAAGGTAGTGGCCAGCAATAACCTGAAAGCGGCTGCCGAAAATGAAGGCCAGGCATTGCTGATTACAAAAACGAAAGCTGCGGAAGCAGAAGGTAATGCCATTAAGATTTCTGCTGAGGCGGAAAGACAGGCGGCACAATTGCGCGGACAGGGTGTGGCATTGTTCCGCGAAGAAGTGGCCAAGGGTATGAGCCATGCTGCCGAACAAATGAAACAGGCCAACCTGGACACCAATGTTATTCTTTTCAGCATGTGGACAGAAGCTATTAAAAATTTTGCTGAACTGGGCAAAGGCAATGTCATCTTCCTCGACGGCAGCTCTGAAGGAATGGAAAAAACCATGAAACAGATACAGGCCATGATGGTGAAGCAAAGCGGTACTTAGCGGCAATTTAAAAGTTAAAAGTCAAAAGTTAAAAAGCTTGGCGGGTAAGGGAGCGATGTAAAGCCGGACTGTGGGAGCCGCGGTTCATTATGACCTTTTACTTTTGAATTTTGACTTTCGAAAACTATACAAAATGTTAAGCTATCAATCTGAAGCAGCGTTTAGAGAAATAATCATACTATTTTCACCGTTCACCCATGGCGCGGCATATGAATTGCATTACGCGCTACATTTGTAAGTAAAACATACAACCCGATGAATTTATTTCTTCTCCAGATCATAAGGGATACAGCATTGGCAAGGCATCTAACAGACTCTCTGCTGGCTGCCCAGCAAGCTGCCAGTAATGGGTCCGCTGCAAAAATGAACTTATTTGACCTGCTGAAAGAAGGTGGTGTTATTATGATACCGCTGGCATTGCTGCTGGCGCTGGCTATTTTCTTTTTCTTTGAGCGTTTAATCGCTATTAACCGGGCCAGCAAGATTGATGCTAATTTTATGAATATGATCCGCGATAATATTCTTAGCGGCAATATTACAGCAGCAAGGGCCCTGGCAAAAAACACCAACAACCCCGTAGCCCGTATGATAGACAAGGGACTGCAGCGTGTTGGCAAACCTATTGACTATATAGAAAAAAGCATGGAGAGTGTAGGCAAACTGGAGATTTATAAAATGGAGCGGAACCTTTCCGTATTATCACTGGTATACGGTATTGCACCCATGTTTGGCTTTCTGGGTACCTTGTTTGGAATGCTGCAATTGTTTTTTAATATCAATACCACGGGCGATTTTACACCGGCTTCTATAGCAGGTGGTATTTACACCAAGATTGTTACTTCAGCATCTGGTCTAATTATTGGTTTGCTGGCTTATGTAGGCTATAATTTTTTGAATACACAGATCAATAAAACCATTAACCGGATGGAGGCAGCCAGCGCAGAATTTATAGATATTTTGCAGGAGCCAACGAGGTAATTATTAATTAATAATTTGTAATTAGTAATTTTGGACCAGGCTGTTGAATAAATATTTAGCATCGTTGCGTCGCACTCTTCCACTGCAACAAAATGCCGGGCACTAACTTCCATTGCAGGAGGATTTAAAATTTAAAATTCAACATTTAAAATGAATTTAAACAGGCGCCTTAAATCACATCCCGAACTGCATGCAGGGGCTTTAAATGACATCCTGTTTATATTGCTGTTCTTTTTCTTAATTGTGTCCACGCTGGCCAATCCCAACGTAATAAAATTATCTACGCCAAAAGCGAAAAGTGACACTAAGGCCAAGCAAACTGTTATTGTAAATATTAAGCCAAACGGCCAGTACATCATTAATGGAAAAACGCTTACCATAAATGATATCCGGGCTTTTGTACAACCCTATATTACCAAAGACTCTACACAGGCAACCATTGCCATTAACGCAGATAAAACCGTGCCCCTGGATGATGTGGTGGCCATTATGCGCATAGCACGTGATATGGGCGCAAGAACTACCCTGCTGGTAGATAACAAGAAGCAGTAGTTTGGTTGAATGGTTGATCAGTTGATCAGTTTCGTTTTTAGAACATCTGTTTCTCAGGAATATATAATGTGAATTAGCTGGAAAAGATGCCTGCTGTCTTATTTTTCAACCATGGAACCAGTCAACCAACCAACTAATCAACCAACCACCATGAACCGGAGAAAAGCCATTCTTTCCATTTTTCTTATTGGCGGCGGCGCCGGCGCCGGTTTCTCAGTGTATAAGTGGTTAAGCCTGCACAAAACACCCGATATTTTATTTCTTGAAAACAATAAAGCATTGATAGCCGACCTGGCCGAAATAATCATACCGGCAACAGATACACCCGGTGCAAAAGCTGCCATGGCACATATCACCATCATTTCAATAATAAAAGAAGTAGCCGGCAGAAAAACAGCCAATATTTTTATTGATGGACTGAAAGAAACAGAACAATATGCAGTCAGTAAATACGGCAAATCTTTTACTGCCATCACACACAAACAGCAACAGGAAACAGTAGGCTATTTCCGTGAAAAAGGAAAAGATTATGCAGGCATGATGGGTAAGATTAAAAATAAGCTGCTGGGAAAATCCTTCTTTCACCTGTTGAAAGAATATACAACGATTGCCTTTTGCACCTCCAAAACAGGCGCTACAGAAACCCTTGCCTACGACTATATCCCCGGCAAATACAATGGCTGCACGGTAATGGCGCCCGGTCAGAAATCCTGGGCCACAAAATAAGCTGTATGGGAGACCCGAAACAGGTAAATATCAATAATAGAGGTGTAGCAGCAAACTCATATGATGCCATTGTGGTAGGCAGCGGCATTAGCGGCGGATGGGCGGCCAAAGAACTTTGCCAGAAGGGGCTGAAGACTTTACTGCTGGAACGTGGCCGTACTGTTGAACACATCAAAGACTACCCCACTGCAACTATGCATCCCTGGGAGTTCCCCAACCGCCTTGAAATAACTGAAAAAGACAGGACAGAAAATCCGGTACAATGCCAGATCTATAACGAAGGCAGTAAACATTTTTTTGTAAACGATCAGCAGCATCCTTATATACAGTCCAGTCCTTTTAACTGGATACGCGGTTACCAACTGGGCGGCCGATCGCTGGTATGGGGAAGACAAACTTACCGCCTCAGTGATCTGGATTTTGAAGCCAATGCAAAAGACGGGTTTGGTGCCGACTGGCCCATCCGTTATAAAGATATTGCTCCCTGGTACGATTATGTGGAAACATTTGTTGGAATCAGCGGTCAGGCTGAAGGAATTGCCCATTTACCCGACAGCGTTTTTCTGCCACCCATGGAAATGAACTGTGTAGAAAAACATTTCAAAGAAGCAGTTAAAAAAAAATACACCGACCGTACGGTTATACATGGCCGTGTGGCTAATCTTTCCAAAGGCTGGAATGGCCGCGGCCCCTGCCAGTACCGTAACCTCTGCGACCGCGGCTGCCCGTTTGGCGGCTATTTCAGCAGCAATTCGGCTACACTGCCTGC
>Ga0068871_100001894_pt1 | contig 14155 bp, 14 predicted proteins | sample KBSMisM72_FD_72750 | JGI IMG/M metagenome (GOLD analysis project Ga0068871, IMG submission 72750) | Miscanthus rhizosphere microbial communities from Kellogg Biological Station, Michigan, USA - KBS Miscanthus M7-2 | ecosystem: Host-associated > Plants > Roots > Rhizosphere > Soil ... | reverse complement strand
GAAGGCGGCATCCGATCGGTCGAAATCGGAACGCTTATGTTCGGCGCGTCGGCCCAAATGGATTTAGTGCGACTGGCAATTCCACGCCGCGTTTATACACAAAGCCACATCGACTATGTGGTCGAGGTGATCCTCGAAGTCTGGAAAAAGCGCGGCGCAATTCGCGGACTGGATCTTTTGTATCAGGCCCCGTTCTTGCGGCACTTCACCGCCCGGCTCGAACCGGCCTAGGCTGCTCTGCGGTTGATTCCCTTCGCACCCCTTCGTGTCCTTTGTGGTTGTTTGATGGAACGCTGATGTCGACAACGGACGCCAGAGACCCAGGCAAGCTTACATCCGCCATGTCGCCCTGGCTGGTGAGTCGCGCGTATCTTCGCCAACTCACCCACGACGTCATCCCAAAGAAACCTTTCGCGGGCGCGCTCCCGTGCTAGCGCGCCGACTTTTTCGCGAAGCTGGTCGTTATTCAATAGATAAGTCAGCATTCTGCGCAAATCGGCAACGTCGCCGCGTTTGAGGGTGAAGCCCGTATCCGCGAGCGCTTCCAGATTTTCTGGCGTATCACTGGCGAGCACGCATATGCCCGCGCTCATTGCGTCCAGCAGAGCGAGCGACAAGCCTTCGATATCCGAAGGAAGTGCGAATAATGCGGCATTAGCTAAGACCTCATGCAGAGCATCACCGGAAAGCCAGTCCAGGAGCATGACGCGATCACTCGCATGCGTGCGCAAGGCGGCGGAGTATTCGTCCGTATGACTGGAGCCGCCAGCGAGGACCAGTTTGAATGACGTCGCGATTGTTTCGAAGGCTTCGATCAGCAGGTGGCAGTTCTTTTCGGGAGAAAAACGTCCGAGGAACAGGACGTATCGGTTGGGCGACAGGCCAAGACGTTCAAGGTGCCGAGTGCCGGCACGCTCGGGAATTTCGGTTCCGTTCCCGACCAGCAAAGTCGCTTTCGCATAGTTCGCTCGGTAATAATCCTGCAGCACGCGCGAGACTACGATCGTCCGGTTCGGGAATCTGGCAGATGTCCACTCAGCAAATCTGAGACAACGCCTTGCAACCCGCCCCCACTTCGCGCGTTGCCAGTCGAGGCCTTGAACCGTAACCACAGTGGGTTTGCCGAACACACGCGGGACAAAAGAAAAGATTGAAGGCCCGATGCAGTGGTAGTGGACAATATCATTCCCGCTGAAGCATGCGTGAATGGTAGACAAAAACGTATGCAAAAGAGTTTCGAGGTGTTTAGAACGAAGTGTAGGGATGCGCACGACGCGAATGCCCTCTGCTTGCGCGTGCGCGGGAGTGAAGAAACTTCGACAATAGGCGGTTACCCCAATGCCTTTGCTTGCCAGCCGTTTGCCGGTCTCTTCATAGTAGGTTTCGATCCCGCTGTATTTTCCTCCGACTCCCCGGCCGCCGATGTACGCCACTCGGATCCGTGGCGAAGGCTGGCGCGACGCACGCACGCGAAGGCCTTCGTAAAGCACCTTCAGTTTTCCGACATGGTGCTCTTGCGAGTGTCCTTCGCGAACCAGTTTGCGGCCGGCTTCTCCCATCATTTGTGACAACGCAGGATTACGTTGCAGTCGCGCCATCGCGGCGGCAAGCCGCTCAATGTCGCCGACAGGATACAGAAGCCCGGTTTTGCCTTCCTCAACTAACTCCCGCCTTGATCCCAGGTCCGATGCGATCACCGCTCTGCCGTATGCATACGATTCCAAAATGCTCTTGCCCATGGTTTCGTAGGCGTGGGAAGGAAAGATCGTAAAGTGCGCCGAGGAAATTAATTTCTCCAGATCACCTTTTCCCAGATGTCCGGTAAACGCAACATTGCTCAATCCGAGCGATTGAGTCAACCTTTCCAGATCAGCGCGCTGAGGTCCGTCGCCTGCCACGACAAGCCGCAGTTCAGGCAGTAAAGCCATTGCGCGGATCAGGTCTGCAACGCCCTTCTCGCTCGACAATCGTCCGAAACAGAGCACCGGCGCATGCGGGCCAGGATGCGGAGCCGGGTTCAGCGGTAAGGCCTGATGATGAGGCAGCACTTCGATTCGGGATGGTTCCCAACCATTCTCGGCAAACTTTGCCTTTACAAATCTGCTGGGCGCGACGATCAGGTCTACACATTTTTCGTAAGTAGCGAGCCAGTGATGAACATATGCTTCAGCGGCGAGCGCCACCGATGCTGCAGCGCCTCCCACATAGCATCCTTCGCGAACAACGTTGAAGAAGCGTCCTCCTTTACACCTCTCGCACGCCCTATCTGCGGAAACCATGTTGTAACTCGGGCAGAGCAGCTTGAAGTCGTTGACGTGATAAAGCACCGGAACGCCTTGGGCTTTAAGTTCCCACAAAATCGAAGGCGAAAGGTGGTGATAGATGTTTCGAACATGCGCAACATCGGGGCGGAAATCCGCAATCATCTGGCGGATCTTGCGCCGCGCTTCGACAGAGTAGACAGCGCGAAGTCCCAGGCGCGCTTTGCTGATTGCATTTCGTTGGCGCTTGAAGTCAACGTGCGGGACAAAGTTGTGGTCGTATTCCGTGCGATCCCCGCGTGGATCGGCCATCGAGAACAACGCCACTTCGTGGCCGCGCGCGCGCATCAGTTCCATGGTCTCGAACAGGTACGTCTCAGTCCCGCTAAACCCGAAGTTGTACTTGTTGCAGTAGAGAATCCTCATTGGTCTCCCTCTGGGACGCTCTGGGCTGCGCACCATGATTCACTCGCTTAAGAAGGTCGTCGGCAAGCACGGCGACGTTCCGGCGGCTGTCGTATTGGTTTTCGACATGGCGCCGGGCCTCGCGGCGCAAAGTGTACAGGTGTTCTCCGGCCAGGCGAATCGCCGCAAGTTTTGCCAGAAAATCGTCCATGGACCCGGGCTGATAAAGAAATCCTGTCTTTCCCGAGGCGATCAATTCCGGAATGCCGGTAATGGCTGGCGCAAGCACCACCCGTCCCATGGCCATCGCTTCCATCAGGACCAGCGGAATGCCCTCGCTGTGACTCGTCAGAACTACGGCGTCCGCTTCGGCATACAGTTCGCGTAAGTTAGTCTGAGCAACTGATCCCAACAAACGAACTTCCTGTGCGAGGTCCAACTCGCCGATAACTTGCTGCAGTTTTTCTCGTTCTTCGCCGTCCCCCGCGATCTTGCAGACGAATGGAACCCGAGCGGTCTTGAGCGCCCGGCAGGCAAGCAGCAAGAATGCCTGGTTCTTCACGCGGTGCAGTCGCCCAACGTTAACAATGGTAAAAACTGAAGCGCGCGAACCATTGACCGGCTGCCATCGACCCGCATCAATCCCTACCGGTGCACCGCGATTTTCTTTTGCGCAAATGGATAGCGCTCGATCAGATACTTCCGGTTGTATTCGGAGATGGTGAAGCAGAAGCGGCAGTTCTGCAGTTTGCAATCGAGATAATCGGCGCGCACCAGCATGTCAGAGCCGTGCAGGGTCAGGCTGAAATCGATCTCAAGCAGGCGCGCCGCGGTCATCGCGCACCAGGAAGAGAAAAAGCCGTGATGAACATGAATGTGATCGATGCCTTCTCGCTTCAACACCACCGCCAGATAAACACCGAGCCAGGTGTGAAGCAGAGTCCTGAGCCGACGGTGATACGGTTCCGGTCCGCGGATTGCCCGGAAGAGCAAATCAAGGATGAGGTCGAGTCGGGAGACGCACATCCAACTCGCAAGTAGAGAGGTCCACACAGCCAGCGGAAAAATATAAGTCGCGCCATCACCAGCCACTATTCGTGGATCTCTCGGCTTGCGAAACGCGCAAGGCACAACCCGGCGTCCCCGCCGTCGCAACTCGGTCATCTCCTGCGAGACGTAGCTTTCACATGGCTCCGGAAAGGAATTCGCGAGATAACAAATCGAGTTCACACTGCCTGCTTAATCGACAACTCTTTGTTGTGCGTCTTCTGAGCGGACAGAATTCCGGCGAACGCAAAAACAAGCCCGTTAACGAACTGATAGTTCATGACCACAGCGCTCGCATTGATCAGGTACACGCCGAGAATGATCCCCCACAGTTTCCTGAATTCCGTATCCGCGAAAATTTGGGAGCTTCCTGGGTTGCCGGCCGTCAAGCGGAACAGGCACACAAACAGCCAGGCGTAAAGGCCCAGCCCGAGGACTCCTCTCTGCACCCCCAGTTCCAGAAAAGTGTTGTGAAACACGCAATAATCGGGACGGAAGTCACTGACCCGGCGGGCCACCTCCGCCTGCACGGTCGAGTTGTCTTGCCATCCAACAATCGGCCGCTCGGCAAACATCTGCCACCCTGCGGCGTACATTTCACTTCGAAAATCTACGGGAGACTGATCCTGCAGGCGTTCAGCGAATTCGCGCCAATTCGCGCCTTGCACGAAGAAACCAGCTATTCCAACGCCGGCAAGGACGCACACCATGAGCGCGAAGCGCCGCAATTTACGATCCTGGCAAAACACCAAGAGAGCGCCAATCGAAAATGCCCCCGAAATCCAGACCGCTCTCGTCTTGGTTGCCAACAGGGCAAGCGGAACCACGGCACAGAGCAGCATGGCAACTGGGCCTGCGAGACTGCCGCGCCGATAGGAGTTCAATGCGACCAGTCCCAAAATATTGAGTGAAACTCCATTCGCCACCGCCTGCAGGAACGGTCCGCGCGCACGGTCCACATGAATTCCAATACCCGCATCAAGGATGTATCGCGGAAAGATTAGAGACTCGAAGCCGAATAAAAAGAAAATTGAAACTGCGCTCAAGTACAGCAGGACGAAAAGGCAGAACAACTCGATTTTCCGCAGGTCTCGCGACGTTCTGAATATTGAGCCGGCTACGTGAAAAAGGGTCAGCGGCACGAGCCACTTGGCAGCAAACAAGCTCCAGGATTGCGCCTCAAGCGGAGAGCTCCGGAGGCCTGTCGCCGCAAGCAGTGTGAGCGCGAGTAGTGGCCAGGTAATGCTATGAAGCCGTATTGCTTCAGCCCGCGCACACACGCGCAACGCAACACAACCAATTAACAAGACCAGCCCCACACGATCGATGGGAAAGGCCTTGAGATCCGGCGGACGAAACAGCATTGCCGCCAATGCCAGCAAGAAAAAGAAAACCGGAACACTCGCCCACGCATGCAATAACCGAAATAGCAGCTGCAGCACGTGGCCTGCGGGCTTCCACGAGCTTTGGACGGGCACCACTACAGCGCTGGCTGCACTCATTCACCGCTCCCACGCACGACGGCACCCACGGTCCGCCACAGGATCCGGAGATCGAGCCAAAGGCTCCAGTTCCGGATGTATTCCACATCCAGAGCAACACTTTTTTCGAAGGAAGGGTCCTGTCTCGCCGTCACCTGCCACAATCCGGTGATCCCAGGCACGAAATCCAATCTTCGCAAATGATGAGTGCCATAGCGTTCGAGGTCATCCGGCGGATGCGGCCTGGGTCCAACCAAGCTCATGTCGCCGCGAAGCACGTTCCAGAGTTGTGGAAGTTCGTCGAGGCTGTAACGGCGGAGAAGTTTGCCGATCCGAGTGACCCTCGGGTCGTCGGTGATTTTGAAAAACGCGCCGGTTCGTTCGTTGCGTTTGCGAAGCTCCTCCTTGCGAGCTTCTGCGTTGGCCATCATGGTGCGGAATTTGTAACAAAGGAATTTGCGACCCTTGAGCCCAACCCGCTGGCTCCTGTAGATGATGGGCCCCTCGGAATCGATCGCGATGACAGCCGCGATCATTAACAGCAGCGGCAGAAGTGCAAGTAGCGCAATCGAAGAAAGTGCCACATCGACTGCGCGTTTGGCCGCTAGCTGAATTATCGGTAGGCTTTCCCGACGGATTCCGATCAGTTCTGCTCGCCCAACACGCTCGACCGAGACTTTCCCGGGTTCTGACTTCCCTGTTGTAGGGCAGGCGACCGTTACATCCAACCGCTGACTCCGCGCTTCATCCATGATTGCCAACAAGTCAACGTCCTGCGAGAGAATGAGAATCTCATCCAAAAATTGCTCCCGGGCCAGGGTCGCAAACACTCCGCGCGCGCAGAGATGTCCGAACTCAGGCCCCGAAATCACGCGTGTGACTGATCGCCTCGACGTATGTGAATTCCACATGTCCGCGAGCGCGTGCAGCGCGAGCGTCCCGCTTCCAACTGCCAGCACATTTCGACATCCGCGCCTGTCGGGAGCCACGACCCGTAGCGCCTTGCGACTTAACGCGGTAAGAGCCGGGCTAAGAAGCACGGCAAGAAGAAGCGTCGATCGCGGAACGTCCACACGAGCACATCGCAGAACCACCGGGAACAGAAATGAGGCGAACAGACTTGCACCCAACACACTGAAATCCGCGCTCTCCAGCCAGGATCGGTAGTGCGATCGAACCTTTTCGTGGGGACCATTCTGGGCGCCGGGAATCAGACGAGCGAGATTGGATGGTTGCGGTGAATGCGGCGCCGGCCGCGCGACCATCGGCGAAGGCACAATCCGGCCATCGAGAATGTTAGTAAGCTGCCCCATTACGAGTCATCCGTGGTGCGCGGCGCTCCTCCCCAGAAGCGCCAGTGCGCGTCACAGCCGGCGGTATATCGCCTCCGGCACATCAAAAACGCGATCGATCAAAACCGTCCCCAGCAAAGGCAGTTTGTATTGCCCAAGCTGTTGCTTGGCGCGCAATGCAACCTCTTTCCTGGTCTTGTTTGCGGTCACAACCAGCACGGCGGCATCGCAAATGCCGGCGAATGCCGGCAACTCGCCACTTCCCGCGCGCGTGGCGAAAATAAAATATTGGAAAATCGCGCGGAACTCGGCCATTGACCCGCGCGGCTCGAAGTTCTCCTGCGCCAGGCGATCACGGAACAACCATCCCGGCAGCCGCCAGACGCGATCACTCAGCGCCACCGAGTGAGCGCGCCACAAATTGGATTTGGTAACACTCTGTGGAGGCCGTTTTGCCGAAGGGGATACCAGTGCTCCGCCAATAACTGCCGTTTTCTGGCCTGAAAGCGTGGCAAGCGTCAGCGCGCTCTTCTCGCACAGCTCGACAACGCGCGTTTCCTGATCGGCGGCGAGAAATAGAACCTTCCGGGCGCAACACTTGATTCCGTCGAGACAAAGACTTGGCGAACCAGCCCGGCAAAAGGATCGTCTGCGAGAACGTCCCGTCCGAAAACGCCGGCAGACGTTGGCGTGGGATCCGGCTGTGGAACGCGAGCCGCAGATTCAAGTTTCCAGAGCTCTGCGCTGACGCTCATAACCCCCTCAGGCTTTCTTTCGGCAGAAAGCGCGGTTTAGGCAGCGCCGCCAGAACCGGCGTTCCAAGAACCTGCATCACGTCTTCAGGACCGCGGAGCGATGGATCAAGATAGTTGGCGGCGAACGCGGAACCGGTGCTGACAGTCATCGCGCCAAACATGGCAACTAATGTTGAACTCCAAAGCGGCCACAACGGCAGAGCCGGCACATGGGGCGCTTCCGCGAGGGTGACGTTCAACATTCCGTTTTGATCGAGCGCATCTCCTATGCGCGCTTCTTCTCTTTTGTTTACGTACAGCAGATATTTGTCTTCCGCTGACTTCAGATTTTGTTCCAGGTCGCGTTGAACGATCGCGTTGTCGCCGAGCTTCTGCGCTGTCTGGCGATAGCCGATAATCTGCTTCAATTCGGTCACATGCCGCTCTTCGAGGGCGTCGAGTTCAACTTTGCTTTTCAAAGCTTCCGAATGGGCCCATTGATATTCAGGGCCCTGTTCTGTAGTCTCGTCCCGCAAGGGCCGGAGGTCCTCAGCGTCTATCGCAGATTTCGTCTGCCTGATCTGGTCCTCGACTTCCTGCACCAGACGATAAGAGGGCTGAAATTTTGTCAGCAGTTCGGTGCGCCGAAGCTGAAGTTCAAGAAGTTTGGACTTGAGTTTTTCCTGGAGCTGCTGGTTGTCCATATTTCGGACCTGGACTACGCGACGCTCCGGCAGGTCATGGAGTTTTGCCTCGAGGCTGCGGGCACGCTGGGTTGCTTCTGCTATCGAGGCACGAAGTCCGAGATCCCCGGCTTCAGCTTCACTCAATTTCTGGAGCGCCAAGTCACGTTCCAGCTCGGGGGACACTACGCGGTTCCTGCGCGTGAACTCCATCAACTGGTGTTGTGCCGCATCCAGTGCATGCCTCGCCTGTTGCATCTGAGATTCGAAAAATATCTGCTGCCCCGAAGGACGCTTCATTGCAGCGTGTTTCTTGATGTATGCGTCAGCCAATCGCTGCAGTACCGCGGCGGATAAATCCGGCGTGCCGGAGCTGTAGGAGACCGTTATCAGTCGCGACTTACGTACCGGCAATACGTCCAGCTTTTGAGCCAGACGTTGCACAGCCCTCTGTGTCCTGACCTCTTGAGAATCGTTTCGCAACGACGACAGCCACGAATGCTTTTCGGCGAGTCCCGTTCCGAGAACGACCTCTCGAAGAATGTCGTCGTCGCGAACCAGTTCCATTTCAGAATTCATTTCCTCTTCCGAGATTTCATCGTGATCGAACGCCGGCGAGACCGTCTGTGTAGGTGTTAGCGCTGGATCGATGCGCCCGCGGCGGACAAGTATCTTCATTTCCGCTTTGTAGGACGGCATAAAAACGGCGTATGTCGCGACGCCGCTGAAAATGAGTATGAAAACGACTACGAACATGAGCTTGTGACGAAACAGAATGGTTGCAACATCTCTCGCCGTAAGCCGGCGGGACGGATCGAACCGCGTAGCAACTTGTAACGAATCTGCCATGTTCAAAACTGCGCCGGCGTAAAGAAAGTGCTGAGACTCGATGCCGGAAGAAATTTTTTAATTTTTGAAATTCTGTTCTGGGGAACGAAAAGCATGTCGCCGGGTTTCAGTTCCTGGTCTTCTTCAAGGTTCCGCGAGGCCAGCATCATTTTGAGATTCAACACGTGAGTTTCGACAATGCCATTGCTGATTCGCCGAAAGACCACGACTTGTGAGTGTTTTGAGGCGTCGGTGAATCCTCCGGCGATCTGGACCGCCTCGGCAGCAGTGGTTGGAGAGCGCAACTCGTACTTGCCGGGGCGCCCGACCTGGCCCCCTGCGACGAAAAAAGGGCGCTCGAAGTCTTTAAGAGTGACACTGACCTCGGGGTCGCGCAGCGAAGGCTGGTACGCCTTCGCGATTGAATCGTGCAAATCGGCAAGCGTCAGGCCCTCTGCAAGCAGGTCCCCCACTGACTTTAAAGATACGAAGCCATCCGGCTGAACGGTTAACTCCTGGTCAAATTCCGGCGTGAAAGTGAATCGGACTTGGACAACATCGCTCTTGCGCAACCGGTACAGCGGACGGCGCTCCCCCGTCAGGGCCGGACTCCCTTTGTTGGGATTTCCTGTGCCGTCCGCCACACTGGTTTCTGTGTTATCCGTCCCCCTTTGGGCCGGGGCAGGAGTCGCCAATTGGAACGCCAAGGCCGCGAACATCAACAAAATTGCGCGCTTGAAGGTCATGATTGGCGATGTTTCGCTGACGGAGAGTTCCGTCGAGCACAGGAACGTTAGACCCAGCTTCGTTTGCCAGCAAGGCGCGGAAAGTACGGGATACGAAAGTAGGTGGTTTAAGCGGCTTACAACTTACGATGTAAGTTGGCTCCAAGTTCGTGAGTGTCACGAGGTTAGGTCGCCGGCATCGCGCTCGGTGGGTGAATTCACCGGCCTTGGAGGTCCGCAACGTTCGCCGGAGCCGAAAAGTTTTCCACAGACAATCACTCAGAAGATAGTTCTCAGGTCACTGAAATGCGTTGACGAAACCGCTACACTGCGGCCAATTCCCAGCAAACTTCGCTGCTTGGTGGCTTATGAAGATAGATGAAACAGTTTCACCGGAGAGAATTACTGTCCTGCTTGCCGATTCAACAACCGCTGGAGTGTCAACTGCTGGCTGGTTCTTTGCAACAACGTGGGTTTGAAGTGATCACGTGCACGAGCGATGCCAGTTCCATTTTGGATTTGATCGAACGTGGCGGCGTGGATGTTGCGGTGATCAGCTGCGGCGCGGCGCACTCGAGCCTGCCCGATATGACTGCGATTCGAACGCTGCACCTGACGCACCCGAAAATCCCCAAGATCTGCCTGATGGAAAGCGACGCGAGCGAGCTGGCGGTGCATGCATTTCGTTCGGGCGCGCGCGGGCTGTTTTGCCTGGCGGACTCCTCCTTTCAGGTCTTTTGCGAGTGCATTGAGCGAGTGCGCAGGGGAGAAATCTTTGCCACGACCGAACAGTTGAACTCCCTACTAGATTCGGTTTGCCAGGTGCCGTGTTTGCGGGTGCTGAGCCTGAACGGCGAGAAGCTGCTGACCTCGCGCGAGGAGCAGGTGGTGGCACTGGTAGCCGATGGACTCAGCAATCGGGATGTCGCCAGCGAACTCGGCCTCAGCGAGCACACGGTGAAGAAGTACCTGTTTCGGATATTCGAGAAGCTGGGGATTTCCAGCAGGGTGGAGCTGGTACTTTACGCCTTGAACCAAGGCGCGCCGCAGCAGTTGCAGTGGGTGGTGGCGGGGGCGTGACAGCGCCTCTCATTCCAATTGCTCGATACGCCCACCCCTGTCATACAATGGCAGTGCCTTGCCATTGCCGAAGCGCAAAACCGTTCTTGGCGCGGGATTCCTGTGTATCGCCTTGACCTTGGTGGTGATGTTCACCAGTCCGGCGGCGTTTCGCAGCCCGGTGGCGCTGATGGTAATGGCGCTGATTGGCGCGGCCGCGGTGCTGCTGCAGATTCAACTCCGTGACGGCGACTCGAGTCACTTTCGGCCGCCGGTGTGGCTCAATGTTGCAGGCATTCTCTTTACTATAGGGGCGCTTTTCCCAACACCCTTGCACCTTGGCGGAAAACTCGCGCAGGCTATGGTCCTTGGGGCAGTGGGTAGCTTTGCCATCAGCAGCGCCCTCATCCTTCATGGGTTTCGCAAGGACTCGCCAAAACCGGAATGAACTCGCCGAAAACTGAAGTCAATGTTCGCGACAGGGAGAAGGAAGCGGCTGCCTCAGCCGCGCTGGGACTGGTGCAGCCGGGTCAGATTGTCGGACTGGGGTCGGGCTCAACGGCAACTTATTTTGTCAGGTTTCTGGCGGAGCGGGTTCGCAACGGCTTGAAAGTCGCGGGAATTCCAACATCGCAAGCAACCAAGGAATTAGCCGAGCAGCTTGGCATTCCGCTGACCACCCTCGAAACGCACCCGGAGATTGACATTGATATCGATGGTGCCGACGAAATCGATCCGCAGCTCAACCTCATTAAAGGCGGAGGCGGTGCCTTCCTGCGGGAAAAGGTGATCGCTTCGGTCTCAAAGCGCTTCGTGGTGATCGCGGATTCGATGAAGCAAGTCAAACAGCTGGGCAAGTTTCCGCTGCCGGTTGAGGTCATCGCCTTTGCGCAATCTTTGATTTCTCCCCAAATCCAAAAGCTGGGCGCGAAAGTTGTTTTGCGCCGTCACCCCGATGGCAGCGTTTATGTCACCGACGAGGGACATCACATCCTCGACTGTACATTCGGCATAATTGATGATCCGCCGGCGTTGGCCGCCGCGATCCGCAAAATTCCCGGCGTGGTCGAGCACGGACTGTTCATCGGCATGGCTGAGATGGCACTCATCGGCCGAGACGGGTCTATCACTACGCTGCGTCGATGACTGCGATCAAAATGAGATCCCTCAGAATTGCAATCACTACGATTGCTCTCGCGCTTTCTTTGCAGGCTGAAGCTCAGCCATCAGTCACCATCGAAGTGCATGCCGATCATCTGCAGGGTTCTCTTCCCACATCGTGGAATTTCTTCGGCTACGACGAACCGAACTACAGCTACGCTCCGAATGGAAAAAAGCTCCTCAACGAAATTGGCCGGCTGAGTCCCACGCCTGCCTACACTCGCGTCCACAATCTTTTCACCACCGGCGATGGCTCGTCTTCTTTGAAGTGGGGATCAACGAACGTGTACACCGAGGACGCATCTGGCCGGCCGATCTACGACTGGAAAATTGTCGACCGTATCTTCGACACATTTCACGACTCCGGGCTGAAGCCGCTTGTCGAACTCGGATTCATGCCCGAGGCACTCTCAACGCACCCGGAACCATACCGGCACAACTTCCCGAACGGATCCATTTACACCGGCTGGGCATACCCGCCGAAGGACTATCCGAAGTTCGCCGAACTCGTGTTCCAGTTCACGAAGCATCTTCGGGAGCGCTACGGTGACGCCGAAGTGAAAACCTGGCTGTGGGAAGTCTGGAACGAACCCGACATCGCCTATTGGCAGGGAACGCCCGAAGAATATTTCAAACTTTACGACTACTCGGCGGAAGCCGTTCTGCGCGCACTACCCGCGGCAAAGATCGGCGGACCAGATTCGACCGGCCCGGGCCGCCCGAAGTCCGCACAGTTTCTGAAAGACTTTCTTCAGCACTGCGACACCGGCACAAACTACGCCACCGGCAAAACTGGCGCGCCGCTCGACTTCATCAGCTTTCATCCCAAGGGATCGCCCACCTGGCAAGCCGATCACGTGCAGATGGGCATCGCCACACAGCTGAATGCTATCGAGCAGGGTTTCAAAATCGTCGCGTCATTTCCTAAATGGAAAAACACGCCAATCGTTCTCGGAGAATCCGATCCTGAAGGTTGCGCTGCCTGCTCGGCCGAAAAGAATCCGCAGAATGGCTATCGCAACGGCGCCTTATACGCGGCTTACGAAGCCGAAGCCTATAGCCAGACTCTGGCGCTCGCCGAACGCGAACACATCAGTCTGCTCGGCGCCGTGACCTGGGCCTTCGAGTTTGAAGATCAACCCTACTTCGCAGGATTTCGCGAGCTGGCGTCCGGCGGCTTGGATAAGCCGGTGCTCAATACCTTCCGCATGCTCGGGCTGATGAATCACGATCGCATCAAGGCCACCAACTCTGCCGCGCTAATCACAGAACAGATTGTGCGCGATGGAGTCCGCGCCGCGCCCGACATTCGCGCCATTGCCACCCGCTCAGACCGCAGTCTGGAGTTACTGGTCTGGAACTATCACGACGATGATCTGCCCGCCGCGCCTGCTACGGTCCACTTGACGGTCGCCGGCCTTCCAGAAACCGCCACTCGAGCACTGCTACAACACTTCCGCATCGATGCTCAGCACAGCAATGCGTTTACTGCCTGGAGAGAGATGGGCTCACCGCAGTCTCCCTCTCCTGAGCAGTACGCGAAGTTAGAATCAGCCGGCCAGCTCCAGCTCCTGACTTCGCCGTCATGGATTCCACTCGAACACGGAAGAGCCAGCCTTCAGTTCGAACTGCCGCGACAGGGCCTGTCGCTGATCAGAATCAGCTGGTAGTAACTGGTGTGGCGCGGACACTCTTGTCCGCGTTTCTCTTTCCCCGTTGACCGAACTGACGCCCTGCTTGACAACCCATCTCCTGCCCCATACTCTGCCTGCGTCGTATGAGTCGCTGTCGCGATTAAGTTCCCGAAGTACATCTCACTCCCAGGAGGGACTTATGGTGCACGGGATCATCTGGTGGATCGTAGTTGGTCTGATTGCCGGCTGGGCCGCCGGAAAAATCATGAAGTGCGGCGGCTACGGCGTGGTTGCCGACATCCTGCTCGGGATCGTCGGCGGCATTGTCGGAGGCTGGATTGTCGGATTCTTCGGCGGAGGTGGCGGCGGCTTCATCTCAAGCATCCTGGTCGCGATACTAGGCGCCGTCGTCCTGATCTGGCTCACCCGGCTCATCAAGAAAGGGTGACCCATTCGAGTTGGGTCGGCACTCGAACACCCACTTCTCGCAACACCGGCGAGAAGCGGGGCACCCCGAGTCGATTTCCGAGAAGTCAAAACCCCCACCCTAGCCAAAGCCGGGCTAGGATGGGGGACCCTCAGTTGTGGATATTTCTGCCGTTTTGTCGGACAGGAATGTCCGACCCACACGTGCCCTACTTCTTCTCCTCCACCTCGCCCCAACCCGCAATCCTCGACGAGCTCCGAAACTTCTTATAATCCCGAAACGTCTGCTCTAGTCCCACGTTGAAGCCCTTCACCAGAGCCAGCCTCACATCGATCTTCGCCGTCACATGCTGCGGCAGCCAGACTTCGTCATTCACTCGCGTCTGCTCCAGCATCAGCCGCGACCCTTTGTGGAACCG
>Ga0068871_100001892_pt1 | contig 14166 bp, 13 predicted proteins | sample KBSMisM72_FD_72750 | JGI IMG/M metagenome (GOLD analysis project Ga0068871, IMG submission 72750) | Miscanthus rhizosphere microbial communities from Kellogg Biological Station, Michigan, USA - KBS Miscanthus M7-2 | ecosystem: Host-associated > Plants > Roots > Rhizosphere > Soil ... | reverse complement strand
GGTCGGTCTTCTTCCAGCCACGCCGAATCAGGGCATTGGCCGCGCCGGTCTCGCATGCCCAGTTCACGATCTTGCCGTCGGTCTCGACGTCCAGATAGATCCAGGAATGCGGGTTGGAAAATTTCATCTCCGTGACTTTGCCCGTCAATTTGATGGGCTTGTTCGGATCGAATTCCGCCGTGAAGGAGTGGTGCGCGAGAACGCTACCCGCGGTCAACGCCACCAGCATGGCGAGAATTCCGCCCACGTTTCCCATTCGCATCGCGCTATTTCTCCTTCTTTTGGCGCGCCCGGAATTCGTCCCTGACGTCCTTAAGATGTTGCAGATCTCCGTTGTCCTCATGACAGGCGACCTCGAGCAGCTCGTCGGCTTCCCGGTTCAGAGGAATCTCGATGGTCCAAGGTCGCGTGTAAGCGATCGGGTCCGTCACGGTCGCCCGATACGTGATCTTGCCCACATCGGTGGGAATGAAACGCTCGACTACGCGTTCGGCGTGGCTCACCACGTCGCCAACCTCGTTCAACCAAGCCTTGCCATTCAGATTGGTGGTTTCGACGACCAGCGTATCGCCTTCCCAGCGGCCCAATGAATCACCTTGCCACAAGCGGATGTTGTCGCGAAGATGGGCGCGTCCGTCCAGAGGAATAATCCGCCAGGACATGCGTTCGAACAGCAGGATCACATATCCGGGTGGCTGAAGGATATGCATGGGCGAAGGCGTATACATCGACCGCGGAACTCCCGCGACAAAACAATGCGCGGTGGGATCATCGTAACCGCGCTGGGGCAATTCCCGCTCGATCCTCTCCGCTCTGGCCCAGGGCTGGTAAGGCAGCGAGCCGTCCGCGGGATCGATGACGACGCCCCGAGTGCCAGGCGTGAGAAAGTCCCGTGCGTGCTTTTCGAGGCCGTAGTTCGCACCACCGGCATTCGACTGGTAGTAACCCGACAAATCCGGCTTGCCGTCGGCGCCGCGGCGCAGATTTGCGGCGGTTTTCACGGCCGTCAGAGTCCCACCAGGCAGCATTTCGGCCGGCTTTCCCAGGGGGGATGGCGGCGATCCCGGTTGGGGATACCAAGTGCGAGGATCGCGCTCGAATGCGCCACTCGCCTCTTCCGCTTCCGCCTGACACTGGTATTCCAGAACTCGGTCACGGTTCTTCTGGCGCACCAAAGGCACGCTGATCTTCCAGGATTTCGTGAACACCTTGGGATCTTCGATGGCGGCCTCGTACTGGATGGTATCGGCATTGAGCAGCTTATAGCGCTCGGTCACGCGCAAGCCATCGCTGTGGAAATTCCCCGCCATATCGAACCACGTCTTGCCGTTCTGGCCCTTGACCTCGACGACCAGGGTGTCGTTTTCCCATCGCCCGCGTGAATCTCCCATCCAGGAATCGACCACCTCGTGACGCGGCGGCTTTCCGTCCGTGTAGATGAGCCGGTGCACCTGCGACCATTCGAACAAGATCGCGACGTGCTCGGGGGTCTGGAAGATCTGAAATGGATACTCCAGGTACATGATTCGCGGAACGCCGGGCATATAGCATTTGCCCAGCGGATCGGCCGTCTGGCGATGGGTGAAGTTCTCGACCCTTTTCGCGGCCGCCCAAGGCTGATAGGGAATCTCGCCTTCGACGATTCCCTTCCCGTGCAGATCGGCCGCCGCTGTGCTGCGGACTTGCCAGATTCCTTGCAGGTTGGGCTTACCGTCGGAGGTCCGTGGCAATGGGGCTTGTTGGGCTTGGCAGAACGCTGCAAACAGGACCATCGCAGAGGATGCGGACCGCGCTCTCATGGACCAATAATAATACACCAAAGATTTTTACCTACCGCCAAATCCAATCCTTGCGGGTAACCGTAGATAACTTCAGGAGAGTAACCATGAAACTGATTTCCAAAGGATTGGTCGCGGCGGCCCTGCTCGCCGGGGCCGGATTCACCATGCGAGCGTCGAGCCATCGCGAAGCTCTCGCCATTCTTAACGAACCTTGCGCCGACAACACCGACACCTATGCGTGGGTGTCGAACGCGGCGCACGACAAACTATACCTGATTATGGACTTCAACCCGCTGCACGAGCCGGGTCAAGGTAACCAGGGTTTACGTGCATGCAACGGATACCGCTACGAGTTCCACATCGGAAAGGGGACCAGCCTTCAGGATCAAGTGGTTTACCGGGTCGAGTTTACGAATACGCTGAAGCCCGAAGCGGCGCCTAGCACCACGGATGGCCTGGGCGGCGGCAACGAACTGCTTTGGCAGCTCACTGGCGGCACCGAAACCATGAACGTCACACGCGTCACACCGGACAAGAAGGGGAACGGTAACGGCAATGGCAACACCAAGGATGTGGAGGTATCGCTGGGCACGAACCTTACGGTGCTGCCCAACAACCACGGGCCGCAAACGGACAGGCTGATCTATCATCTGGGTCCCTTCCAAGGCTACGATTCGACCGATCCCACGAGCCGCGAACAGGGATTGTACGATCAGACCTTCGTAGACACCTACATCCACGGTCTTTCAAACGGCGGGCGGATCATCGCCGGACAGTTCGACGATCCCTATCAACTGGATGAGAAGGGCATTTTCGACCTGGTCAATCTTAATAAGGACGACGTAGCTGGAATCGCCGGCGCTCGCCGCGCACCCGGCAAGGACGTATTTACGGGCTTCAATATCTTCTCCATCGCCCTGGAAGTGCCGACCAGCGAGGTTTTTCCGAACGGGATCCCCCATAACGGGCAATTCGATTCCACGTCGACCGATGCTCTGCTCCGGGTGTGGGCTTCGATCAGCCGGCAAAAGACGCAGACCGTGGATAACGACAACATCATCACCGGCCTCAAGGGGTCCGGCGACTGGGTGCAGGTCGGCCGCAATGCCCTCCCCCTGTTTAACGCGGGCTTGGTGGGTACCCAGCGTCAAACGCTCTATCTGCACAGCAGCCCGCTCAACGACGTCACCAATTTCGGCGCCGACATCCTGTTCCCGGTGCTGGTGCGCGATGCCGAAGCCCTCGGTCTTTACAAGGCGCTAAATGTTCCCGCCGGCAGCGTTGCATTTCTCAAGGGTCCACGGCTGGACATCATTGACGCGATCAACCTGGGACGTCCTATTCCGGTCGCCGACGGATCGACGGGGGACGTCATTACGATCGACGCCTCGATCGATTCGAGATTTCCCAACGGCCGACGCATGGGCGGTGGGACCGCACCGAATCGCAATCAGGTGAATGTGAACAGCGTGCTGATCAGCCTGATCGTGGCGGGCAATCCGAATGCGGGCCTCGCCAAGGGCGTCGAGGTCAACGACAAGAACTATCTCGATCGGTTCCCGTTCCTGGCTCCCGCGCATCAGGGGCTGCTCCAGGGGCATGGGGGAGTCAACGTTCCTACTGTGCCGGATATCCCGCTGCCGTAAGTTGCCGTTGATTGGTGGGTCGGAGGGGAGGGCGGACGATGAGGCTCCGCCCTCCTAAGAAAGGAATCGTTATGCTACTTCTTCGCCTTGCACTGTTGACGACACCGCTCTTGGCCCACGATATGTGGATCGAGCCGATGACGTTTTCTCCGCAGACCGGCGAAATCGTCGGGGTGAAATTGCGCGTCGGGCAGGATCTGCTGGGGGATGCGCTGCCGCGCGATCCCGCGCTAATCCGTCAGTTTCTCGTCGAGGATTCGGAGGGCCGTAAGCCGTTGGTCGGCCGGGATGGCGCCGATCCTGCGGGCTTTTTTAGAGTGCCTGCGCCGGGCTTGCTGGTCGTTGGGTACAGCAGCAATCCGAGCGCAGTCGAGTTGGGGGCGGACAAGTTCAATCAGTATGTGAAAGATGAAGGGCTGGATGCAGTAGCGGCGCTCCGCGCCCACCGCAATGAAACGGGCGCCAAGGCACGGGAGCTGTTTTCACGCTGCGCGAAAAGCCTGGTGCTTTCGGGAACAGCAAGCGATGCGGAAGGCGATCGCCGGCTGGGCTTTACCCTCGAACTCGTGGCGGAAAGGAATCCATACACTCTGCGCGCCGGTCAGGACCTTCCCGTGCGCCTGACGTATGAGAACCGTCCGCTCGCCGGCCCGCTGGTGGTCGCGATGAATCGGCTGAATCCTTCGGAGAAGCTGACGGCGCGGACCGACAACAACGGCCGGGTTCGGTTCCGGTTGCGGCCGGGCGGCATGTGGTTGATCAAGGCCGTCCATATGATTCCGGCGCCGGCCGGCGCGAATGCGGGATGGATGAGTTTTTGGGCCTCGCTCACGTTCGAATCCAAGGGAAGCTAGCGTGCGATTCTCACAAATACTCACTGCGTCGCTCATTCTCCTGTGCGGTGGAGCGGCTCGGGCACACGAGATCGGCACGACACGCGTGGCGGTCCTCATTCACGACGACACGATCTATGAGGTCGAGATTGTGACGGACGCGACGGCTTTGGCTGAAAAACTCGAGGCCTCCGCGGGGGCGGCCCTGCCTAGCGGAGCGCCTGCGGATCGTCTTCAGACGCTACTCGCAGGTTTCGACGAGATATTTCGCCGGCGCATCAAGCTTGCGTTCGACGGGTCGGAGGTTCGTCCGTCGATCGAGTATTCCGTTGTCCCTCCGATCGACGCCGTGTCGGCGGCGGCGGCGACCATCCGGCTCACGGGTCCGGTGCCGGCCAATGCGCAGAACTTCACCTGGAACTTCGGCTGGACGTTCGCGTCTTACGCGATGACGGTGGGCAGCGCAACCCAGTGGCTCGAAGGTGCGGAAAGCAGTTCGCCGCTGCCGCTGACATCCGTGACGGCTCCGCCCAGCCGGATCAGTACCGCGAGACGCTATTTAAAGCTTGGATTTACCCACATCGTGCCTTACGGCCTGGATCACATGCTGTTCGTGCTCGGTATCTATTTGCTGAGCCGGCGCGCGCGCTCGGTTCTGATGCAGGTCAGCGCCTTCACAGTTGCTCATTCCATCACCCTCGGACTCAGCATGTATGGCCTGATCGCCGTGCCGCCCAGGATCGTCGAGCCGATGATCGCCATGTCGATCGCCTACGTTGCGATTGAAAACCTCTTTCTTTCGGAGCTGAAATCGTGGCGGATCGGCTTGGTTTTCGCCTTCGGTCTTCTGCACGGCATGGGATTCGCAGGAGCGCTGAAGGAGCTCGGACTGCCGCGATCGGAGTTCGTCACGGCTCTGCTGACGTTCAACGTGGGTGTGGAGGCGGGCCAACTGGCGGTGATCGCCACGGCGTTTCTGCTGGTCGGATGGCATTGCGCGCATCGCGACTGGTATCGCAGCCGCGTCGTAATTCCCGCCTCAATGCTCATCGCTTGCACAGCGGCGTACTGGACGGTCGAAAGATTATCCTTGTGAGCTAGTGCCGCCGGACACACTTCGAGTACAGGTCCGGGAACACGCCCTGCGGATCGTAAGTCTGCTTGAGCTGGGTATAACGGCGTTGGTCGTAGATGGTCCAAAAGTCGGCCTCGTCGTACCAGGCCGATGAGTACAACCCCTTCGCTCCCCCGAGCTGCATCGTCTTGCGTTCGATCTTGCGATTGAAGTAACCCTTCTCATGGGTGGACGGAATCACGTCCCAGAATCCGAAGTTGACGTGCAGTCCCTCTTGGAGCGGGCTTAGGTCCCAAACACGGGTCTTGAACGGGCACATCCACACGGGAGTGATCCCAATTTCCGAAAGCAGGAAATCGAAGAACTCGGGCGCACGGCCGATGGGAATATCCACATCCTGGATAACCGATTCCGTGCCGCCGGAATCGGGCAGCAGTCGGTGGGACAGCCGCATGATCCGCTGGTAGGTGCGCGAGTTCAGTCCCCATCTAAAAAGTCTCCGAATCGCCGGCTTTTGCGCATAGAAGTGCTTGGAGCACCAGAACCAATCGGTATCCCAGCGCCAGATGTAGTCTTTCGCCGTCAGCCAGTCTTCTGATTTGGACTGGATGGACCGGTAGTAAATGTCCATGTAGGTGTAGTCGCTGACCCAGGGCGCCTGCTCGACGAACTCGCCCTCGGTAAGGTACATTTCATCGCGCGAGAAAATGGTCCCGTCCAGATAATCCACAGCGCTGTTGGCGCGCTCGGCGACGCGGGCGAAATAATTCTCCGGATCCGCGAAGCGGGTGTGCGATACGCGTACATACGGTCGGGCCGGGATCAGACGGATCGTCAGCCGCAGTGCGTAGCCTAACGTGCCATAGGAATTCGGAAATCCGCGGAACAGATCAGGGTTCTCCCGGCAGGAGCAGGTCACCAGGCGGCCGTCACCGAGCAGAATCTCCATCTCTTCGACGGTTTCGTGCACCAGGCCGAATTTGAACGTGGAGGATTCGATTCCCAGGCCGCTGACTGCCCCGCCCACGGTGATAGTTTTCAGTTGCGGAACCACGGCCGGCAGCAGCCCATACCTAAGGGTTTCGTCGACCAGGGATTCATAGGTGATCATGCCCTCGACGTCGGCTGTCATGCGCTGCGGATCCACGTTTAGACACTGCGTGAAGCCGCGTACATCGATTAAGTGCTTGCCCGCCTGGGAGCGGCGCCGGAATAGATTGGAGGTCGATTTGCGGAGGCCGATCCGCTGGCCGCGCGCCCTGGCCTGATCAATCTCTGTAGCCAGAGCCGCCGCTTTGCTGGGATGGTCTTCCATGACCTGCATGAAAACCTACCGAACAGGAGTGTATGCCGGAATATCGCCTTTCGACAGGACGATCTGCCAGAGTTGGAGCTTGCGGGCCCGGAAAGAACCGGCCGACGCCATCAAATAGTACTTCCACATGCGATAGAAGCGGCCGCCATACGTGGCGCGCAAGTTCGGCCAGGCGCGCTCGAAATTCTCCCACCACGCCATCAGAGTCCGGTCATAGTCGGGACCGAAGTTGTGCCAGTCCTCGGCGACCCACAGCCCCTCCCAGGCCGTGGTCAATTGCGCCATGGAAGGAATTAGTCCGTTAGGGAAGATGTACTTATTGATCCAAGGATCGGTATAGGAATACGATTCATTGGCGCCGATCGTATGCAGCAGGAACAGTCCGCGGTCTTTGAGCCGGCTATGCGCCAGTTGCATGAACTGCCGGTAGTTCTTGTGCCCGATGTGCTCGCATAAGCCGATGGAGGCCACGCGGTCGAACTGGCTGGTTTCGGCAGCAGCTTCGCGATAGTCTTCGTGTTCGAACCGGACCGGCAATCCCCTGCAAAGATCGCGGCCAAAGGCCACCTGTTCACGAGAGATGTTGTAGCTGACCACCTGGCAGCCATACTCTTTGGCAGCAAAGTGGGCCAACCCGCCGAATCCACCGCCGAGTTCGAGCAACGTCATGCCGGGAGCCAGCTGCAACTTACGGCAAATCAGGTGCAGCTTATTCTCCTGAGCCTGATCGAGAGTCTTCGCACCTTTCCAATAGGCGCAGGTATACTGCATGCGGCGATCGAGCATTCCCTGATAAAGCTGGTTGCCCAGGTCATAATGCCCTTGCGCGACTTGTTTGGCGCGCTGCATGTTTTGCAGGTTCATCATGCGCGTCTTGATGATGAGCAGGGCCGTCTTCAGATCATGAACTTTGCTGGCCAGGTCGGCGCGCCGGAATCTCGTGAAGAATTCGTCCAGTGCGGGAACGTCCCACCAGCCATCCATATAGGACTCTCCCACGCCGATGCTGCCTTCGGCCAGAGCCCGGTCGAAGAACCGCTGGTCGTGAATCTGAATGTCCCAAGGGCTGGAGCCGTTTATGCTGATACCTGCAAAATCAAGGATCTCCGCGACCTTGCGCGCTGCAGGAGATTCGCTTGAGACACGCTGTCTTTCCGAATCTTTAGACCGGGACTCTTGCCATCCTTCAAAAGTACTAGTCTGTTTCATGGCGGCTTACCAAACTCCCTTCCTATAGTTAGATAGCCTTGCGGGTCGATTCGTATGGTCCTTTCGGGATGTTGCTCATTTCCCTGCCACTGCCTAGCATAGTAGTAACCGGCAGTGCCTATAATGGACTAGGGATTTCCCTCAATTAGTCGGTGGGGTTGTGGCGCATGATGGGAGAAGCTGGGAGGCTCGGATGGACTTCCTGAGAGACGAAACGGGACAAGACCTTACGGAATACGCATTGTTGCTCGCGTTTGTCGTAATTGCGTCAGCCGCACTGCTCTTGGTTAACATGACGTCTATTGCGGGTATTTGGACCTCGGGTAATCAGGTGATTGCCAGCGGAAACAGCCTGGCCAAAACCGGAACGTCCTAAGATCTAAAAATCCGGGCCGGTCCGATGTATCCTGAGACACATGACCAGCCCGAACGTGCGTCGCGATCCGTCCGTAGCGCAAAGGACTCTCTGAAGCTCGAAACGCACTGGTATCTAGATGACCCCCCGCACGCTTGAAGAATTGCGCGGAATCCTGGGACCGCACGGCCTGATTTCCTCGGACGAAGAATTGCAGACCTACGAGTGTGACGCCCTGACTAATTTCCGGGTGCTCCCCAGTGCGGTTGTGTTGCCTGAGTCCACCGAACAGGTGCAAGCCGTGGTGCGCTTGTGCCATCGCGAGCGGATTCCTTTCGTCGCGCGCGGTTCTGGCACGGGCTTGAGCGGCGGAGCGCTGCCGGTGGCCGGTGGGATCGTGATCGGCCTGTCACGCATGAAGCGGATCCTCGAAGTTGACCTGGAAAACGCACGCGTGGTGGTCGAGCCCGGCGTGATCAACCTGGACGTCACGGGGCGCGTGGCTTCTGAGAATTTCTTTTACGCTCCTGACCCTTCTTCGCAATCGGTGTGCAGCATCGGCGGGAACGTCGCGGAAAACTCGGGTGGCGCGCACTGCCTGAAGTACGGCTTCACGACGACTCATGTGTTGGGGCTCGAAGTGGTGCTGCCCGATGGATCGTTGGTGCATTTCGGCGGCAAGACGCTGGACATGCCGGGCTACGATCTCGCCGGCGTATTCGTCGGCTCGGAGGGGACACTGGGCATCGCGACCAAGATTACCCTCCGAATCGTGAAGCGGCCGGAGTGCGTTCGGACCTTGTTAGCCGCGTTCCCTAGCACCAATGAAGCGGGCACGGCGGTCAGCGGCATTATCGCCGCCGGCATGCTTCCAGCGGCGATCGAGATGATGGACAACTTGTCGATCCAGGCTGCCGAGGCTGCGGTGCACGCGAACTACCCGGATTGCGGTGGACTCCTGCTGGTGGAGTTAGACGGACCCATCGCGGAAGTGGACGCCCTGATGGCCCAGGTCGGCGAAATCTGCCGTCAGAACGGCGCGTGGGAAGTCCGCGTCGCGCAATCGGAAGCCGAGCGGGCGCTGGTGTGGAAGGGGCGCAAGGCGGCCTTCGCGGCCATGGGACGAATCTCGCCGAACTACATCGTGCAGGACGGAGTGATCCCGCGCACTTCCCTGCCCCTCATTCTCAGCGAGATCGATCAGTTGAGCGCGGAGACGGGATTGCGCGTCGCGAATGTCTTTCACGCAGGCGACGGGAATCTGCATCCGCTGGTTCTCTATGATCGCCGCATTCCGGGTCAGGAACAGGCGGCGGTGCGGCTCTCGGAGAGAATCCTGGAACTGTGCATTGAAAAGGGAGGGTCGATCACCGGCGAACATGGCGTGGGCGAAGAAAAGAAACATATGATGTCGAAGATGTTCGCCGAGCCGGATCTCGACACCATGCAGCGCGTGCGGTGCGCGTTCGATCCTTTGAATCTTTCAAATCCCACCAAGGTTTTCCCGCGGACGCGCCTGTGCGGCGAAAAACCCGGCGAGTATGTCCCGCATCCTCTCGAAGTCGCGGGTGTGGCGGAGCGGTACTAGGAATGAGCGGATCGGTTTTATCTAGCATGTCGGGCGCGACCCTCGTCGAGCCCGCGAGCGAGAAGGAAACAGCCGCGGTTCTGCAAGACGTCAATGCAACCGGACGGGCGGTCCTCCCAACGGGCGGCGGCACCAAACTCGACTGGGGGAATCCACCGCGCCGGGCCGACATGATGCTGTCGATGCGGCGTCAGAATCGCGTGATCGAACACGCCTGGGCCGACCTGACCGTGACCGTCGAAGCTGGTTGCACGATTGCGGAATTGCAACGAACCTTGGCCGAGCATGGGCAGCGCCTGGCAGTCGATCCCCTCTGGCCCGAGCGCGCGACCGTCGGCGGCGTCCTTTCGACCAACGACAGCGGCAGCCTGCGTCTCGCCTACGGAGCCTTGCGCGACCTGATCATCGGCGTAACGCTGGTGCTCGCGGACGGCACCATCGCATCGAGCGGTGGAAAGGTGGTAAAAAATGTTGCGGGCTACGATCTTCCCAAGCTGGCAACGGGAGGGATGGGAACGTTAGGAGTCATCACGCGCGCGGTGTTCCGGCTGCATCCACTTCCACGAAATACGCGGACGCTGTCGATCGCTGTCGCGGATAAAACCGAAATGCAGCAGATTATTTCTGCGATCCTAGGTGCGCAACTCACGCCCGCCGCGGTGCAAGCAAGAAACGGGAATGTCGATATCTTGCTCGAAGGCACTCCAGACGGAATCGCCGCACAGGAGTCGGCGATCCAAGCGTTCGGGATGGTACAGGAAGGCTCTCCTGCAGTGTGGAAGGCTCGGGAAGACTTATGGGACGGCTCCGCGATCGTGAAGTTTACCACTCTGCCTGGGCGAATTGCCGCAGCGTCCGCGTCATTTTCACGCTTTGTGGTGCAGGCTACCGGCATCGGATACGCACAATATGATGGTGATTTCGAGCGGCTTCGGGCCGCGATGGAACAGGACGGCGGATCTTTGGTGATTTTGGGTAAAACTCCATATGACGCGTGGGGCTCCCCTGGCAACGCGCTGCCTCTGATGCGCGCCATCAAGGAGCAGTTCGATCCTAAGAGCACATTGAACCCCGGGCGTTTCGTGGGCGGAATATAGATGACACCTGTTCCCAATCAAGCATTCGACCAGCACCATCCGCCCACGCCCGAGCTCATCAATCAATGTGTGCATTGCGGATTCTGCCTGCCGGCCTGTCCGACTTATACGCTATGGGGCAACGAGATGGATTCGCCGCGCGGGCGCATCTACCTGATGAAGATGGCGAGCGATGGCGCGACCGCCATCACCGATCCCTGGGTCGAACACATGGACACGTGCTTGGGGTGTATGTCGTGCATGACGGCCTGCCCTTCAGGCGTCGACTACGCGAAGCTGATCGAAGCGACGCGGGCGCAGATCGAACGGCGGCATCCACGCTCTACGGCGGAGCGATTGCATCGGAGAATGATCTTCAGCACGTTTCCCCGCGTGGATCGTCTGCGGCTGCTACGGGGATTCTTGCGCGCGTATCAGAAATCGGGATTGCAGTCCTTGGTTCGGGGATCGGGATTGCTGAAGCTGCTGCCGAAGCAGTTGGGCGCGATGGAAGCGCTGATGCCGAAGCTCGGTCCGAGCCAAACCATCGCGGCCACAACTCCCGCTCAGGGCGAAAAACGCAAACGCGTCGGCCTGCTGCTGGGATGCGTACAGCGCGAATTCATGCCGGAAATCAATGCGGCTACCGTGCGAGTCCTTGCAGCCGAAGGCTGCGAAGTAATTGCCCCCCCGGATCAGCCCTGCTGCGGAGCCCTGATGGTCCACGCCGGCGAGGAAGCGCCCGCGCTCGATTTGGCGCGGCGGGTGATCGACGTCTTCGAGCGAGCCCAGGTCGACATCGTCGTCACCAACGCAGGTGGATGCGGATCGAACGTTCGAGAGTACGGCTATCAACTGCGCGACGATCCTCAGTATGCCGAACGCGCCGCACGGTTCTCGGCCAAGTGTAGAGATGTCGCCGAGTTTCTGGAGGAGCTCGGTCCCCGAACTTCCAGAAAACCTCTCAATATACGGATCGCGTATCACGATTCCTGCCATTTGCAGCACGCTCAACGAGTGCGCACGCAGCCTCGGGCGCAGCTTTCGTCGATCCCCGGCGTTCAAATGCTGGAGCTTCCCGAAGCCACACTATGCTGCGGGTCGGCAGGCATTTACAACCTCGTCCAGCCGAAAACCGCTGATGAGTTGGCCGATCGCAAGGCACGGCACGTCACCGCGGCCAGACCGGATGTGGTCGCCACCGGGAATATCGGATGCATGCTGCAGATTGGCGCGGCGCTCGAGCGTCAGGGGCAGAAGACACCGGTGCTCCACACCATCCAGATCATCGACGCCTCGATACGGGGTGTCCCACCCGCTGGCGTATATTAGTACGGATGAAGAAACTGGTTCCGCTGTTCCTGGCAACCGCGGCCCTCGCCGTGGCGCACACCGTAACAGGCCGCGATGCCGATTTCGTCCGCAACTCGACCGGCACCCACATCGCTCCTTTTCTGTACCTGGGCGCCAAACATATGGTGACGGGCTACGATCACCTGCTCTTCCTGGTAGGCGTAATCTTCTTCCTATACAAGCTGAAGGACGTGGCCGTTTACGTAACCTGTTTCGCCATAGGCCATAGCATCACGCTGCTGGCGGGCGTGCTGGGCGGCATCCATGTAAACTCTTATATCGTCGATGCTCTGATAGGACTGTCGGTGGTCTACAAGGCGTTCGACAATCTCGACGGATTCAAAACGCTGTTTGGCTTTCAGATCAATAGCAAGGCCGCGGTGCTGGGCTTCGGCCTGATCCACGGATTCGGCCTGGCGACGAAACTTCAGGAATTCAATCTCTCGCGCGAAGGTTTGGTCGCGAACATGATCTCGTTCAATGTCGGCGTCGAGATGGGCCAGCTTCTCGCCCTGACGGTGATCCTCTTCGTCATAACGCAGTGGCGCCGCACCGCCGATTTCGGTAAGCATGCGGTCCTCGCCAATGTCCTGCTGATGACCGCCGGATTTCTGCTGATGGGATACCAACTGTCTGGTTACGTGTTCGGGAGCGCCGCATGAATCCCGCTCCGATTCAGATGCCGTCCGCAGGAGGATTGTTGCTGCGCGTCGCGATCGCCGCGCTGGTGGGCGTGGTCCTTACGGTGTGCGTGATCATGCCAGCCGAGTACAGGAAAGATCCCACCGGTTTCGGAAAGCTGACCGGCCTGATTGCTCTCTCGACGCCCACTGTTGCAAAACCAGCGGAACCGGCAGCCGCGGCCAAGTCTACGACTACGCCCGAGCTCACATCCAACGCCTGGTTCTATCCTACCGAGTACCGCACCGACACGGTGAAGATCCCTCTCGGTCCCGATGGCGAGATCGAGTACAAAGTCGCGATGAAGGCAGGCGAAGCGATGGTCTATAGTTGGTCCGTCGACAAAGAGAGTGTGTACTACGACTTCCACGGTGAGCCATCAAACGATCCCAAGCACGCGACACGTTATCGCGAGGAGCAGGAAAACACCAAGGGGAACGGTGCGTTCGTGGCGCCGTTCGAAGGAATCCACGGCTGGTTCTGGCTCAACCTGAGCGGCAAGCCCATCGTCGTCACGCTAAAGATGAGCGGATTCTACCAACTCCACAAGATGTAGCCACAGATTTACGCTAAGATCAATAAAGTTACCGTTGGGGTGGTACGGTGACCGGACATCGGAAAGAATGGAGAATTCATGGACGGTACACTGATCGGCGAGACGATGAAGATCAAAGGTGAGATCACCAGTCGCGAAACCTTGCAGTTGAACGGCGAACTGGAAGGCCAGGTGGATCTGGATGGCCGCCTCACCGTGGGCCCCAAAGGAAAGGCGTCCGCCAACATCAAGGCGAAGGAAGTGGACGTCGCTGGGTCTGTGCACGGCAACATCGACGCTTCTGAGCGTATCGTGCTCCGCAAGGGCGCGAACCTGGTAGGCGATGTACGGACCGCGGGCATCGTGATCGAAGACGGCGCCTATTTCAAGGGCGGCGTGGATATCGCCAAGCCCAGCGCCAGCTAGCGAAAGAGTGAAGCGCAGCCCGTGTCTTCTCCAGCAACGTTCACGCTGACAGCGGATCAGCGCGCCGCGTGGCAACGTTCGCTGGAGGATTGGCGTAGCGGCGACAAAATCGCGCGTCTGTGGTCCAAGGACGCTTCGCTATGGACCGGCGCGGACGAGAGCAAGTGGCTCGGCTGGCTGGGTATTGTCGAGGCGCAGCTACGTGACGCGGCTCGCTTCGCCAAATTCGCTGCGGACGTGAAGGATCGTGGATTTACACACGTCCTGCTGCTGGGGATGGGCGGGTCCAGCCT
>Ga0068871_100001884_pt1 | contig 14190 bp, 15 predicted proteins | sample KBSMisM72_FD_72750 | JGI IMG/M metagenome (GOLD analysis project Ga0068871, IMG submission 72750) | Miscanthus rhizosphere microbial communities from Kellogg Biological Station, Michigan, USA - KBS Miscanthus M7-2 | ecosystem: Host-associated > Plants > Roots > Rhizosphere > Soil ... | reverse complement strand
TTTCCATGAATGGCACCAACAAAGATATCGATCCGGCAAGCGAACTGCGCGAGGAGGACGAAGAGCCCTCACTGCCGGAACTGGATCTCGAAAACGCTTCCGCTGGCACACTGGCTGCGGGACGCGCCGCGATCATGCGCTTTGCCAAATTGGCGCCGTCCGCCGCCGGCGTATACCGGATGATCGACGTCCACGGTGACGTTCTCTACGTCGGCAAAGCCAAAAACATCAGGAAGCGCGTAACGGCTTATACGCGGCCTGCCGGCCATGACGGCCGTATTGCGCGCATGATTGCCGCCACCGTGACGCTGGAATTCGTCACCACCAAAACAGAGACCGAAGCACTGTTGCTCGAAGCCAACCTGATCAAACGGTTGCGACCCCGATTTAATGTCCTCTTACGTGACGATAAATCATTCCCCTATATCCTGATCACATCCGATCATTGGGCGCCGCAGATTCTGAAGCATCGCGGCGCTCGCACGCGAGCGGGGCACTACTACGGCCCATTTGCCTCGGCGGGCGCGGTCAACCGCACGATCAACGCTTTGGAACGCGCCTTCCTGTTGCGTTCCTGTTCGGATTCGTATTTCGAGGCGCGGACACGGCCGTGCCTGCTTTACCAGATCAAACGCTGTTCGGCGCCCTGCACACGCGAAATCGATTTCGCCGGTTACACGGAACTCGTTCGCGAAGCGAACGACTTTCTTTCCGGTCGCAGTCAATCGGTGCAGAGGCAATTGGCGGGCGAAATGGACAAAGCGTCGGCCGCGCTCGATTTTGAGCGTGCAGCGATCTACCGCGACCGCCTGTCGGCGTTGTCGGCAATCCAGTCGCACCAGGGGATCAATCCGCGCAGCCTGGAAGAGGCCGACGTTTTCGCCGTACATCAGGCCGGCGGCTATTCGTGCGTCGAAGTGTTTTTCTTCCGCACCGGACAGAATTGGGGAAATCGCGCGTACTTCCCGAAAGCCGATCGCGCCTTCGGCCCGGGCGAGGTGCTGGGCGCCTTCCTGGCGCAATTCTATGACGACAAGCCACCGCCGCGTTGCATCCTCGTGTCGCACGATTTTGAGGAGCGTGAGCTCCTGACGCAGGCGTTAACGACCAGGAGCGAGCGCAAGGTAGAAGTTTCGGTGCCGCAACGCGGTGAGCGGAAGGACCTGGTACAGCACGCGCTCGCCAACGCGCGTGAGGCGCTGGCGCGCAAGCTCGCTGATACATCCTCCCAGCAAAAACTGCTTGCGGCCCTGACAGAGATATTCTCGCTACCGCGCACGCCGCGCCGCATCGAGGTCTATGACAACAGTCATATCAGCGGCAGCAACGCAGTCGGCGCTATGATCGTCGCCGGTCCGGACGGCTTTCGCAAAAATCAGTACCGCAAATTCAACATCCGTTCGGCCCAGCTCACCCCCGGCGACGACTACGGCATGATGCGAGAAGTTTTGCAGCGCCGGTTCAAGCGGCTGATCGAGGAAAACCCGCGCACGACGGCGGGCGATGGTTTTGCTGCCGTCTTCGAAGGCGATGATGACGATCAGCCATGGCCGGACCTGGTCCTGATCGATGGCGGGCAAGGCCAACTCAAGGTGGCTCAGGAGACGCTGAGCGCGCTCGGGGTCGCCGATGTGCCGCTTGTCGCAATCGCCAAGGGGCCCGATCGCGATGCCGGCCGCGAAACTTTCTTCATGGCGGGCCGGGACCCGTTCAAATTGCCGCCGCGCGATCCTTTGCTCTATTTCATCGAGCGGTTGCGCGATGAAGCCCATCGCTTCGCCATCGGCTCGCATCGGGTGAGGCGCAAGAAAGATATTCGCGAGGCCGGATTGCAGGAAATTCCGGGGATCGGCCCGACGCGCAAGCGGGCCTTACTGCACCATTTTGGCACTGTGAAAGCCATCGAGCGGGCGAGCCTGCCCGATCTCGCCCAGGTCCCCGGAATTAATGCGGAGATCGCGCGAAAGATATATGAGTTCTTCCACGAGTCAGTGGCTCACTAGACGGGAAGCGATAATGATCATTCAGCGGCAGGAAGACGTCACCAAGGTGGTGACGGAAGCTTTCAAGAACACGCAGTCTCCGCGTTTGCGGGAAATCCTCGTATCACTTGTGACGCATCTGCACGCGTTTGCGCGCGATGTGCACCTCACTGAAGAGGAGTTCGAGAAGGCGGTGCAGTATGTCGCAAGGCTCGGACAGAAGACCGACGATAGGCACAATGAAGTTGTGCTGATGTCGGGCTCACTTGGCTTTTCTACGCTGATCTGCCTTCTCAACAATGGCAACATGGGGCAGACAGAGACCACTGCCAATCTGCTTGGGCCATTCTGGCGCTTGAATTCACCTCGCACGGAAAACGGGGCCTCGATCGTGCGGTCGCCGACGCCGGGGCCGGCACTTTTCGTCAATTGTTCGGTCAAGGATCAGAATGGCAAGCCGGTCGCGGGCGCGGAAGTCGACATCTGGCATTCCTCGCCGGAAGGGTTCTATGAGCAGCAGGATCCCAGGCAGGCGCCGATGAACTTGCGCGGGAAATTTGAGACGGACGCGCAGGGCCGCTTCGGTTTCCGCAGCGTTAAACCGGCTGGCTATCCAATTCCCGTCGACGGGCCGGTTGGCGACCTCGTGCGCGCCACCGGGCGGCACAATTACCGGCCGGCGCATCTACATTTTCTGATCTTCAAGGAAGGTTTTAAGACCCTGATCTCGCAGATCTATGTCAATGATGACGAAAAACTCGAAACAGACGTGCAGTTCGGCGTGACCCGGGCACTGGTCGGAAACTACGTCCGCCACGACGGACCGGCGCCGGCGAGCGACGTTAAAGGCGAGTGGTATTCGCTCGATCAGACTTTCGTGATGGAGCCGGGTAAAAGCCGCCTCCCCAAGCCGCCGATCCAATAAAGGTTGGTAGTCAGTGGGGATTCAATCGTAGTGACGGTTGACCTGATCGCGGCGCGGGTGTTCCTTTCCCGCATGAATGCCATGAGTTCCCGCCCGCTGCCGGCGCGTCCACTCGCCCTGCCGAATATCCTGACTTATGCGCGAATCGCCGCTGTACCGGTGGTGGTCGGATTGATTTTTTGGCAGAGCATTTTCGACGGACCTTTGTGGCTGCGCTGGGTGGCGCTTGCGTTCTTCATATCAGCAGGCGTGACCGACATTCTGGACGGCTATCTCGCCCGGACCTGGGGGCAGCAGTCCTCGCTGGGCCGCATGCTCGATCCGATCGCCGACAAGTTGCTGGTCGCATCCTGTCTGCTCATGTTGGCGGCGGAGGACACCATTCGTGGCTGGAGTCTGCTGGCGGCGGTCATCATTCTCTGTCGCGAGATTCTGGTATCGGGTCTGCGTGAATACCTCGCCGAGCTTCGGGTGGGCGTGCCGGTGACGCGGCTCGCCAAGTGGAAGACCACCGGGCAGATGGTTGCCGTCGGATTTCTCATCGCAGGTGAAGCCGGCGACAAGATTATTCCCGTCGTTACCGAGATCGGGATCTTGCTTCTGTGGCTCTCGGCGATCCTGACGCTGTATACCGGTTGGGACTATATGCGCGCCGGCCTGCGCTATATGATTGATGAATGAGCGTGAAACTGCGCTATTTCGCCTGGGTGCGCGAACGTATCGGCAAGCCTGAGGAAACGGTCGATGTCCCGCCAGGCATCGCTACAGTCGCCGAGCTGATGGTGTGGCTCGGTTCGCGTGGCGAGGAGTACGCCTACGCATTCAAAAACGCGAAGGTAATCCGTGCCGCCATCGATCAAAGACACGTACGTCCCGATACGGCGATCAAAGGTGCCGGTGAAATCGCGTTTTTTCCGCCTATGACAGGCGGATAGCCTCGCCATCGGCGGCGGGCTACATTGAGTACATGAAGGCAACTGTACGCCTGCAGCGCGAGCCGTTTGACGCCGCCGTGGCAGCGGCCGAGCTCGCGCACGGCCACCGCGATGTTGGTGCCCTTGTGACGTTTACAGGCATTTGCCGCGCTGAGGAAAACGGCAAGCCGATTGCGGCGCTCACGCTCGAGCATTACCCGGGCATGGCGGAAACCGAAATTGAGCGGCACGTCGCCGAAGCAATCGAACGATGGCCGCTTCTGGGCGTCACGGTCATTCATCGCTATGGCCGCATCGTCCCCGGCGAAAATATTGTGCTCGTGGCGACCGCATCATTCCATCGCGCCGCAGCGTTCTCGGCGGCTGAGTTCCTGATGGATTACCTGAAAACGCGCGCGCCTTTTTGGAAACAGGTCGAAATGGCAGACGGAAAATCCTGGGTCGACGCCAGGACAATCGATGACGCGGCGGCCGAGCGCTGGTCAGCCCCGCGTCGCGGGCGAGAAGCGGCGGAATGAACGCGCGCCGGACATCCGCTGGAGGGGCAGAAATGATTCCGATCGTGATCGCGGCTGTCGCGCTCATGGCACTCGGCGTTCAGCTCGCGGCGGCGACCGAAGTCACTTACTTTGAAGTCCCGCGAGGTGCGCATCCGCACGACGTAGCGCCCGCTCCCGATGGCAACATATGGTATACGGCACAGTCGCAAGGTGCGCTTGGCGTCCTCAACCCGAAGAGTGGGCAAGCGAGCCAGATTTCACTCGGCAGGGGTGCCGCGCCGCATGGTGTGATCGTCGGGCCCGATCGTGCCGCCTGGATCACCGATGGGGGACAGAACGCAATCGTCCGCTTCGATCCCGCTTCCAAAGCCGTGCGGCTTTTTCGGCTGCCGGAAGATTTTCCCGGCGCCAATCTCAACACCGCGACCTTCGACCGCAAAGGCATTCTTTGGTTTACGGGTCAGAGCGGCGTCTACGGCCGTGTCGATCCGTCCAGCGGAAAAGTTGAGGCCTGGAAAGCGCCGAAAGGCGCCGGCCCCTACGGCATTACAACGACGCCGAATGGCGACGTCTGGTATGCCTCGCTTGCGGGTGATCACATTGCCAAGATCGATACCGTGAGCGGGGATGCACTGGTGGTGCCGCCGCCCAGGCCCGGGGTTGGCCCCCGGCGTATTTGGTCGGATTCCAAGGGTCTGCTGTGGGTCAGTTTCTGGAACAGCGGCGAGGTCGGACGCTACGACCCGATGAGCAAGGCCTGGAAAGTATGGAGTCTGCCCAAAAGCAAGGGCGGCTGTTACGCGATCTATGTCGACAACAATGACAAAGTCTGGGTGACCGATTTTGTTGCCAACGCCATCCATCGCTTCGATCCAGGGACCGAAACTTTTGAAAGTTTTCCGAGCGACAAGCGTGGCGCCTCAGTTCGGCAATTGCTTGGGCGGCCGGGCGAAGTGTGGGGCGCGGAATCCGGCGTTGATCGGCTGGTGATGGTGAAGGACTGACTTGCGGCAGGATCCTCCGATGCCGTTCGATTTAAACCTCAACCGACGATCTGCCCTCCATCTCCTCGCGGGTGGCGCGGTGCTCGCTGCGGGCGTCACGCCGGGATCTGCGGCTGAAGCGCGGATCGATCGTCTGATCAAAGAAGCCCGCGGGAAAGGCCCTATTTCCGAAAGATTGGACTTTATTTCCGGTGCCCTGCGAGGCACTCGCTACGAGGGCTATACGCTGATCGGAGGCCCACGGCGGCCGGAAAAGTTCGTGGTGCGCGACGACGCGTTCGATTGCGTGACATTTTGCGAAACCGTGCTCGCCGCTGCTATTGCCAACAATCGCGACGAATTCGATTCAGTCCTGCGCACCGTCCGTTATCACGACGGTATCGTCACCTGGCGCGAGCGCAATCATTATTTCTTCGAATGGGGCCAGCACAACGTCGAGAACAAGACCTGCCGCTGGATCGACCTGGAAGGTGCCGTCGATATCAAAAAGATCGTCGATTCACAAAAGGGTCTCAGCAAGCGGCGATTTGCGATGCGCGTCATTCCGAGTGCCGCTTTTCTCGCCGACAAAGGCAAGCTCGAAAGTGGCGACATCGTCGGGTTTGTGACCCGGCGGCCAGACCTCGACTATTTCCATGTCGGGTTCGTTGCCTTCGACAAAGCGGGCGCGTTGTTGCTGCGGCACGCGTCGCAAAGCCGCCATCGCGTGCTGGACGAGCCCATGGACCGTTTCGTAGCGGTCAATCGCGTACGGTATGTCACGCTGCTGCGGCCCCAGGAGCCGCACGCAATTGCTGGAAACGAATGAGGGTCAGGCCGCCACGGCTTTCGGCTTCACTTCCGACGTATAGTCGTCCATCAGCGTCTTGGTGATACCGCCGGGATTGAAATTCCAGTCGGCAATCTCTGCCACTGCGGTCACTTCCGCCGCCGAGCCGGTGATGAAGCATTCGGAAAAGCCCGTGAGCTCGTCCGGCATGATGCGACGTTCGATCACCTCGAGGCCACGTTTGCGGGCAAGTCCGATCACCGTCTGTCGCGTGATGCCATCGAGGAAGCAGTCCGCGATCGGCGTGTGAATCTTGCCGTCTTTGACAAAGAAGATATTCGCGCCCGTGCATTCTGCCACGCGCCCTTCCCAGTCCAGCATCATGGCGTCGGCGTAGCCCTTTCGCTCCGCCCTGTGTTTGGAGATGGTGCAGATCATGTAGAGGCCGGCAGCCTTGGCGCGACACGGCGCCGTCTTCGGGTCGGGCCGTCGATACTCCGCGAGGTCGAGCCGGATGCCTTTCAGCCTCTGCTCGGGGTCGAAGTAGCTCGGCCATTCCCAGCTCGCAATGGCAAGATGGATCGTGTTGGCCTGCGCCGAGACACCCATCATTTCGGAGCCGCGCCAGGCAACCGGGCGAACGTAGGCTTCTTTCTTGCCATTCTTGTCCACCACGAGCTTTTTCGCGGCATCGATCTCGGCGACGGAGTAGGGGATTTCGAAGTCGAGAATATTCGCAGACCGCTTCAGTCGCTCGGAATGTTCGGTGCTCTTGAAGACCTTTCCGGCGTAGGCGCGTTCGCCCTCGAACACGCAACTCGCGTAGTGCAGGCCATGGCTCAGAACGTGGAGGTTGGCCTCGTTCCAGGGCACGAGCTTTCCGTCGTACCAGATGACCCCTTCGAGCCGGTCATAGGATTGAACAGCCATTGATCTTCTCCTTCACCACGTCCTTACAAAACTCCGGCGCGCTGCCCTCGTGATCGCGCATTTTTCGCGCCCATTTCAACACTTTACGTCTTGGGGCAACACCCGGTATGAATGGGTCCGATCCGGACCTATCGGGGTCCTTTCAACTCCAGAGCAAAAAGGGTCTTTCGGTACGATCCTTTCGTCCACTGGGGTGTTTTTGTAACATAAAAACAAAATATGTCAACATGGCTGACATAAATTTCAGCGACAAGACGGGCCCGGGAACGAGCGTCTCGGATCGCCGAGGTGGCGCGGCGGGGCGTGCTGAACCTATCTGGGACATCATCGAGCTGCTCTTTTTTGCTTATCGCGATTTCGTTGGTGACCCGGATGAGGTGCTGCTCAAGCTGGGCTTCGGTCGCGCCCACCACCGGGTGTTGCATTTCGTCAATCGCAATCCGGGCATAAAGGTTGCTGACCTGCTCGAGATCCTCAACATCACCAAGCAATCGCTTGGCCGCGTGCTCAAGCAATTGATCGACCAGGGTTACGTGTCACAGAAGGAAGGCGCGCATGATCGACGCCAACGTCTTCTATATGTGACGCCGAAGGGCGAGACCCTGGCCCTCAAGCTTGCCACCTTGCAGACGCAAAGAATTACCCGCGCGTTCGGTGAACTCGGCCCCAATGCGCATGAGGCGGCGCGCCGTTTTCTCACTTCCATGATCGATGCCGACAACCGCGACGGCGTGCTGCACCTGATTGCGCGCTCCGACCGTGCATCGAAAGCACGGGACTAGGATGGGGGGAGGAGCCTCAGCAATGACGCTGCCCGCCACGCTTCCTGACGACGCGCCGCATTTGCTCGTGGTCGACGATGACCGGCGCATCCGCGATCTGCTCTCGCGCTTTTTGGCCGGCGAGGGCTATCGGGTGTCGACCGCCGAGACGGCGGCCGATGCGCGCTCCAGACTGAAAGGTCTGAGTTTCGATTTGCTCATTCTCGACGTGATGATGCCGGGAGAATCAGGCTTCGATCTGGCCAAGGCGATCCGCGGCGATTCCAATGTGCCGATCCTGATGTTGACCGCCCGCGATGCTGCTGAAAGCCGCATCAAGGGCCTCGAAATGGGCGCCGACGATTATCTGTCGAAACCCTTTGAGCCGCGCGAGTTGTCGCTTCGCATCGCCAACATCCTCAAGCGTGCGCAACCGGCAGCGCCGCAACCGGTGGAATCCGTACGCTTCGGGCCATTCGTTTATCATCTCGCGCGCGGCGAGTTGCGCAAAGGCGATGAGATCATTCGGCTGACCGATCGAGAAAGGGAAATGTTGCGCGTCCTTGCCGGCTCACCTGGCGAAACCGTGACGCGCCTCTCACTGGCCGGCAATGGAGACTCGGTGAGCGAGCGTGCGGTGGACGTGCAGGTCAATCGTCTGCGGCGCAAGATCGAACTCAATCCCGCCAATCCGCTTTTCGTGCAGACCGTTCGCGGCATCGGCTACCGGCTGGTGATTACTTCATGACCAGCCTCGATATCACAAACGGTGTTCGCACTGCGCTGACGCGCCTGCGCGAAGCATGGGAGTGGTATGACGCCATTCCACCCGTACGAAAAATCCATAGCGCGCTTGGCCAGGTTGCCGATGGTTGGCGCAGGATCAGCCGCTGGCTCAACAGCGTGATGCCAAAAGGGCTCTATGCGCGCGCGTTGCTGATCATCATCGCGCCCATGGTGATCCTGCAATCGGTGGTCGCCTTCGTGTTCATGGAGCGCCACTGGAACGTCGTTACCCAGCGACTGTCCGCAAGCGTTGTGCAGGACATCGCGGCCCTCATCGACATCTATCGCGGATACCCGCAGGACGCCGATCAGGCCCAAATCCGTCGAATCGCGCAGGATCGCCTTGGTCTGGTGGTCGATTTCCTGCCGCTGGCGGATATGCCGCCACCCGGCCCCAAGCCATTCTTTTCGCTGCTGGATCAGGCATTGTCGGACCAATTGCGCAAGCAGATCGGGCGACCCTACTGGATCGATACGGTTGGCAAATCGGCGCTGCTTGAAATCCGCGTTCAGCTCGACAACACGGTGATGCGGGTGTTCGCGCGGCGCAGCGCGGCCTATGTCTCCAACTCGGAAATTTTCCTGCTTTGGATGGTTGGCACTTCAACGGTGCTGCTCGCAGTCGCCATCGTTTTCCTGCGCAATCAAATCAAGCCGATCCTTCGGCTGGCTGATGCCGCAGAGAGTTTCGGTAAAGGGCGTGAGGTACCGAACTTCCGTCCACGCGGCGCACGTGAAGTGCGGCGTGCGGCCGCCGCTTTCATTGAGATGAAGACCCGTATCGAGCGTGCGATGGAACAACGTACGGCGATGCTTGCCGGGGTGTCGCACGATCTGCGCACCGTCCTTACGCGCTTCAAGCTCGAGCTCGCCTTGATCGAAGACTCGCCGGAAGTCGACGCAATGAAGAAGGACGTCGATGAAATGGCGCGTATGCTGGAAGCGTATCTCTCCTTTGCGCGAGGTGACAGCGGAGAGGCCGCCGCGCCAACTGACATGGCGGAGTTTCTGGAAGAGTTGCGGCTCGATACCGAACGCCACGGGCACAAGACCAGCGTCATATTCCACGGACCGCCGATTGTTACAGTACGGTCGGCCGCATTCAAACGGTGTCTCGCCAACCTGGTCTCGAACGCCGCACGCCACGCGCCTTCGATCGCAATTGCCGGGCACCGCGATCACCGCTATCTCACGGTCACGGTTGATGACGACGGGCCGGGTATTCCGGCAGGTCTGCGCGAAGAAGTGTTCAAGCCTTTCCTGCGGCTTGACGATGCGCGCAACCAGGATGAAGGCGGCACCGGTCTCGGACTCGCAATCGCGCGCGACATCGCGCGTTCCCACGGCGGAGATATTACGCTTGGGGATAGCCCGCTCGGCGGCCTTCGCGCGACCGTGCGCGTTCCTGTTTAAGCGGCTTCCGCTTCTTCGTCGCGCATGCGGTGTCGGCGGCGCCGGCCACGCAGGGCACACGGGATGGCACAAAGGTCGTCAAGGAAGCCAGCCCAGCGTTCGGCGCTGCTAAGTCCGCGATCGAGCGCCGCCATTGTGCGGTCGATCCCTTCCTCCTCATCATCGATCCAGACGGATAGCACGCGCGCAAACATGAACGCCGCGCCTTGCGCGCGAAGCGCGCCGCGCGGGCCAGACGCGCCAATGCCGGCAGCCTCCAGCATCCAGCGCTGCGATCGCACCGCCATTGTGTTCAGGGCAAAAGCAAGACCGGGACTGCGCCGGGCCGAACACATGATTGAGCGCACCGCATCTTTGTAGGGAGCGTGCGCCTCCAGCCGGCGCATCAACACGTCGAAAAGGCGCTCGCGCGCCGGCTCCTCGGCCATGTCGACGTCGCCGCCGGCAAGGACCGTGCGGTCGATTTCCTTGATATGGGCGCCGAGGATGGCGAGTGTCGAGCCGAATTCAGCACGCAATTGCGAGAGTTTGATTCCGGCGCGGCCAGCCACTTCGGCAAGCCCGATCTGTTCGAAGGAGCGTTCGGCAAGCAGCGCCATCAGCGCAGCGATTGCCTTGTCGCGGTCAGTCGTCCCGCGCGACGTGGGTGCAGGTGTGGGTGAAGATGCAGGTGGGGTCTTGCGTCGACGCTTGGACTTGCGGGCCATGACCGCCTCCCATGGGCAATTCGTGCGATCTCTGTCTTTTAATGTAGGCGCGCAATGGCGACCGTTCTAGGGCCGGATTCTAGCCGGCGAGCTCGCGCGAGCGGCGGGTTGCAGCCATAATGGCCTGTGCCAATAAATGGCCGAAGCCACCGGGTCCCATGAGGACGTCGAGGGCGGCTGCAGTTGTCCCGCCTGGGGAGGTTACATTTTCCCGCAGGGTCGCCGCGTCGAGTTCCGAACGATGCATCAGCTCTGCGGAACCGGCGACGGTTTCGCGGGCGAGGCGGGTTGCGAGAGCCGGTGGCAGGCCAGCCGCAATTCCGGCGTTCGCCATGGCTTCCGCCAGTAGAAACAGGTAAGCCGGGCCCGATCCGGACAGGGCGGTGACCGCGTCCATCAGTGCTTCGTCACCGATCCATTCGACCTTACCGATGGCCGCGAGCAGATCGGATGCCTGCTTGCGCTGACGTGTCGAAACCCTCGTGTTGCCAAAGGCGACGCTGATGCCACGGCCAATGGCCGCCGGCGTGTTCGGCATGGCACGTACGATTGCCGCATCCGGCGGCAATGACTTTTCGAGAAAATCAATCGTCCGACCGGCCATGATCGACACCACGAGCGTGGCACTGCCAAAATACCCCGCAAGTGGAGACAACGCTTCGGGCGCGCCTTGCGGCTTGACGGCGATCACAATTGCGCTCGCCGCGGCCGCTTTGGCTTTCGGATTGAGCTTCAGCCCGCGCCGGGCCAGAGCCTTTACTGTCTTGCCCGGGTGCGGCTCGATGACTGTGATTTGTGTCGGCTTGAGACCGCGCGCGATCCAGCCTTCAAGCATCGCGCTGCCCATCTTGCCGGCACCGACCAGGACAAGACGACCTGAGAATTTTCGCAGGGGTTTGGACACGGCTGTCATCATTGCGCAATGATAGCGGCAATCCCGGCGTCATGCTCGGCTATAGGCGTCCGAAGGGCGTGCTTTGGCACACCTATGTGCCGGACCATCCGACAAGCCCGCCATGACACGCAGAAGTCATGCCTCGCCCGAGGTCTCAAACATGGCGGCATCGAGTGCGTCGCGTGCACCTTTGCCGGCCCAGACCACGAATTGAAAAGCGGTGAAGTAGCGCTCGCAAGCCTCGAGTGCGGTGCCGAGGAGGGCCTCGCATTGCTTCCCGGACGCTTCGGTGCCCCCAGCCAGGACCAGCGCATGGCGAAACATCATGATGCCTTCACTGTTCCAGTGATCAAAATGCCCGACCCAAAGCCGTTCATTGATCAGCGAAATCAGCGTCTGCACCTCGGCGCGCCTGCGCTCGGGGACCCGCAGATCAAAAGCGCAAGCCAGATGGAGGGCTTCGATGTCGCCCATCCAGGTGTAAGAAAGCTGGTAGTCGGTCCAGCGCCCGGTAACCAGGATAGTAATTTCGTCATCGCTCGCGCGCTCGAAAGACCAGTCGTTGCCGGTCGCCAGGCGCTCCACAACATCGAGGGGATTGATGCGCGGTTCTTCCGCGTAGCTTGTCAGGGACATGACGTCTCCGCTTGGCCGAGTGGAGCGAGAGGAAACGCACGCCACCGAACGCGCAGGGCTGAGGGCAGACCCGAGATGGGCCCGTACCGCAAGTTTGACGCAGGGGTTACGGGATGCCTTGACGGCGAGGACGAATCACCAAGCGATTCGACTATAACCTGACTGATTCCGCTCGCCAAAGGCATCGTCAAGCGCCAATGAGCCGTGATTTGCCCGTCATAGGCAACCGCGTCGATTCGACTCTCCACAGCCAATACTGCGGCAACATGAATCAGCAGTGGATAAATCTGCCCGGTATTCCGGGGCGCGAGCCGAAGAGGCCGCGCGAGGCGGGGTCTCAGTCGAACAGGCTCGACACCGACTCTTCGGCCGCTGTGCGGCCGATCGCCTCGCCGATCAGCGATGCGATTTCAAGAATTCGGATGTTACCGGCTGCCTGGATTTCTTTCGTCGGTTGAATCGAGTCAGTAATGACCAGTTCCTTCAGCCGAGAACCGGCGATGCGCTTGACTGCGCCGCCGGAGAGCACGCCGTGACTGATATAGGCGTAAACCGCCTTGGCCTTGTTCTCGAGCAGGGCGTCGGCGGCGTTCACGAGCGTGCCGCCGGAATCGACAATGTCGTCCACCAGCACGCACGTATAACCGGCAACGTCGCCGATAACGTTCATCACTTCGGACTCGCCGGCGCGTTCGCGCCGCTTGTCGATGATGGCGAGGGGCGCGTTGATACGCTTTGCCAGCCCGCGCGCACGCACCACGCCACCTACGTCGGGCGACACGACCATCACGTTGTCGAGCTTAAACCGCTCCCGGATATCCCGTACCATCACCGGCGAGGCGTATAGATTGTCGGTCGGAATATCGAAAAATCCCTGGATCTGTCCCGCATGGAGATCGAGCGTCATCACGCGGTCCGCGCCGGCGCGGGTTATCAGATTGGCGACCAGCTTGGCCGAGATCGGCGTGCGCGGGCCGGGCTTACGATCCTGTCGGGCATAGCCGAAATACGGAACCACCGCGGTGATGCGACGCGCTGACGACCGACGCAGGGCGTCGATGATAATGAGCAATTCCATCAGGTGGTCGTTGGCAGGGAACGACGTCGACTGGATCACAAAAAGATCAGCGCCGCGCACGTTTTCCTGAATTTCGACGAAGATCTCCATATCGGCAAAACGCCGCACGACCGCCTTTGTCAGCGAGAGCTTGAGATAAGCGGCGATACCCTCGGCCAGCACAGGATTGGAATTGCCAGCGACGAGCTTTATCGCTCCGTTCTTGGCCGACATCCTTTAATCCTCGCCCTCACTCCCGCCACAGGCGGCGTGGTCATAACAAGGCGGACAGGGCCCGGCAATATGGCTGGAATGGTTGTGCCGAAGCTTTCGTCGAAAGGATGAATTGCCCGTTAGCGGCTTGATGCCGCCAATGTCAGCGTCTCGCCCTCGGAAAGAGCCGCAGACGCGGCCGGCCGGCGTCGCGGCAGTGGCACCGGGTCGGCGCTGTCCACGTCTGGGGATTCCGCCGTATCCAGCGATATCGGATCGGCCTGCGGACGGGAAATGCGGAATATTCCGGCGGCTTCGGGCGAAGCTTCGTTCGGGTCGCTCAGCGCCACCTGGGCCTCCGCTGCCGGCGGCGACGTACCGGGAGCAACATCGGGTGAGGTCAGGAATGCGGCGAGCTGATCCATGCTGGTGCGGGCGATCCGCTGCAGCATGACGTCATCGGCCGCCGCCCAGGCGTTGCGGTGACGTACCTTTGCGGTTTCTTCGCCACTGATGCGCAGGGCGCGTTGTTCGTCCTGGTCGAACACGTCCCACACCCAGGAGACCGTCGTCTGGCGCTTTGTCACTTTCACCGCGAGATAGCCGCGCACGCGGTAGGCCGAAGGCTGCTCGCGAGAAATCACCGCGAGACGACGGGCCTGTGCCTCATCATTGAG
>Ga0068871_100001883_pt1 | contig 14191 bp, 12 predicted proteins | sample KBSMisM72_FD_72750 | JGI IMG/M metagenome (GOLD analysis project Ga0068871, IMG submission 72750) | Miscanthus rhizosphere microbial communities from Kellogg Biological Station, Michigan, USA - KBS Miscanthus M7-2 | ecosystem: Host-associated > Plants > Roots > Rhizosphere > Soil ... | reverse complement strand
TCCGGTCCGGCGACGTCGAGAAAAAACCACGAGTGCGGATTCTCGAGCCGCACGGACGTGATCACGCCCTTGACGGTCACCGGTTTGTCGGCGTCGAACTCAGCGGAGAAGGAGTGGTGGGCAACCGCGGGCGCGACGTTCACCGTGGCGACCAACGCCGTCACCGCTCCCCATACGACAGCGAGACGTCTCCAATTCATGGCGTCACCTCGCGCGGATTATACATTTTGCGCTACAGCGGAACTCTCGCGGCGATCGGCATACGCCAGCCGGTCCCGAACGCGCGGTCGGTGACTTTGAGTCCGGGCGCCGCTTGCTTGCGTTTGAACTCCGCTCGACGCACGAGGCTGAGGACGCGGCGCACCGTGGCGGCGTCGAATCCGGCGGCGACGATTTGGTCGGCGGTCTGGTGGTGTTGGACGTGGCGTTCGAGAATCGCGTCGAGCACGTCGTACGGCGGCAGCGAGTCCTGATCGGTCTGATTGGGTCGGAGCTCTGCCGACGGCGCTTTTGTCAGCGTGCTCTCCGGGATGATCGCGCGGCCGCGCGTGTGGTTCAGCCAGTTCGCCACGCGATAGACCATCGTCTTCGGCACGTCGGCGATCACGGCAAGCCCGCCCGACATGTCGCCGTAGAGCGTGCAGTAGCCGACCGACAGCTCCGACTTGTTCCCCGTCGTCAACAGCAGCGCGCCGCGCTTGTTCGACAGCGCCATGAGCAGGTTGCCCCGAATGCGCGCCTGGATGTTCTCTTCGGTGACGTCGTGCTCCAGTCCACGGAATGCGGGCTCGAGCGTCGACTCCATCGCGTGCATGGCGTCAGTGATCGGCAGCGTTTGCGTCTCGATGCCCAGCTGCTTCGCCACTTCCAGCGCGTCGTCGACGCTGCCTTGGCTCGAAAACGGCGACGGCATCAGCACGCCAAGTACGTGATTCGCGCCGACCGCATCGGCCGCAATCGCCGCCGTCAAGGCCGAGTCGACACCGCCCGATAGCCCGAGCACCACGGATGTGAATCCGCATTTGCGGACGTAGTCGCGAGTGCCGAGCACGAGCGCGTCCCAAATCTCCGATTCCGGCGGGACGTCGCCGGCCGAGAGCATCGACGCCTGCGCCTCGAGGTCGACGATAACGACGTCTGAGGCGAAGGCGCGGCCGCGCGCGATCAATTGGCCGGTGGACGAGAAGGCCGAGCTCCTGCCGTCGAAGACGAGGTCGTCGTTGCCGCCGGTCTGGTTGACATACAACACCGGCACGCGGTGTTTCGCGGCCATCCTGCCGAGCATTTCATCGCGCAGCCGGTACTTGCCGACCTCGAACGGCGACGCCGACAAGTTGATGATCGCCTGCGCGCCGGCCTGCGCCAACTCCTGAATCGGATCGAAGTGATAGCGGCGCCGCTTCCAGAAGTCGCGATCGTTCCAGACGTCCTCGCAGATGCTGATGCCGAGCCGGCGGTTGCAGAACTCCAACATCTCTGATCCGCGAAACGGCTCGAAGTAGCGATCCTCATCGAACACGTCGTAGGTGGGGAGCAGCGACTTCCGGAAGCGGTCTCCCACCTCGCCGTTCTTCAGCAGCACTGCGGTGTTGAAGAGCGGGCGTCCTTCGTTCGAGGGATTGGGTTCCGGAAGACCGACGAGCACCGCGGGACCGCTCGAGAGCGTCGTGGCGAGCGATGCGACGGCCTCCCAGCAGCGACTGACGAAGCCGGCGTTCAGAAGAAGATCGCGTGGAAGATACCCGGCGAGCGCGAGCTCCGGCGTGACGGCGAGATCGGCGCCTTCGCGTCTGGCCGCCGCCGCCGCGTCGGCGATCAACTGCACGTTGCCGGCGATGTCTCCGACAGTGGGGTTGATCTGAAGGAGCGCGATCTTCATTGATACTATTAAACCATTGTGGAACAGCTTGTGATCGTCGCGCCGAACTGGCTGGGTGATGCCGTGATGGCGCTGCCGGCGATTGCCGACATCCGACGCAGCCGTCCCGAGTCGACGATCGCCGTCGCCGCGCGAGGGTCAATCGCGCCGCTGTTCTCGCTCGTGCAGGGCATCGACGACGTCGTCGTCTGGCCCCGCGGCGGAGCGGCGCCGCTGCAATCGTTCGACGTCGCGATCCTGCTGCCAAATTCATTTCACTCGGCGCTCTCGGTGGCGCGCGCAGGCGTGCGCGAGCGTTGGGGCTATCGCACGGACTGGCGAGGTCTTCTCCTCACGCGCGCGATTCGCCGTCCGGCGTCCGCGGTTCATCAGATCGACTACTACCAACAGTTGACGGCGGCGCTCGGGTTGTCGAACGGCCCGTCTGTCCCCCGCATCGACCCCTCGAACGATCTGCGCGAGATGGGACGCAGCACGCTCCTGGCTGCAGGTTGGAATGGACGGTCGCCGTTGGCCGCGATCGCTCCGGGCGCGGCGTACGGATCGGCGAAACGGTGGCCGGCGGAAGCCTTTGCGGATCTCGCTGTCGGATTGGCGGAAGACGGCGTGACGGCAGTGATCGTCGGGGCGTTGGCCGATCGCGCCGTCGCTGATGACGTCGTTCGACGCGTTGCAGGCCGGGCGCCGATCATCGATCTCGTCGATCGCACCGATATCCCAGGGCTGGCGGGGGTGCTCGTGCAGTGCCGCGCGCTCGTGGCGAACGATTCCGGCGCGCTCCACCTTGCTGCCGCGCTGGGCGTCAATGTCGCAGGCGTGTTCGGACCGACGGACGACCGGCTAACCGCGCCTCGTCCTGCGGGAACAGACAAACACGCCGCCGTCCTGACGAACGACACCTGGTGCCGTCCGTGCGGGCTGCGCGAGTGTCCGCTCGATCACGCGTGCATGCGCGGCGTGGGCGCGGCCGACGTGCTCGCGGCAGCGCGGCAGATGTCGTGACGAAGACGTTCGAGCGTGCGGTCTTCCTCGACCGCGACGGCACGCTCATCGAAGAAGTCGGGTACCTCGATCGCGTCGAGCGCGTCGCGTTCTTTCCGTGGACGGTTGCCGCCGTCCGCGCGCTGAATCGGGCCGGCCTTGCCGTCGTGATGGTGAGCAATCAGTCCGGTCTGGCGCGCGGTTTCTTCACCGAAGCCGTCGTCGATGACGTCCACCGCCGTATGGCCGACATGCTCGCGACGGGCGGCGCCCGCATCGACGCGTATTACTATTGTCCGCACCATCCGGACGGCAAGGTGCCGGCGCTGAGCATCGTGTGCGAGTGTCGAAAGCCCGCGCGCGGACTCGTCGATCGCGCCGTCAGCGAGTTCGGCGTCGCTCCCGAACGGTCGTTCGTGATCGGCGATCGATGGGTCGACATCGGCCTCGCGCGAATCGTCGGCGCGAAGGGCGTGCTCGTGAGGACCGGATATGGCGTTCTCGAGGAACACACGCCACCCCGAGGGATGAACGCGGACGCCGTAGTCGACAACCTGATCGGCGCCGCCGCATGGATACTCAAGGAGATTTGAGAATGTGCTTATAGCGCGCTCCGTTCATCCATTGCCTGGCGAGGCTGAGCGTAAGGAGCGTCTGCTCGGGCTCATCGACGGCTTCAGCAGCCGTCGCGTGCTGATCGTCGGCGACCTGATCGCCGACGAGTACATCTACGGCGAGGTCGCTCGCGTGTCGCGCGAAGCGCCCGTGCTGATCCTCAAATACGACGCGACGGAGATCGTACCGGGCGGTGCCGGCAACGCCGCGAACAACGTCGCCGCTCTCGGCGGACGCGCGCGTTTGGCCGGCGTCATCGGCGACGACGTCGAGAGCCGGCGGTTGCTCAAGAGCTTCCACCGCGGTGTGGATCGCTCGCCGGTGATTCGCGCGAGAGGCTTCCGGACGCCGATCAAGACGCGCATTCTGGCCGGCGGCATCCATGCTGCCCGTCAGCAAGTCGTCCGCATCGACCGCGACAGCGGCTGGCCGGTCGGCGTCGAGTTTTCGGCCGCGCTGATTCGAAAAACAGCGGCGCTCCTCGAGGGCTGCGACGCGGTGATTCTCTCCGACTACGGTTCCGATCTCGTGACTCCGGCGCTCGCCGACGCCGTGCGCAAGGCGGTCGCCAAGAGTTCGCGACGCCGCGCGATTCCCGTGCTCGTCGATTCGCGGTACCGCCTGGTCGACTATCGCGGCCTCACGGCGTGCACGCCGAACGAATCGGAGGTGGAGCGCATCCTCGGCGTGGAGATTGACGACGACCCTGACGCGCTCGAGCGTGCCGGACGGCGGCTGCTCGAGAAGACGCGCATGAACGGTGTGTTGATCACCCGCGGCAGCCGCGGCATGGCGCTGTTTGAACCGAAGCAGCCGACGGCGCACATTTCCATCTTCGGATCGGGCGAAGTTGCGGACGTGACCGGCGCCGGCGACACCGTCATCGCGACGCTGGGCCTCGCGCTCGCGGCCGGGGCCTCCCTGTATGAGGCGGCGCGACTCTCCAACTACGCCGGTGGGCTCGTGGTGAAGAAGCGCGGCACCGCGACGGTCTCCGCGCAGGAGCTCAGCGACGCCGTGACGACCGATCACGACACCACCGTCGAAAACTGGTCGCAGGAAGGTCCCGCGCAGGGACGCCGCAGCACGTAGCGCCCGGTGCCCATCGTCTCTGAATCCGAACTCGTCGCCGCCGTGACGCGAGACCGCGCGGCGAAGAAGCGCATCGCGCTCGCGGCCGTCTGTTTCGACATCCTGGGTGTTGGCGAACTTCGCGTGCTGCAGACGGCCGCACGGCAGGCCGATCGATTGGTGGCCGCCGTGCTGGACGACGCAGCCGTGCGCGCGAAAATGGGGGAAGGACGCCCTGTGGTCAGCGCAACTGACCGGGCGGAGCTTGTCGACGCCGTTCGGGGCGTGGATTATGTGATCGTGTGTTCAGAGCGCGATGTCGATCGGGTGGCGTCGCTCCTGAAGCCCGACGTGCGCGCGTGAACCGCATTCTGATCGTCAAACTCGGCGCGCTTGGTGACGTCGTCCATGCCATTCCCGTGGCGGCGGCGCTTCGCCGCGCGTTTCCGTCGGCGCGGATCGACTGGCTGGTCGGGCCGAAGCATCGGGAGATTCTCGATCTGGTGCCCGTCATCGACCGCCGGCTCGTGTTGAACGACGCGCGCGTCATGGCCGCCGTCCGCGAGCTTCGCGCCAACGGGTACGACGTCGCGATCGATCTGCAGGGACTCATCAAGTCTGCGCTGCTCGCGCGCGCCTCCGGGGCCGCGCGTGTCGTCGGATTCACGGCGCGGTACGCTCGCGAACGAATCGCGAGCTGGTTCTATACCGACGTGCACGATCCTGGCGGCGGCGGGATGTATCACATTGACGAACGCCACGTCGTGTACACGAACCTGGGCGTGCTGCACGCGCTCGACATTCCATTCGGCGCGCCCGAATTTCCCCTCGATCACGTGGAGTCGACGGTCGCCGCGCATGTCGAGCAGCAGACTGGCGGACGCTACGCCATTCTGAATCCCGGCGCGGCGTGGCCGAACAAGCGGTGGCCGCCGGCGCGTCTTGCGGCGGTTGCGGTGGAATTGCGCGCGCGCTACGGGCTGCCGTCGGTCGCTGTGTGGGGACCAGGCGAGGAGCTGCTCGCGCGAGAAGTCGTGGACGGGTCGTCGGGTGCCGCGCTTCTGTCGCCGAAGACGACGATCGCCGATGTCGTCGCGCTTGCGCGCGGCGCATCGCTTTACCTGTCAGGCGACACGGGGCCGGCGCACATCGCGGCAGCCGTCGGGACGCCAATCGTCGGCCTCTACGGTCCGACGCGGCCCTCGCGCAACGGGCCATGGGCGCCGGACGACGTCACCGTCTCGCGTGCGGACGTCTGCCAGTGCCATCACCTCCGGCACTGCCGCCTGCAGACGATGTGCCTCGAGGACATTCAGGTGAACGAAGTACTCGCGGCGGTGGAGAAGCGGATGGCGGCGCGGCGTGGCTGATGCGATCCGGTTCCTCGCGCGGTTCCGCGTGGCGATCGGGTTCGCGTGCGGGATCGCGGTGTTCTGGTTTGCCGCTCCCAGCAGAACCTCCATCGCTGTCGGTCTGCCAGTCGCGCTCGCTGGCGAGATGATTCGCGTGTGGGCCGCGGGGCATCTCAACAAGTCGCGTGAAGTGACGCGATCCGGTCCGTATCGTTTCGTCGCGCATCCTCTCTACTTGGGGTCGTCGCTGATCGGCGTGGGACTCGCGCTTGGGTCGGGCAGCGCAGCGGTCGTGGGAATCGTGGCGGTGTATTTGCTCGTCACGCTGACGGCCGCCATCACGAGCGAGGAACGCTTTCTCCGCGAGAAGTTCGGCGGCGCGTACGACGAGTATCGCGAACAGCGTGTCGTCGATCGCGAGCGCCGCTTCAGCTGGTCGCGGGCGATGGCGAACCGCGAGTATCGCGCGATGGCCGGCGTGGCGCTCGCCGTGTTGTTGCTGGTTTGGAAAGCAACGTATAATGGGCTGTTCTGACGGTTGAGAATTTGGTGATTTGGTAATCGAGTGATTTGGTGATTGGTGGGCGGTGCAGGGTTCGAACCTGCGGCAGCCGGCGTGTAAAGCCGGTGCTCTACCACTGAGCTAACCGCCCTTCAAGTTTTCAGAGTCTCGAATTCTCAAATCATACATTCTCAAAGGTCTTGGGGTCGTAGTTCAGTTGGTTAGAACGCTGCCCTGTCACGGCAGAGGCCGCGGGTTCGAGTCCCGTCGACCCCGCCATCCTTCGCTCACGTGCGATATTCCGTGAGCTTCGGATGGCAAGCCAACCTTCATCCATTCGTGACAGACGAAAAGGCCACGGCGACGTGGCCTTTTGTTTTTAGCCACGCAGGTGCCGCTCGCCGTCGCGATCTTTTAAACGTTACGCCAGTTGTCTAAGCTGTAACCGAGATGAGGCTCGCAGGGCGACTCGCGCTTGTCGCGCTCGCGATATGGGTAGTCCACCTGAAGGTGGACACTACCGGCGCCGCTCAGCCGGCGCGGCGCACGCATCTTGTCATCGTCGTCGACGGACTGCGGCCCGACTCCGTGACGGCGGACGTGATGCCGCGTCTCTATCGGCTCGGGCGCCGCGGCATCGTCTTCACCGCGCACCACTCAGTGTTCCCGACCGTCACACGTGTGAACGCGTCCTCTTTCGTTACTGGCGCCTATCCAGAAACGCACGGGTTGCTGGGCAACACCATCTACGTTCCGGCCGTGAGTGCGACGAAGACGCTCGATACTGGTGAACGCGAGGATCTCGAAGCGGTCGAGCGCGCAGAGGGACGGCTGCTGACGGCGCCGACGCTCGGCGAAATTCTGCAGCGCGAAGGACGGAAACTGCTTGGCGTCAGCTCCGGATCGACCGGGTCCGCGTATCTGCTGAACCACACGACCTCTGGCGGCGCGATCATCCACACCGATTACACAAAGCCTCCGGAGCTCGCTCCCAAGGTACTCGCGCTGCTTGGTCCTCCGCCCGCGCACGCCACGCCAAACGACCCGCAGAATCAGCGGGCGATCGACGCCTATCTGAAACTTGGCGTCGACGATCTCCGGCCGGACGTGACGTTCCTCTGGCTGAACGATCCGGACGGCACCGCACATGCGAACGGCGTCGGCGCGCCGCTGACGAAGACGTCGCTGTCGCTCGTCGACGCCGGCATCGGACGCCTCGAGGACGGCTTGCGCATGCGGGGCCTGCTCGGCTCGACCAACATCGTCGTGACGTCCGATCACGGCTTCTCGACGGAAACCAGCGAGCTTCATCTCGAGGCGCTCGTCGCACCGTTTTCCACGCCCATGCAGGACGGATCGAAAGACATCGTCGTCGCCGAAGGCGCGATTTACTTGCGAAGCGCGGCGGCCAAGGCCCGCGTGTCCGAAATTGTCGCGATGCTCAAGCGGCGCACGGAAGTCGGCGCGATTTTCACGCGCGCGGCATCGCCCGGCGGGATGGAAGGCATGGTGCCGGGCACGCTGTCGTTCGACGTCGCGCGATGGAATCATCCGCGGTCTGGCGACATCCTCGTGTCCGCGAATTGGAGTGAAGACTCCAACCAATTCGGGTTCAAGGGCACGACAACACAGGAAGGTGTCGCGGGCCATGGGACGTCGAGCCCCTACGACATCCACAACACCCTGATTGCCGCCGGACCTGATTTCCGTGAGAACGCCACAAGCGACGCGCCGACCGCGAACGTCGATATCGCGCCGACGCTGCTGCGTCTGCTCGGCATCGCGGTGCCGCCGACAATGACGGGACGTGTCATCGAGGAAGGGCTTCGTGGCGGCGCAGCCGTGCGGCTGACGAGAACCGTCGGTGGGACGATACCCGGCTCCGCTGATGGCGGTTACTCGGTGTCGGCGCACTTCACCACCGTGAACAACTCGCGGTATCTCGACTACACCGAAGTAAAGCGACGCTGAGCCTCAACGCGCGACAGCAATAGCGACGCCGATCGCGACGCCCATCGCGGCGATGGCGGGACCAGCCGACTGGCTGAATCTTTTGTTACCGAATGCCACCGCAAGCACCGTCTTCATCACGCAGTTCACGAGGATGCCGGCGGCGATCGCCTGGGCAGCGACCCGCGGGTCGACGCCCGCCGACGCGCTCTTCGCCATCGAGATCGTCAGCGCGTCGACGTCCGTGATGCCCAGCACGGCACCCGACGCGAGAAGGCCCGCTGTGCCGAACCATCCGCGGGCGAGGTTCACCGCCAGCAGTACCACCTGAAACGTCACGGCCATCTGTAGGGCAGGGCCAATCTGCAGCGGATTCGACACCGCCTCCTGCGGCGTCGATCCCGGACTGGTCCGCCACCACAACGCGAGCGCGAGCACTCCAAGCAGAAACGGCGCGGCGAGATACGGGAGCACGGCCATCGCGACGCGATAATTCAGCACGAATGTCGCCGCGACGACGCGAGGAAAGAGCATCGTGCATGCGGCGATCGCGCCGACGGCGAGCGGTTCCGACAGCTGCGCGTCGCGGCGGCTCATCCGCGCGAACGTGAATGTCGCGTTCGTCGATGACACCATGCCGGCAAGCAGACCTGCGAGCGGGTAGCCGCGCTTTGCGCCAAACATGCGCCGCGCGAGGTAGCCCGCGAAGCTCAATCCAGTGAAGAACAGCACGAGCAGCCAGAGCTCGCGTGGTTTGATGCCGCCAAAGGGACCGTATGGACCCTCAGGCAGCAGCGGCAGGATGACGATGGCCATCACGCCGAAGCGCGCCGCTGCGCGCAGTTCTTCGTCGTCGATCCGGGCGACGAGGGCATGCAGCGAAGATTTCTCGACGAGCAGCAGCGTGCTGATCGCGATGACGCCGCTCGCAAGCGCGATCCAGCCGAGACCGGCGGAGAATCCCGCGCCGATGACGACCAGGCCGGCGACTTCAGTCGTGGCGTCGAGACCGCGTCTGCTCGTCGCCGCGTAGCTGATTGCGCACAGCAGCACGGCGCCGGCAATGAGCACCGTCGCAACGCCTTGCGCGTGCTGCGTCGTCAGCCACCCGGCTACGCCGGAAATGCCACCGAGCAGGGTGAACGTTCGGACGCCCCCGAGCTTGGGTGTCGCGTCCGATTGAACCGATCGCTGGCGTTCGACGCCGACCGCCGCGCCTCCGAGCGCGGCGACGACAATGCCTGTGAGAGTGGCGGCATCGGTCATCGGCTACTGAATCCTGAAGTCGAGCATCAACGTCACCAGCACGTCCACCGGCGTGCCCCCGAGATGTCCTGGCTCGAACCGCCACCGCTTTGCCGCGTCGACGGCGGCCGCGTCGAGTCCACCAGGATCGAGCGGCCCGATCACTTTGATCGCATCCGGCATTCCGTCTTTCGTGACGACCATCTCGAGGATAACCGTGCCCTGGATTTTGTGAACCAACGCGTCTTCCGTGTACTTCGGTTTTACTTGCGTGATCACTTTTGGCGGGGTGACGTTGCCGCCAGGACGATAGACGCCTCCGCCTATCCCTCCACCCGACCCCGGTCCGACGCCCGGCCCGAGTCCCGATCCGATCCCAGTGCCGGCGCCGGTGCCGACTCCACCGCCGCTTCCCGGTCCGAGCGACGCGCCGGCGTCGACGCTTCCTTCGGGAAGTCCAAGGATCTCCCGTGCGCCCGATGCCAGTGGCCGCGCGTCCAGCAGGACTCCAGGAATCCGTGCGGGCACGATCGCGTCGTCCGGCTGCGGAAACGACGACGGCTTCGCGATGTGTAGAGTAACCGCATCGTGTCCGATGCCTTCGGCGCGCCGGATGGGTCCCTGCTGACGATTGCCGCCGCCACCGCCGCCGCCCGAGGGCCGCGGAGCCGGTGCGAGGAAGACGAGTCGCGTGACGCTCGAGGGCGTGTTGGGGCGCCCCGGTTCCTCAGCGAGTCGTGGCGAGTGAGATGCGCGGGCCGCGAACGTCACCGCGACGAGGAGCGCTACGACATGAATAGCAGCAGACGCGGCCGTCTGCGCGGCGATGCGGATCGACCCGCCGGAGGGAAGATGCGGCGGCGAACCGCCAATCAGCGCACAGTCATGACAGGACATGGCGCCGTCGCGACGATTTGGTTCGCCACGCTGCCGAGGAACAGCCTCGCCAGGCCCGTGCGTCCGTGTGTGCCGATGATCAGGAGGTCGGCGTGTTTCTTTTTCGCGAACCGGGTGATCTCGCGTGCCGGCGTGCCTTCGATGAGGGCCGTCGTCGCACGGACACCTCCGGCCTTCGCCTTGGTCGCAAGCGCCGCGAGGTGCTGCGTCGCCCATTTGCGCGCGCGTTCGTCGATCTCCGTCCAGGTTTCAGGACCGACGTATTGATCAGGTCCGACAGGGAGGAACGGCGCGAGCACGTGGATGATTGACAGCGACGCGTGCGCCTGTTTGGCGCTCTTGACTGCCGTCGCAAATGCCTTGCGCGAAGCCTTGGAGAAATCTGACGCGAAGAGAATACGTCGCATGTGGCAACTCCCCGCGAACCCAGGTGCAATCGCCGGGCCGACTGGCTGACGGGATTTCGGCATTGCTGACGGCGTTGGCCTTGCAATCCGCCTGGTCAAGAGGCTTCACGATGTTCCAGCAGATCCTTTGCCCCGTCGATTTCTCCGAGGCGTCGCGTCACGCCATCCAGTATGCCGTTGCGCTCGCACGGCTGCACCGGTCGGTGCTCACCGCGCTGCATGTGTCGCCGCAGGAGCCGGCCGAGTCGCGGCGGCTTGCGACCGAAGCTGCCGTGTTGTTCGACAGTGCGACGCAGACCGGTATCAAGGTCGAAGTGCTCGTCGAGTGTGGTCAGCCGGCGCATCAGATTTTGACCCGAGCCGCCGCATTGCCGGCGGACGTCATCGTGATGGGCACGCACGGCGCGGGAGGATTCGAGCATCTGATGCTCGGATCGGTTGCCGAAAAGGTGCTTCGCAAAGCGACGTGTCCTGTGTTCACGGTGCCGCCGCACGCGCCGTTCACGCCGGGCGCGACGTTCAAAAAGATTGTCTGCGCTGTCGATTTTTCGGAATGGTCGCTGGGTGCGCTCGACAAGGCGTGCATCCTCGCCGAAGAGTCAGGCGGGGCCGTCACGGCGGTTCACGTGATCGAATGGCCGTGGCACGAGCCGCCGGTTCCGCAGCTCGAAGGCTTGCCGCCCGAGCAGGCCGCTGCGTTGCTGGAGTACCGCCGATATCAGGAAACGATGGCCAAGTGCCGGCTCGACGCCGTGACGAAAGACGTCGGCGGCGGCCGCTGCCGCATCCAGACGCGCGTGGCTCACGGGAAGCCGTACGCCGAGCTGCTGTGCGCGGTCGAGCGCGAACGCGCCGATCTCGTCGTGATGGGCGTCCACAGCCGCAGCGCGCTCGACGTGTTCTTCTTCGGCTCGACGACCCACCAGATCGTGCGGCGCGCGCCGTGTCCGGTGCTGACGCTCCGACACTGACGCGATCGGGAATTGTGGCATTTGGACATTTGGTTATTGCGGCATTGGCAATGAACCAATCAATGTCCAAATAACCAAATGCCACAATGATCAAATTCACGAAGTAAACTGTTCGCCCGATGAAAGTGTTGAAATTTGGCGGGTCGTCGCTCGCCACGCCGGCGACGATCCGCACGGTTGCGTCGATCGTCCTCAACGCACGGCAAAAGGAACCGGTTGTCGTCGTCGTGTCCGCGTTTCAGGGCGTGACCAATCAACTGATCGAGTGCGCGCGCCTGGCCGAGCAGGGCGACGAAACGTACCGCGCGGCGTGTGAAACGCTGGCGCGGCGTCATCGCGCTGCGGTTTCCGCGCTGGTCACGCGCCGTCGCGCGCAGACGCGCAAGCAGGTCGATGCGCTGCTGGCCGAGCTCGAGAGCACGCTGCAGGGAATTCACCTGCTGCGCCACTGTCCCCTTCGGGCGCTCGACATGACGGCGAGCTTCGGCGAGCGGCTCTCGGCCGCGATCCTCGCCGCGCATCTCGGTCGCCTGCATCCGGCTGTGTTCGTCGACGCCCGGTCCATCGTGCGCACCGACGATCACTTTACGAGCGCCGCGGTGAACTTTCCGGCGACCAATCGGCTGACCCGCCGCGAACTCGGGCGGCTGCTGCGCAAGCGGAACCCGCCGATTCCCGTCGTGACCGGCTTCATCGGCGCCACCGAAGACGGCCAGACCACCACGATCGGGAGAAATGGGTCGGACTACAGTGCCTCGATCGTGGGCGCAGCAGCCGGGGCGGATTCCATCGAAATCTGGACGGACGTCGACGGCGTGCTGAGTGCCGACCCGAAAATCGTGCCGGCGGCGTTCGTCTTGCCTGAGATGACGTACGAAGAGGCGATGGAGCTTTCGTACTTCGGCGCAAAAGTTCTTCACTCGGCCGCCATCGCGCCGGCGGTGGCGAAGCGGATTCCGCTGCTGATCAAGAACACGTTCAATGCCGCGGCGCCTGGCACGCTGATTTCGCGCACGCTGACGGATCGGTCCGATCGCGACGGCTCGCTGGCGAAGGGCATCACGACGGTCGGTGGGTTGTCGCTGCTGATGTTGTCAGGACCGGGCATGGTTGGCGTGCCCGGCATCGCCGAGCGGCTGTTCCGCACGCTCGCGGGCGAGCGCGTGAACATCATCCTGATCTCACAAGCGTCGTCCGAGCACACGATTTGCTTTGCCGTACGCGGCGCCGACGCGGCGCGAGGCATCGCGGCGATCGAACAGGAGTTCAGACACGAGGTCGACGACAAGCTGATGATCGTCGATCACAAACCGGATCAGGCGATTCTCGCCGTGGTCGGTGAAGGCATGAAGGGACGACCGGGCGTCTCAGGCAAGCTGTTCGACTCGCTCGGCCGCAACAACATCAACGTCAACGCCATCGCGCAGGGCGCGTCCGAGCGGAACATCTCGTGCGTCATCGACGACGCGCAGCAGGTACGCGCGCTCAACGCGATCCACCAGGCGTTTTTCGAACGCAGGAAACGTCTGGATCTCGTGGTCGTCGGCGTCGGCAACATCGGCGGCGCGCTGCTGCAGCAGCTTCGCCAGCAGCACGCGTATCTCTTGTCGCGCGGGTTCGACGTCCGCGTCGTCGCCGTCGCCAACAGCCGGAAGTTCGCGGTGGCTGCCGGCGGCATCGATCTCGGCGAGTGGCCGAGGGCGCTCGGCGCGTCGCGCCGTCAGATGAGCCCGCAGGCGCTGGCCGGCGCGATCGCGGGTCTCGAGCTGACGAACGCTGCGGTGGTCGACTGCACGGCAAACCCGTCCGTGGTCGACGCGTATCCCGCGTTCATCGACGCCAACCTGCACATCATCACGCCGAACAAGCGCGCGAACGCGCTGCCGTGGAAGCAGTATTCAGCGCTGATGGAGCAAATGGCGCGACGCCGCAAGCACTTCTTCTACGAAGCGAACGTCGGCGCGGGGTTGCCGATCATGTCGACGCTGCGCGATCTGATCGCCAGCGGAGACGAGATTCTGAAAATCGAAGGCATTCTCTCGGGCACGCTGAGTTATCTGTTCAACACCTTCGACGGGTCGGTGCCGTTCAGCGCGCTCGTGAAAGAGGCGCATCGCGTCGGATTTACGGAGCCCGACCCGCGCGACGATCTGTCGGGCCAGGACGTGGCCAGGAAGCTGTTGATTCTGGCGCGCGAGATTGGCCTGAAGATGGAACTCGACGAGGTGACGGTCGACAGCCTCGTACCGCGCCCGCTGCGAAGCGGAAAATTCTCCAGCAGGTTTTTCTCGGATCTCGCGCGGTACGACGACGAGATCGCC
>Ga0068871_100001876_pt1 | contig 14214 bp, 10 predicted proteins | sample KBSMisM72_FD_72750 | JGI IMG/M metagenome (GOLD analysis project Ga0068871, IMG submission 72750) | Miscanthus rhizosphere microbial communities from Kellogg Biological Station, Michigan, USA - KBS Miscanthus M7-2 | ecosystem: Host-associated > Plants > Roots > Rhizosphere > Soil ... | reverse complement strand
CCACCCGTCAAGCGTATCTTTTCGATGCCAAGCGAAACAAATATCTTCGAGATATACGTAATCTCTTCAAAGGTAAGAATCGTTTCTTTACGAGCGAGAGGCGGTTCTCCGTCGGGTAGGCAATAAAAGCAGCGAAAATTACATCTATCCGTCAGCGAAATTCGCAGATCGCGGATTGTCCGATTGTAAGCATCGCTCAGCGGCATCACTACAATTATCAACTATTACCTATCGATTATAAACCTAAAGCCTTGTTTCGTGGAAAAAACACTTTATTAGGTATGCAATCCATGATAGTGTGTGTCAACTAAGGCGCATCGGTGCTTTTTTCGTGCGCCAGCGATCTTTGATAATGGGAATTACCCAGGTGAGTAAAGCGTGCTTTGGATCACCCGGGCCCAGAGCAGGGAGCAAATATAAAAGAGCGCGAAACCTTGAACATTGGAACACTCGGTCTCAATTGCTGTAATCGATACACAACAAATGGGTTACAGCCGCAAAAGGGCAAATTCCCTGTGTTAGTTTGTCTCACATTGTCTCACAAATTGACACAATCGGCGGATTTTGGAAGAATGCAAAGCCGCAGAACGAAGTGCTTTTATCGGCTTTTTGGCTTTTTCAAGGCCGCAGCATTTCGTTTCATACCTGTGAGCTTCGTCCGTTTCATTGCGCTTTTGCGAAAGCGTTCGGCATATGCCTCTGGGCTAAACGAAAGCACCTGATCGAGTTCTATCGCTGTTTTGCCAAGGCGGGGTTCGAAGCGGGATTCACCGGTCGGTTTCTCGAACCGGTTCCATGGGCATACGTCCTGGCAGATGTCGCAGCCATAAAACCAGCCCTCGAGATTGTCTGCGACTGTTTCCGGCAGTTCGGGCTCTCGCAGCTCGATCGTCGCGTATGAAATGCACGAACGCGAATCGACGACGTAAGGTTCGACGATGGCGTTTGTCGGGCAGGCATCGAGACACGCGGTGCAGGTACCGCAGTGGTCCTCGACGACATCGACGTCGTAGTCGAGATCAAGGTTCAAAAGGATCTCGCCGATAAAGACCCATGAGCCCAGATCTTTCGTGATCAGATTGCTGTGTTTGCCGATCCAGCCGAGACCCGCTCGAACCGCCCACGCCTTATCCATCGCCGGTGCCGTGTCAACGCAGACTTTGCCTGTCGTATCCGGCCGTTTCGATTTGATCCAGTCGAGGAGTCGATCGAGCTTGTCGCGAACGACATCGTGATAGTCGTCTCCCCAGGCGTAACGCGAGATCTTGCCAACATCGGGATCGTTCAAGTGTTCGTGCGGAGTGAAGTAATTGAGGGCGCAGACGATGATCGATCTTGCATTCGGAAAGATCATCCGAGGATCCAGACGTTTTTCGGGCTCGCGTACAAGCCAGGCCATTTCGCCGTGAAAGCCTCTCGCCAGCCATTCGGACAAATGACCGGCTTCCTTGGTCAGCGGTTCAGCACGAGCGATCCCGACCTTTTGAAAGCCGATTTCGCGGGCCATGGCCTTTATTTCGTCTGAGAATGACACTGTTTCCCGATTATCGCCCTTTTCGCGGCAAATAAAAAAACCGGACGCTTGGACGTCCGGTGCAGAGGAAAAAAAATGAGAAAAACCTAGAAGTTAAGCTTAAACCCAAACTGGAATTGCCTGGGGTCAAACGAAGCGGTTGACTGACTGTGGTACTTGCCTCCGGCATTGTAGTCGCCAGTTGTGTTGACCACATTATAAAAAGGATTAGCCGCCGCTTCGTTAAACCGATTGAACATGTTGAAGACCTCGCCGATCAGATCCAGACTGACCCTTTCGCCGAAGCGAATCCGCCTTGCAACTCTCAGGTCCGCTGAGAAAAAGCTGTGGGTGATTCCCATGTTGCGTCCTAAATTTCCATTGGCTGGGAATACCCCCTGGAGGCAGCCAACGTCAACACCCGTCGCGCAGAGCCTGCCGTCCGAGAGAACCGTTGGACGCTCGTTAGTGCTCTGAAAGTCACCGTTGGAATCACCGACAGCCAGAATATTGAACGGTCTGCCGGAGGATACCTCCACGATCGGAGCGACCGAAAAACCATAAAGGAACTTGTGAAAAGAATCGCCGTTCTTCCACTTATCAGGTGACGTAAAGATCCCACTGAAAACAAAGCGATGCCGCTGATCAAACAACGAATCAGAGCGTTCCGCGGGGAAGTTAGTGTTGTCCTGCGGTTTCAGCAGGGTCTGCAGATCAGACGAATCGTCGATCGTATGCGACCAGGTATATGTTGCAAAGAACTGAATGTAATTCGAGAACCGTTTTTGCAGTTCAATATTCATTGCATTATACGAGGAATTGCCGTCCGACAATTGAGCATCTACGTCAGCATAGGGATTGATCGGTCCCGGAGCACGCAAAGTGCCGGGCAAGAAGGTGTCAAATTGGGCCTTGCTCAGTCCTGTAAGGGCCTTGACGAAGAAATAATTGGGTCCAAGTTTGCGGAAGTAATCTGCAGCGATCGGATTAATGATCTTTTGGCCGAGGCCGTTTACTGCTAGAAAACCTGGAATTATGAAACTGAATCCAGGAGGGCACGGCGCGGCAGCGGTGCAGGAGCTCGGGAAAAAGAAGCCTGCCTCTGCCAGGTTCGCCGGTGCGCGACCTGCAAAACGGCGGAAATTCTCGACGAGCGCGTTTGTATCGACGATATTTACGTCCTGGGGATGGGCAAGATGATGTCCATTAACCGTGATAAAGCTGGCAGAAAAGAGCATGTCTTTTCCGATCATTTTTTCGATGCCAAAATTGCCTTGCAGAACATCCGGGTATTGGAAATCTTTGGCTACGTTCAGCGTAAACGGAAGGATCGGCCCGAAACCTGTAAAGAAGTTCGGATCGAATCTTTGAAATCCGTTCAAATAGTGAGCGCTCGCAGCAAGGCCCGGTGTGACTCCCGGGATCGCCGTCCCCTGGAATACCTGGAACGCATTGAATATTGCAGTAGGGGATGGGCCACCGGCCGGCAGGAGCGTCGATTGCTGCTGCTGCGAGCCGTCTGCGATATCGGAGTTGAAGGCGACCGCGAGAAGCGGGTGGTCGTAGAAAAGACCGAACGCACCGCGGATCACCGTCCGGCCATCGCCATTGAGATCCCACGCAAATCCTGCTCGCGGAGCCCAATTATTAGTATCTCGTGGGAATCCCTGGGTGATACCGAGTCCGTCCTGAGCGACCTGGACGTCCTGTGCCGTGAGCGTTATTCCGGTAAGCGGATCGGTGAATGGGGTCGGGGCAAACTCATTCGTCAATTCGACGTCGTAGCGAATTCCGAAGTTAACCGTGAAGTTCTTGCGGATCTTCCACGAATCCTGAATAAAGAACGCTATCGGCGTATTACCTATGGAACTCTGCGGGTTGCCGAATCCCTGAATGAACACACTGGGGAATCCAAGGCCATAGGTTTGAACTGGTGTAAAAGGCGGGCATCTGTTCGCCGCAGGGATAACGGTAGCGTCGCACGCTGTACCGGTAGCAGGATCTTTGACAAGAGATCCCCCGGCTTGCTGCCCAAAGTTGAAAAGGGCCGGGAAATTCAACTCGAATCGTGCCTTTACGTCGATCCAGTTGATGTCGCCGCCAAACTTAACAATGTGCGAACCCTTGACCCAAGTTACGCTGTCGCGAAGCTGGTATCGCTTTTCAACACGATCCACAGGCGAAAACGGATTTGATCCGATAAACCCGGTACCAGCGATCTGGTGGGCGACGCTCGGAATTTGCGAGTCAAAAGTAGCATGCCTTTTCCCAAAGTTAAGATTGAAATCGTTCACCAGGCTGCGAGGAAGGATGCTTGCAATGGACATCGAAATTGCGGTGTCCTTCGTGTCCTGAATGCCCGTTCGTGAAAAATCATTTTGGCCAAGCGTCTGGTTTTGCGACTCGTCCTGGATGCCGGAGATACGCCCGGGATTATAGCTAAAACGTAGCGTTAGCTGGCTGCTCTTGTCGAGCCGGTGGTCGAAACGCAAGGAGGTATATGTCGTAGCTTCAGAGATCGGGAAGATCTGGCTGAGTTGTGCGAGCGGACGAAACGCAACGAATTGTCCGCTAGAGTTTCGCGTCAAAGGCACTGGCGCCCCGGATAGGAGAAAGCGAGAGCCAATGGCATTACCGACTCCGATCGGTATAGGAGAGGGCAAGAAATTAACGAGTGTGCTGCTACCATTCAAGGCTGTCTGACTGCCTGCCGATGCGATCTGCGCATAGGCAATTGCCGCGGAAGGATTAACTGCAAGCGTGCCTTGAACATATGCAGCCTGTACTGGCGTCAATCCGGTATAGGTCTGAGAAAACGGCAAAAATGGAGGCCCGATCGTAACGCTGGAAGTCATCCGGCCCGATGAATCGCCAGCAAGGATATCGCCCGTGAAAAAGCCTGACTCCTGCCTTCTTCTCTGTTCAAAGGAACCGAAGAAAAAGGACCTGTCTCTATAGATCGGGCCGCCGATTGTTCCCCCGTACTGGACACGAGTGAACGGCGGTTTCTTATCAGGATCGCCGTCTATGACAGGTGCGAATGCATTTCGTGCCTGAATGCTCTTATCGCGAATAAAGCCGAAGAGGTTTCCGTGAAGGTTCTTTGTGCCGCTCTTGGTCACTACATTGACGATACCGCCACTGGCACGGCCAAACTCGGGTAGATATGAGTTAGTCGTGACCTGATATTCCTGAACCGCTTCCTGTGAAACAGTCGAACGGGCCGCGTTGATCGAGTTGTCGGTAAAGTCGGCCCCATCGACTTGAACGAGCGTCGATCGTCCCCGCTGTCCGCCGATATTGAGGCCTGAAGTCGGTGCCGGTCCCACCGGGCGACCATTATCGCGTCCTACTGTCGATATGGTGAGAGCGAATCCGGTAGCGCTTCGTTCGTTGATCGGCAGATTCTCGATGCGTTGCTGGTCGATAGTTGTCGCGACCGTGGATTTTCCTGATTCGATCAGTTCGACCGAGCCACCCTCGACGTTAACGACAGCGTCGGCCGCACCTATTTCCATCTTTATGGTCAACTCGGCGCTTTGGCCGACTGTCAGTTTGACCGGTGCTATCGATACCTTCTTGAAAGTTGCCGCCTCTGCGATGATTTCATACTCGCCCGGAGACAAAGCAATGAACTGGTAATTACCGTTCGAATTGGAGGTAACGGTACGAGTTATCCCGGTTGCGAGATTCCTGGCCGTAACCGTGGCACCGGCAACCACCGCGCCGTTCGGATCTTCGACCGATCCGCTTAAGTCAGCGCCCGCGGCCTGGGTTTGAGCTGCCACACTGAAGACGCTTATCAGCAGGACAAGTGTGAGGACAAAGACACTCGCCATTGTCACACTGACCTTCGACGGAAATACTTTCATTTTATTTCTCCTTGAGAATTCGATTCGCTGGAAAATGACGAGCCTGGAATCCGGGAATAAGTCCGGCAATAAATGCGGACGATTCCTTGGTCTCTATATCAAATCTTCTGAGAACTTTATATCGGCAGATTCTTCTAAATAGAACTGATTTGCTTTGGAAGTTTTAACTTAAAACCGTGTTTAAGGCAAGTAAAAATGTAAGATTTTAGTAATTTTAGCGTCTTGTGGGCGAGATCGAGAATCCTTGGCGCGTTGTTCGCGTGAGCAATTCGCGAGCAATCCGGCTAGCTCCTAGGAAATTGATCACGAGCGCTGCGGCACGCGGTAAATACGCCGCGTTTCTGATCAAGCCACAAACGCGAAGCCGGGTGAGGAACTTTTGGTCAAACCAATTATTGTAGGTTGCTGCGATCTTTTCCGGACTCGATCGATTTATCAAAATGGATCGTGAAAGGACTTCGGCTGACTCAAGTGCGAGCAGCATACCGCTTCCCGTAAAGGGATCGATAAAGGCCGCGGCATCACCGACGGCAAATACTTTCGGTGCCGGAGCCAACTCCTTCTTACCAAATCGATCCACGGCTACGGCAAGCCAATCATAAACGGGCATCGCATTCTTCAGCGTTACCGACGCTCGTTTGTTCTTTTTTATCGCGCCTTCTGTTATCAGATCACCCTTTCCGCCAAACTTTTTGGCGCTGTTTGCCTTGATCAGGAAACAGAAGTTGGCGATCCCGTTCTCGACGTGGCTTAGGCCGGCATAGCCGCCCTCGAATGAATAGATCTCGCAGCGGCCTGGTTCAAGATCGGCATCACGAAGATGCACCTTAAATCCGAGCAATGGTGGCCGCTTCGCAGCTCTAGCGTCGGTGCCCTGTTTATCGAGCAGTCTCTTTATGACCGCTGCTCGCCCGGTGGCGTCAATGATGAGATCTGCGTTGATCGTCGATGCAGCACCGTCATCGTTTTTAGCTTGCAAGGCGACAACGCGTCCGCCGTTGCTAATGAGGCCGGTTACCCGCGTTGATTCCAGGACTGTGACACCGAGTTCTTTTGCTCGTTCGAGAAGGATCAGGTCCATCTCCGCACGGCTGAGTCCAAGAGCTCCGGACGAACCGAACCACTCGCTGGGTATAACGAGCGATCCTCCGCCGCGTTCATAAAAAATAGTTTCGGCGATCCGGTCCCCGCCGCTCGTCAGCATGCGGTCAGCCACGCCGAGTTGTTCGAAATGGGTCAGGCATTCGGGCGAGATGAACTCGCCGCAGAGTTTATGACGCGGAAAGCTCTCCCGCTCGATCAGCGTGACATCAAAGCCCGCCTCTACAAGCCTTATGGCGAGCGATGAACCCGCCGGGCCGGCGCCGACGATAGCAAGGGTTGACACCATGGTTTTATTCTACCAGACCCTCACCGCTGACCATCGGTCCACTGTCCCGCCCAATTCATGAAAGTTTGTAAAGACCATAATATCCATAGGTGAGCTGTCCCAATCGCGCGGGACAGAAATTCTGGCTATACTTTTCTTCGAATGAAGATCATTCCACTGTCCTTACCCACGCCGTTCTATGTAGGCGACGTCAATGTCTACCTGATCAAAGAAGACCCGTTGACGCTGATCGATGTAGGGCCGAAAACGGCCGAAGCAGCAGCCGCGCTTCGCGACAAGCTCGGCCGCAACGGCGTCAAATTATCAGATGTCCGGCGTGTTGTCCTTACGCACGCGCATGAAGATCACTGCGGTTTAGCACGCTCGGTTCGCGACGAGGCGAAGAATGCCGAGATATTGATCCACGACTGGGAAACCGGGCATCTTTTTGGACGCCTCGCGAGTGAACAACACAGACGTCTCATGCTCCGGTCCGGCGTGCCTGATAGGGTCTTTGACGAAATGCAGGCTCTTTACAGCCAGATCAGCCTGCTCACCGATTCACTTTCCGATGGCGATTTCAGGCCCCTGAAAGATGAAATGGAACTTGAGTTCGCATCGGGAACTATGCGCGTTCTTCACACGCCCGGTCACACGCCTGGATCGTGCTCGTTCGCACGGGAAGCCGATCGGACGATAGTTTGCGGCGATTGCGTGCTAAAACGCATCACGCCGAATCCGGTTCTTTCGCCCGACCCGATAGATCCGGCAAAGCGCTTTCGCTCTCTTGCCGAGTACCTGGTTAGTCTCGCCCGTATCCGGGAACTCAAGCCGACACTTGCCTACGGAGGACATGGCGAGCCCGTCACCGATTTCGAGGAGATCTTCAATCGTTATGTCCGCGCCATAGATGAACGGCAACGGAGGGTGATCTCACTGATTCCATCATCCGGCGCGACCGCATTCGAGGTAGCGCAAAAGCTCTTTCCGGATTCTATCGGAACGGAAGACGTCCACCGGTTTCTGGCTATTTCGGAGTCGATCGCGCACCTCGATTACGCAGAATCCGAAGGCAAGATCGCCGTTGAGATGAAGGATAATGTTGAATACTACCGGCCGATCTAGGCCGCTTCTGCCTCCGACAAACCCCGCCGTGTGATGTCCTTCACCGTTTCGGTTATTCGGGTAAGGTCGGCAAAGCCCGGGAATTGTTTGACGCGGTCGTTCACCGTTTTTTCAAGAAGTTCGAGCCCGCTTATGCCGCCAAACAAGGTGTTGATCATGTAGTGAGTGCGGCTCTTATGCAGTGATCCCTGTCCGACAGGCTGCCAGAAACGGTCGATTACGGCGCGAGCTATCCGACGCGAAAGCTCGTTTTGCCTGAGCTCGATTAGCGCCACACTGCGATAAAACTGAGTATGAGCTGACTCCTCGCGAAGGATGCCGCCCAATATTTTTGTCAACACAGGATGATCCGCCAGTTCGATCAGCCGGCGATACCCTTGTGCTGTGGACATTTCATGGATCGCTCCGAACGTCATGTGAGTAGCTGTGAACTTTTTGCCAACCAAATTAGTCAGCGAGGTGATCAAATAGGTGTTCATCCGATAAAGCTTCGAGACGGTTTTTCGCACCTGCGCCTGCCATTTTTCATCTGTCACGATACCGGCTTGGTTCAGAAACCGGTTGATGACCTCGCCATGAGTGAGCTCTTCAACTCCCCAACGTTCCATAAACTTTGCGATGACCGGGTCTTTTCCGGTTGGCGTGCGAAGCAGCTCCTGGTGATACATATCGGTCAGCGTTTCCACATCCCGCATGTATAGCAGAACGGGCACAAACCGCTTATCGAGTGGGTACTTGTCCACATCATCCCACGGGATCGCGCTTATAAACTCGGGCGTCAAACTTCGGGGCTGTTTTTCATACCAGTCCAGAATGTCCTGTTTCGTTTCGAATCTCATCGCAGTTATTCGGCTACAAATAGCTCGATATATCGGCTCTTTTCGCTTGCTGCTCAATTATTCGCAAGATTCGCGGCTTCGGATGCGGAAAATATGAAAGCGTAATAAAATCGTAAGATATCTATATGAAATATCAGTCTTTACTACTAGTTCTCGTCCTAGGTCTGTGCATCAGTCTTCCCGGCCAGACATCGCTGGCGGTTCCGGGCGAAAAACATCTTTCTAATATCAAACAGTTGACCTTTGGCGGAGAGAACGCCGAAGCATATTTCTCTTTTGACGGCAAGCAGCTTATTTTTCAATCAAAACGCGATGGACGTGCATGCGACCAGATCTACTCGATGAATATTGACGGGTCGAACGTTCATATGGTGTCGAATGGCGAGGGGCGCACGACGTGTTCGTATTTCTTCAAAGGCGGCAAGAAGGTGCTTTATTCGTCGACCCATGGCGGTTCGCGTGATTGCCCGCCAAGTCCGGATTTTGCGAAATACGGGTATGTGTGGGCGATCTATCCTGACTACGAGATCTACACGGCAACGCCGGACGGCAAGGACATCAAGAATCTGACTAACAGCCCCGGCTACGATGCAGAGGCTACGATCAGTCCTGACGGCAGAAAGATCGTCTTCACCTCGGAGCGCGACGGCGACCTCGAGCTCTATTCGATGGGCATCGACGGTAAGAACGTCAAGCGACTGACCAATGAACCGGGTTACGATGGCGGCGCGTTTTTTTCGCCGGACAACAAATGGATCGTCTATCGTGGTTCGCACCCGACCGATCCGGCACTTATCGCCAAAGATAAAGATCTTTTGAAGCAGCACCTGATCGTTCCGACGGTGTTTGAAGTGTGGGTGATGAAGGCCGACGGCTCTGAAAAACATCAGGTCACAAAACTCAATGCGGCGTCATTTGCTCCGTTTTTTACGCCGGACGGCAAGCGGATCATTTTTTGCACGAACTACTTCGCGACCGATCCGAAGAAACGCAACTTTGATCTTGCTCTGATCAAACCGGACGGCACGGGACTCGAACGCGTGACTTACAACGATACGTTTGACGGTTTTCCGATGTTCTCGCCTGACGGGAAAAAGCTTGTCTTTGCATCGAACCGAAATGACGCAAAAGCCGGCGATACTAACGTATTTATTGCCGATTGGGTAGAGTGAGGTGATAAGCAGTGAGCAGTAAGCAGTGAGCAGTTTGAATATTAATAACAATGAAACGTAACGATTTACGAGTTCTATTTTTTCTTCTTGCACTTGCAGCAGCGGCGTTTGGGCAAAAGGCCGCCGTCGAGACCGATAATGTTGAGCAAAATCTTCGCCGGCATATCGAATACCTTGCCTCGGACAAACTTGAGGGCAGACGAACGGGTGAGCCGGGAGCGGTGCTTGCTTCGAAATACATTGCGGATCAATTTGCGAAGCTAAAGCTGAAGGCGGGTTTTGCGGGAGCGGGAAAAGCTTCGTATTTACAGCCTTTTCCCTACGTCACAGGGGTCTCATTAGTACCGACGGGTAATGCGTTTCAACTCGAATTTCCTGGTGGGCCCGTCACGTTGAATTCGACCGCGGCCATTCCCGTTGGTTTCTCTCCAAACGGAAACGTCCTAAACGCTAATATTGTTTTTGCCGGCTATGGAATCGTGTCGAAAGACCCTGTTTTTGACGACTACGGCAATAACGATGTTCGGGGCAAGGTCGTCATGGTGTTTGACGGCACTCCGGACAACGATAACCCGCATACACCCTTCTATCGTTTTGACGCACGCACTAAAGCTCTGATCGCCAAAGACAAAGGAGCAATCGGCCTGCTACTGATATCTCGAGAGCAGAAATTTACGGACGACAAGCTGACCGGTTTGGCTTACGACCAATCCATGGGCGAGGCTGCGTTGCCGACCATTGTCATCTCAAGAGAAACTGCTGCCCGAATTCTCAAAATGAATTCGTTGGAGCTGCCTGTCATAGAAAGTGCCATTGAATTGAAAGCGAACATATCCGCAAAGGTGACCGTTACTCTTCGTAATGCGGAACCGACCGTATCGTTCAAGATAGATCTGATCAAGAAAAAGGCCGAAGCCTTTAACGTCATCGGTATTCTTCCAGGAACTGATCCCGTACTTAAGAACGAGGCGATCGTTATCGGGGCTCATTACGATCATCTCGGCCGCGGCGGACAGGGAAGTCTCGCCGCTAACTCGACCGAGATACATCACGGGGCAGATGATAATGCCTCGGGCACAGCCGCCGTTATTGAACTTGCAAGGTACCTTACCGGAGAAAAACACTACAAAAGGACTTTGGTCTTCATTTGTTTCTCGGGCGAAGAAGAGGGATTGCTCGGCTCGAATTACTATGTCAACAATCCTGTTTGGCCCCTCAATAAAACCATCGCCATGGTCAATATGGACATGATCGGAAGGCTTAGTGAAAACAAGTTGACCGTCGGCGGCATCGGCACGGCGAGTGAGTGGAGATCTCTGATCGCTCGGGAAAATGTTGACCTTTCCCTTCTAGTTCACGGAACGAATCGTGCCGTCTATATCAGCGATTCGTTCAGCCTTCAATTAAACGAGGACGGTTTTGGGCCTTCCGACCATTCGTCGTTCTACGGTAAAAGAGTCCCGGTACTTTTTTTCTTCACGGGTACTCACAATGATTATCATAAGCCTTCGGATACAGCCGATAAGATCGACTACACAGGTGAAGAGAAGGTTGCGTCGTACGTTTCTAAAATTGTTAAGGCCGTGGACGTAAATCCGCAGCGACCTACGTACGCCGTTGCAAAATCATCCGGTATTGGCGGTGGGCGTTCCGGATTTAACATTTCACTCGGAACGATCCCGAATTATGCCGACTCTACAGATGGACTGCTGCTTGATGGTGTGCGGGACGGCTCGCCAGCGGCGAAAGCGGGCGTGAAAGCGGGCGACAAAGTAGTGAAACTTGCGGGACACGATGTCCGCAACGTTATGGATTACACATACATTCTCGGCGAAATGAAGGCAGGCGAGGAATACGAGATCGTGGTGCTTCGGGGTGGTGAAAACCTGACTATGAAAATAGTTCCCGTAAAAAGGTAGGAAGGTCCGTATTTGGATTTGGGCTATGGCTCGACTAGGTGTATTATACCGTGGCTTTTGGCTGATGCCGAGGCATTTTACCCTAAACTCCTTACAAAATAACGGTGACTGCAATTCCTTTCTGTAAATTCGAAGGCTTTGGTAATGACTATATTGTCATCGAGCGGTCAGAGATCCCGGAGAACACTTCGGCATCTGATCTGACCCGCTCGATCTGCGACCGCCACAAAGGCGTGGGCTCCGATGGCGTAGCAATACTCGAAAAGCTCGATTTCGAGGAGCCGGCCGACTACTCGTGCGAGATCATAAATCCCGACGGAAGTGTCGCTGGTTTCTCAGGTAACGGGACACGCTGTGCGGTTGCTTATTTGCATTTTAAGAAGTTGTGGACGCAGCAGGGACTCAAGCTTAGGACGCGAAGCGGCATAAAGAACTACACTCTTCTCGAAACAATCTCCGACGGTCACTATTGGTTCGAGGCCGAGATCGGCAAGCCCAAATTCCACAGCGATGAAATACCCATAGCAACAGAGTTCCCCATGGAGACTGTTATTGACCGTGCGATCCCGGTAGGCCGGGCGTGGGTAAGCATAAATGCTGTCAATGTCGGCAATCCCGTCGCCGGAGTGTTTGTGGACGGATTTGAGACCGATTGGCGCGGACTGGGGAAAGAACTGGAATCCCATGGAGCTTTTCCGGAACGTACAAATGTCGTTTTTATTAAAGTACTTGACGTTGAGAATATCGAGGTTCGAATCTGGGAGCGGGGAGCCGGCGAAACGTCCGCCTCCGGCACATGCGCAAGCGGAGCCGCAATTCTCAGTGCGTTCACCGGAAGGACCGAGCGAACGGTCTCCGTGCAATCTCCCGGCGGAGTAACCGAGGTCTACTGGCGCGACGATGACGAAATATTGCTAACAGGCCGAGCCGACCTCGCTTACTGCGGCGAATGGCCGGTTTGAAGCTAAGTGTATGCGCGGGTGTCTGTAACATTTCGTCCGGGGCGAGAAACTAGGCAGCGAGATCCTAATCTTTTTCGAGGATCACCTGGGCAACGGCGTGTTCGGTGGTGTGTGAAATGCTTAGGTGGATTCGCGCGGCTCCGAGCACATCCATGACCTTGCGAGCCTCGTCGCGGATCTCAAATGAAGGCACGCCGTCGGGGCCGGAGCGGATCTCCATATCCTGCCAGGTTATTTTTCCCCGCCAGCCGGTTTTTAATGCTTTCAGAAACGCTTCCTTTGCGGCAAATCGCCCGGCAAAAGATTGTGCTGCAGCCGCCCCCTTCGATTCGCAATACTCGATCTCATACGGCGTAAACACGCGTTCGACAAACCGCGGAGTTCTTTCAATGGTCTCCCGTATGCGATAGACTTCAACGATGTCAGTGCCGATGGAAACGATCATGCGCCTTGATAGCGGCCAGGAATCAGTGGCCGAAGACCAAAGTTTAACCGAATCAGGGTTTTATTGGCGAGAGAGGAATGGCGTTAAGGTGCTGGTCTGTCGCCCGCTTGAAGACGCCGGATTTGCGAACGGCTTTTCCACAAGGCTCGGCGGCGTTTCCGCATTCCCGAGTGGGGATCTGAATCTTTCAGGTTTCGATGACGACTCAGCGGAAAACATCTACGAAAACCGACGCCGTTTTCTTTCAGTATTCGAAGGAAAATTTGAATTGGCAACCGCCTGGCAGATCCACAGCGACCATGTAAAAACAATCCGAACGCGAAAAGATGTTGAAGAGTCCGATGAGAAATTTGACGCGGTCGTCGCTGATCTGACGGGAATTCTGGCTGGAGTAAAGACTGCCGATTGCGTTCCTGTTTTGCTCGGAGATCCTAACACCGGAGTCTTTGCAGCCGTCCACGCTGGCTGGCGGGGAACTTCGAAGTCGATCGTTAAAAAGGCCATCGCTGCCATGAAAGACGAGTACGGTATCGATGCGAGCAGCCTCTTATGTGCCATCGGTCCGGCTGCGTGCAAGAACTACGAAGTCGGACAGGATGTGATCGACACATTCGACTCGAATTTCAATGAAAGCGAAAGATATTTTACGACGACTCGTCCCGGTCATGCCGTTGTGGATCTTCATGCTGCCAACAGAGATCAGGCCAGCGGCAGCGGTGTTCAGCCGGAAAATATTTTCATCGCTCCTTTCTGCACAATGGCGCGGACGGACCTTTTCTTCTCTTACCGTAAAGAAAAAAAGACGCTGGGAAAGACCGGGCGCCTTTTATCTGTGATCGGACGTGCCGATTGATTATCTTACCTTTGCACTTAAGGTGACTTCCTTCGTTTTCGGCGGATAGCAAACCTCCTCCGTACAAGCCTGATACTTCACGACGGCTCGGACTTTGATCGAGTCGCCGCTGTAATTCGCGGGAACGGTAACGCTGAAGGGGAAG
>Ga0068871_100001874_pt1 | contig 14225 bp, 16 predicted proteins | sample KBSMisM72_FD_72750 | JGI IMG/M metagenome (GOLD analysis project Ga0068871, IMG submission 72750) | Miscanthus rhizosphere microbial communities from Kellogg Biological Station, Michigan, USA - KBS Miscanthus M7-2 | ecosystem: Host-associated > Plants > Roots > Rhizosphere > Soil ... | reverse complement strand
TTCGCCGCGTCGAAGTTCGGCACGAAGCTGGTGGTCGTCATGGGCCATTCGCAGTGCGGGGCGATCACAGCGGCAGTCGAGGAACTGCTGGACGGCGCGACCAACCAGTCGCGCAACCTCCGTTCCATCGTCGACCGCGTGCGGCCCGCGGTCGAAGGCGTCATCGCCGGAAGGCGGAACGTCGATCGCAAGACAATCGTTCGCGACGCAGTCATCGCGAATGTCAAAGTGTCGGTCGATCATCTGCGTCACGGGTCGGAGCTGCTCGAGAAGCTGATTCAGACCGACGGCCTCGTCATCGTCGGCGCGAAGTATTCGCTCGATACGGGCGTTGTCGCTTTCCTTGACGGCTAAGCCGCTCGCGCGCCTGCCATCCAGCTGGCCGCAGTGAATCGGACTTCAGTTCCCTGCACGTAGGGATCAAAGGCCGGACGGACCGCTTCGACGACCTGTGCGCGGGTTCGTTCGTCGGCTTCCTGAAGGATCAAACCGACGGGGCCCAGCCTGGTCACGTAGGAGATCAACTTCTTCTCGGGCAACGCGCACGTGAGGTCGAGCGGCCGGATGTCGATCTCCGTCCAGCCGCTTTCCTCGAGAATGGCTCGAACCCGACGATCGTCGGCGAAGGCGAACTGCCCCGGCGCGCCGGGCCGTCGGGGTGGAAGATTCGGCAGGAGTGGCGCGGCGATCCGCTCGGCCGTCGTCATGAAGGGATTTTCCGACGCACTCCGCCACGCCACGAAACGCAACTCAGCGCCCCGACGCGCGGCACGCCGTAAGTTCGCAAAGGCCCGCGCAGGATCATCGAAGAACATGACACCGAACCTCGAGACGATCGCGTCGACACTCTCGGGCTCGAACGCGTAGGTCTGCGCGTCGGCGCAGATGAAGCTGACCGGCGTGCGTTCCCGTTCAGCGCGGGCCCGGGCGGCGGCGATCATCGGCTCCGAGATGTCGATGCCGGTGCAGCGGCCCACCGGTCCGCACAGCCGAGCGAGTGCCAGCGTCGTAGAGCCGGTGCCGCAGCCGACATCGAGGACGCTGCGTCCCGGCTCGGATGACAGTGCCGCAACGAGCACGTCTTCGAACGGTTTGAGGATCTGGTCGAGCAGCGGCTGTGCGTCCACCCAGCTGCGTCCAGCGGGACCGTTCCACAGTTTCGTCTGCTCGCCCTGGCTTTCGTGACTGACATCCATCGTCGGCTCCTTCCTTCAGGGTACCTGAAGCCGCACTATGCCAATTCAAGTCGACTTGAGGCCACGAACATGGGAGGTGAACCGGTCAGTCGTTGACGTGGATCTTCACGTCGTGCGGCGCCGGGTGACCGCTTGATTTTTCCAACTCGTCGCGCAGGCTGAGAAGAAACGTCGCCCACTTCGTGCTGCAGTGGTGCATGAACTCGACGGGCTCTTTCCAGTTCGCGTGCTTGAACAGCACGAAGGTCTGATCGTCGCGCCAGGGCAGATCGAAGATCACCTCGGTGCCAACCCATTCCTGCGGTCCGTCGACGCAGCGCCAATGCACGCGCTTGCCTGACGTCGCTTCGACGACCTGCATTTTGCAGAAGCCGAAGTCAATCGTTCCGCCCGTTCGCGGATCGCCGGATGTGTTCGACGTCCACCACGATCGCAGTCCGTCCACGGTCGAGAGCGCACCGAACACGCGCTCCGGCGGCGCCGCAATGCCTACTCGATGAAGGATGTCAGGCACGATTCCCTCCTATTTCGCCCACGTCGGCAACGGGCGGCCGGTTTCGAGCAACGACTTGAGGCTCGAGAGCACGCGCGGCCAGCCGCTTCTGATGCTGCCGTCCATGTCCGACCCCGCTTCGAGCTCGTCGTGCGTGATCGTCAAACGCACCATCTCGCCGACCGATTCGATGTCGAAAGCGACACGCGAATGGCGATCCCTGATCGCCTTGTCCTTCGGGTCGGCCCACGTGATGACCAGCCGACGCGGCGGTTTCGCCTCGAGCACCTGGCCGAGTACCCGGACTCTTCCTCCCGCGCCCGGATCGCGATGCTGCCACTCCGATCCCGGCTGCCAGTCCGAGACGTTCTCGTGTCCCCAGTATTGGCGCGTGAACTCCCCGTCGAGGAGCGCCTTCCACACCATGTCCGGTGTCGACGCGATGTAAATCACGTAGACGAACGACGATCTACCCATTGTGGGTGCCCTCGAGCCGGCGTTTGAGGTCGTGCATGGCTTTCAGCCGCGACCGCTCGAACTTGCGGATCCAGCGGTCGTAGATTTCCTGCAACGGCACCGGGTTGATGAAGTGCAGCTTCTCTCGTCCGCGCCACTGCGTCACAACGAGATTGGCCTGCTCCAACACGCCGAGGTGCTGGGTGACCGCCTGACGCGTCATGTCGTGGTGCTCGCAGAGCTGCGACAGCGTCTGCCCGTCGTGGGCGTTGAGGAGGTCGAGCAGCTTGCGGCGGCTTGGATCCGCAAGCGCCTTGAAAACCGCATCAGTGTCTGTGGCCACGACGCGCGCGATCATATGCAAGTAATTACTTGCATGTCAAGGTGCGCCGAGCGTTCGATCTACCTTCGTTCGATCCTGACGGACTTGAGCTCGATGCGGGTGTTCGGCGCCTCGCCAGTGCGCGGCGTCTGTTCGATGGCGTCGACGACGTTCATGCCGTCCACGACGCGGCCAAACGCGCTGTACTGACCGTCGAGCGCGGTCGACGCGCCGAGGCAGATGAAAAACGACGTCGTCGCGCTGTCGGGCGCCTCGCCGCGAGCCATCGACACGATGCCTTTGACGTGCTTGGTGTCGTTGAACTCCGGCGCGAGGTTGTGCACGAGCTTCTGCTGCTTTTCTGTCAACGCCGCCGCCCGAGTATTCAAAGCGCCGGTTTGAATCACGAAGCCCGGCGCAACGCGGTGAAACGCGACGCCGTTGTACACGCCGGCGTCGGCCAGCCTCAGGAACTGACGCACGGTTTCGCGGGCCTTGTCCGGAAAGAACTCGACGGTAATCGGGCCGGCGCTCGTGTCGAGAATCGCCCGGTAGGCGGCGAGGTCCTGCACGCTGTCGTTGACGAACCGCACAGGCGGTGTGTCGCGAGTCGTCACGCTCTTGATCTCGATGCGTTCGGTGGCGACACCTTTGTCGTCGATTGCCGTCTCTGAAATCTTCTGCACGATTTCGATGCCGTCAGACACGTGGCCGAAGACCGTGTACTTCCCGTCGAGGCCCGGCTGATCGACGACGGCGACGAAGAACTGCTGGCCGGCGCTGTCGGATTTTCCAGGAATGGTGACGGCCGCGACCGAACCGCGCGTCATCTTTGCCGCGCGCGGCTCGTCCTTGACGGCATTCAACCCCCCCGTGCCCCACTGCCCGCGCTTTGAGGGATCTTTCGTCAGCGGATCGCCGCCCTGGATGATTCCGTACTTGATCATCTTGTGAAAAATCGTGCCGTTGAATCCGCCGGCGGACGCCGTCTTCATGAAGTAGGCGGTCGCCAACGGCGCGTCAGCGGCATCGAGATCGATGACAAACGTCCCCGCCGTCGTCTCGACAACCGCCTGCTTCGGCGCAGGCGCCGCCGCCTGCAGAAGGCCGACGAGCCACGCGAGCAGGACGTGAATCATGCCGGTTGTCCCAGGATCCGTGACGCGTGCCAGATGTAGTGAAAGCCCGACAGCAGCGTAATCGCGAGCGACGCGAACACGCATGCGTCGACGACGAAGGAGTGATAGCCCAGATAGTTGAACAACATCGCCGTCGTCACCGTGACGATGTACGTCGCCGTCGCGATTTTGCCGAACACCGACGGCTGGAACGTCCGGCGGCCGACCGCGAGGTTGATGATCGCCACTGTAATCACGATGCACACGTCGCGGCTGATGACGAGCGCCGTCAGCCACAGCGGGAGCTTGTTCGCGAGGCCGAGGTTCGGGAGCGTCAGCACGACGAACGCGCTCACGAGCATCAGTTTGTCGGCCATCGGATCGAGCCACGCGCCGAGCGTCGTCTTCCTGCCCCAGTGCCGCGCGATGACGCCGTCGAGGGCGTCGGTGACGCCCGCGACCGCAAACACCGATAACGCCCAGCCGAGCTCACCTTCCACGATCATCACGATGAACGCCGGAATCAGCAGCATCCGAAGCAGCGTGATCTGATTGGCGACCGTCAGCACGTCGCCCGTGACGCTGGGCGACGCGCTATTTGCGTTCATCGGCGGCGAGCGCTTCGATGTGGGAGACAGCGGCGATGGCTTCCGCGCCGGTGACGATTCTCGAGGGCTGAAACTTGTTGTCGTCGTCGACCGTCATCACGCCGGCGGCGACCACTGTCGACGCAGCGGGATAGGCCAGATGCGAGGGGGCAAGGTCGGCGAACCTCGTCCGCGCCGCGGGCACGGGCCGGCCGCGGCCACCGCCTGGTCCGTTGAGACGCACGAGCAAGCGGCTCATCGCGAGCGCCAGTTCGGAACGACGCACGACCGCGCGGGGCTGGAATGTGTGATTGGCGAACGCGTCCATGACTCCCGCGCGAACGACGGCCAGAATCCAGGTGGACGCCCAGTAATTGCGAACATCGGTCACGACGACGGCGTTTTTCTGGCGTGCGGACTGGACAAGCGTCGGAAGCCGGATACCGATGAGGCTTGCGAGCTCGCCGCGCGTGAGCTGCGTCGTGGTGTCGATCGCCTTGTATTCGGCCGGCAGATGTTCAGCCTCGGCCCGTGCCTTCACCGCATCGAGCTTCGCCTCGACGGCGTCATTGGGATCGATCACGACCGCTTCGCCGTACCACCGCGCCGCGCCGTCGAAGTCGCCGCGGCTCGCGAGAACGTCGCCAATCTGCACCATGGCCGCGGTGTCGCCCGCGTCGAGCGCGATCGCCTTCTCCAGGTCCGTCAGCGCGTCGGCGGCGTTGCCCCGCTTGATTTCGACGTCGGCGCGCTCGCGATACAGAAAGCCGCTGTCGGGCGAGCTGGCGATCGCCGCCGCGAACGCTTTCGACGCGTCGTCCAGCTTGCCGTCCTTGACCGCCTGCCGGGCGGCGGCGAGCTCGCGTTCGACGCCGCGGAACTGCAGCACGTCCGCGCGGCGGCGGATATCGGTCAGCGACGGATCGACGGCCACCGCCGATTGAAACGCAAACAGCGCGTCGCGGTCGCGGCCGAGCGCCAGAAACGCCTGTCCGCCGCCCACGAGAGCGGACACGTACCGGCCGTTTGTGAGCAGCGCTTTCTCGAAATGCGGCAGCGCCGCCTTGGCGTCCTTGCGCGCGAGCTCGAGATAGCCGAGGGCCGTCTCCGCAGGATAGAAGTCCGGCACGGACTTCAGCGCGAGCTGGAATTCACGCTCGGCGTTCCGGAAATCGCCCGCCTGCAGGAACCGCCAGCCTCGCTGCTGACTCGCGAGCGCCGCGGGGTTGCCGCTGAACGTCTGCGGGATGCCCGGCTCGACGAAGTCCTCGAAGCGTGTCGCTGACTCGTGGGGGAGAGGGACCGTTTTCTGTGCGCAGGCGCCTGCGGCGATCGCAAGCGCGATGACCAGCCGTTTCACAATCTTGAATTCTACCGTGCCGAGCCTGAAAGGCCCGGCCTACTCATGTGGGGCGGCCCCTTTTTAGGGCCGCCCCGGCTCGGTGACTCGGTCGGCAAGCCGGCGGGGAATGTCGGCGACTATCTGGATTCTATTGTCGCGCTCCTCGTGAACGACGACGCGTCCGTGCCGATACACGCGGGCGATCCGCTCGCGATCCGCGGCGTCGGCGGGATTGAATGTCAGCGTCACCCGCACGACGTCGAGCGCAAGGCGCGACGCCATCGTCTCGATGAGGTCGTCGATGCCGTCCTTGGCGAGGGCCGAAATCACGAGCGCGGACGGGTCTTGCTCCTGCAGCCGGCGGCGCTCGTCGGACGTGATCGCGTCACACTTGTTGTAGACCTCCAGCATCGGGACGTCGAGTGCACCGACCTCTTCGAGCACGCGGCGCACGGCATCCATCCGGCGCTCGCGGTCGGGCGCCGACGCGTCGATGACATGCAGCACGAGGTCGGCATCCGCCACCTCCTCGAGCGTCGCCCGGAAGGCGGCAACCAGCGCATGCGGCAGCCGATCGATGAAGCCGACGGTGTCGGACACGAGAAGCTCGCGGCTGTCCGGAAGGCGCACCTGCCGCACGAGAGGGTCGAGCGTCACGAACAGGGCGTTCGACGCTACGGCATCCGCATGCGTCAGCACGTTGAATAGCGTCGTCTTGCCGGCGTTGGTGTAGCCGACGAGCGCGACCGTCGGGACCGACGCCTTGTGACGCCGCTCGCGCAGCTGCGCGCGGCGCTTGCGCACCTGCTCGATGTCCTGGGAGACCGCGTGAATACGGGTGCGGATGCGGCGCCGATCGGTTTCGAGTTTCGTTTCGCCAGGGCCTCGCGTGCCGATGCCGCCGCCGAGCCGCGACAGCGCGGCGCCCGCGCCGACCAGACGCGGGAGGAGATACTTCAGTTGGGCGAGCTCGACCTGCAGCTTGCCTTCCCGCGTCTTCGCGCGCCGCGCGAAGATGTCGAGTATCAGCTGCGTGCGATCGACGATCTTCGTGCCGACTTCTTCTTCGATCTGCCGCAATTGGGCGGGCGACAGCTCGTTGTCGAAGATGACGACGTCCACGCGCATCTCGGAGCATGACGCCGCGAGCAGTTTGATCTTGCCACCGCCGAGAAACGTGGAGGGGTCTGGTTTGGGGCGCTCCTGCTGCACGCGCAGCACGACGTCGGCTCCTGCGGCTTCTGCGAGGCCGGCGAGCTCGTCCATCGATCGCTCAGCGCTATGGCGGCGCATCGTGCCCGTGATGAGACCGACGAGGGCCGCGCGCTCGCGGACAGCTACCGTGCCCGCGCGCATTGCTGCACCTCCTCCCAGGGAATCGCCCCCGCCCGAACCAAACGAATCTCCTCGCCCGCGGCCTCGACTACGGTGGACGGCGGCCCGCCACAGGTTCTGCCGCCGTCAAGCAACAAGTCTACGTCGCGGTCCGCAAAGACACGCGCCACGTGATCTGGATCGTCCGACGCCGGGTCGCCGCTGAGATTCGCGCTCGTCGCGGTGAGCACATGTCCCCAGAAGCGGCACAATTCGCGCGCCGCATCGTCGTTCGGGACGCGCACGCCCACAAGCGGGCTGCCGCCGGTGAGCTCCGTTGGCATGGAGGCCGGACGCGGCACGAGCAGCGTCAGCGGGCCCGGCCAGAAGGTCGATGCAAGGTTCTGCGCCATCGGCGGCAGCGTGCCGAGATCGCGGGCGACCTGTTCGGCATCGGCGCCGATCAACGCGATCGCGCGCTCCGTCGGCCGTCCTTTGACAGCCATCAGGCGTGCGATCGCCGTCGACGACAGCGGATCGACGGCCAGGCCGTACAGTGTGTCGGTGGGAATGGCGACGATGCCGCCGCGAGCGAGGACGATGACGCCGTCGACGAACGCGCGGAGGTTCGCCTTGAAATCCGCGCCAAGCACTGCGCGTTGCATTAGTTACTGAACAGCCACGAAGTCACGAAGAACACGAAGGTACACGAAGAGTATTTTGTACAAAACCAAGCTTCGCGCGTCCTTCGTGCCTTTGTGTCTTCGTGGCCAAAGCGACGACGCTCCAGGAGTGCGTCAGAATCGGATCTTCACGTCCTTCGTCGCCGTCACGTTGATGCTCTCGATGAAGCGGATCCGGTGCGGGTTGTTCTGCATGATCACGGAGCTCGTGCGAACGCCGTCGCCGAAAAAGCGCACGCCCTTCATCAGCGTGCCGTCGGTGACGCCGGTCGCGGCGAAGATGATGTCGTTGCCCGGCGCGAGATCCTTCGACTTGTAGATTCTCTTGAAATCCTTGATGCCCATCGCCCGGCATCGCTCTTCGTGCTCGGGCGTATTGATCACGAGCCTCGCGAAAATCTCGCCGTTGAGGCATCGCATGGCGGCGGCCGTCAGGACGCCTTCCGGCGCGCCGCCGGTGCCCATCAGCGCATGGACGCCGGTGCCCCGTGCCGCGGCCGTGATACCGGCCGACAGGTCGCCGTCGCCGATGAGACGGATGCGCGCGCCCGCCCTCCGGATGTCGGCGATCAGCTTCTCGTGGCGCGGACGATCGAGCACGATGATGACGAGGTCGTCGACGTCGCGGTCGAGACACTTGGCGATCGCGTTCAGATTGTCTTCGACCGGCGCGTCGAGGTGGACGGCGTGCTTCGACGTCGGCCCGACGACCAGCTTCTCCATGTAGAGATCAGGCGCGTGCAAAAGGCCGCCTCGCTCGGACGCGGCCATGACGGCGATCGCGCCGGGCGTACCGAGCGCGCACAGGTTCGTGCCTTCGAGCGGGTCGACGGCGATGTCGACTTCGTCGAGTTTGCGCGATTTGCCGTTCGGCATGTTGACGAGGCCGACTTTCTCGCCGATGTAGAGCATCGGCGCCTCGTCGCGCTCGCCTTCGCCGATGACGATCGTGCCGTCGATCGGCACCGAGTCCATGACCTTCCGCATGGCCTCGACGGCCACCTGGTCGGAGTTGTGACGGTCGCCTTGTCCCATCGTGTGGGCGCAGGCAATGGCCGCCTGTTCGACGACGCGTAAGAACTCGAGCGAAAGATCGGAATCCATGAAGTTAGAAGTTAGAAGTTAGAAGTTAGAAGGACGAATGGTTATGGACGCCACGGCGGCAGCTCGCAGCGTGACGGACGATCCTGTCGATATCCGAGCAGATAGTCGGCCTGCATCAACGTGTGAATCTCGCGGGTGCCTTCGTAAATCACCGCGCCCTTGCAGTTGCGATAGAACCGGCCGACGGGATATTCGTCCGAGTAGCCGTTGGCGCCGTGAATCTGCACGGCATCTCCGGCCGCGCGCTCCGACGCCACCGTCGCGAACCACTTGGCCAGCCCGGTCTCTTTCGTGTTGCGGCGCCCCTCGTTCTTCAGCCAGCCCGATCGCAGCCACAGCAAGCGCGACGCCTCGTAGTCCGACTCCATGTGCGCGATCATCTGCTTGACGAGCTGATGCTGCGCGATCTCGACGCCGAAGGTGCGGCGGTCTTTGGCGTACCGCACGCTCGCGTCCCGGCAGGCGCGAATGAGCCCGGTGGCGCCGGCGGCAACCGTGTAGCGTCCCTGGTCGAGCGCGAACATCGCGATCTTGAAGCCCTCACCAGGCCGGCCCACCATATTCTCTTCGGGAACTTCGACGCCGTCCATGACGAAATACCCCGTGTTGCCGGCCAGAATGCCCCACTTTTCCTTCAGCGGCGCACTCGAAAACCCCTTGAGGGTGCGCTCCACGACAAACGCGCTGATGCCTGATGGATCGCGTTCCTGCTTCTTTTTCGCATCCGTCCAGGCGAACACGAGGAAGTTGTCGGCGACGTCCGCGAGCGAGATCCACGTCTTCTCGCCGGTAATCACGTAGCGATCGCCTTTCTTGACGGCCGTCGTCTGAATCGCGCGGGCATCGCTGCCGGCGCCGGGCTCAGTGAGGCCGTATCCCGCGATCTTGTCGCCCGCCGCCTGCGGGACGAGATAGCGGCGCTTCTGATCGTCGGTGCCCCACGCGAGCAGCGTCAGGCAGTTGAGGCCGACGTGCACCGACATGATCACGCGCAAAGACGTGTCGACGTATTCGAGTTCCTCGCTCGCGATGCCGAGCGAGATGTAGTCCATGCCCGCGCCGCCGTACTCCTGCGGCACACATACACCGAGTAGCCCGAGCTGCTTCAGGCCGCCGATGATGCGATCGCGGTCGAAGTGGTGCCGCCGATCGTCGTCTTTGATGGAGGGTTGGACGTCGCGAGCACCCCACTCCCGCACCGTCTGCTCGAGCAGACGATGTTCGTCGGTGAGGTCGAACCCGATCATGCCGGCTTGCGGAAGAGGATCTCGCGCTGGTTGTTCTTGAGGAGAAACGAGTCGGAGACGCGCAGCCCCTCGAACAGCTTGATGATGTCGCGATTTAGCAGCACAGACTGACGTCCGCGAAGCGCGGGGTACGCACGAGCGCGGAGATTCACGCCCTCATCCGACACGATGAACTTGTTGTAGAACGAGTGGCCGTGCTGGATGGCGCTGCTGAAGAACCCGAGCAGCGCGCCTTCGGGACGCAGGACACGCGTCAGCTGGGTCGAAAGCCGCTGCGCCGTCACTTTGTCCAGGTAGTCGATGAAGTCCCAGCACAGAATCCCGTCGACGGATCCGGAGTCCTGGGTGAACTTCTTGTCGATGAAGTCGGCGAACTGCTCGACGCGCCCTTCGCGCGCGAAGCGCTCGAGGTCGGCGAAGAGATCGACGACGAAAATTTTGCAGCCGAGCTGCTCGCCGAAGTAGGCGATGTTGCTGCCGACCACCGGCCCCAAATCGATGAGCACGGGCAGCTCACGCGATGTGAGACAGCCGAGAAACTTGCGAAGAGCTTTTGTCGAGAAAAGGGGATCGGAATCGGCAGGCGGCGGGAAGACCGCCGCCTCCGATTCGCTCTTGCGAGCCGAAATCCGGTCGAGCAGGCCCAACGACGGCTATCAGCTACGCGCCGACGCGCTGTCCGGCGGCTGCAGGCACGGGCGGTGGCGGCACAGCCGTGACCCCGGCGGGTGGCTGCACGGTTGGCTTGGCCTGCTGTTGCGGCGCCGCGCCTTTGCGCTGCATGTCGACGCTGCCCTTGAAGTGCGCGCCCTCAGCAATGGCGATGCGCGGCGACACGATATCGCCTTCCACTGACCCGTTGTCGCGGATGTCGACCTTCTCCGAGGCGGTGACGTTGCCGTGCACCTCGCCAAGGACGATGACCGCCTTCGCGAACACCTGGGCCTTGATTTTGCCGTTCGGCCCGATCGTCAGGACATGATCACGCAGCTGGATCGTCCCTTCGACGTGGCCTTCGATCGTCAGATCCTCGCTGCCGTTCAGCTCGCCCTTGATGACGACCGACTTGCCGATATTCACGATGTCCCTCTCCATAATGTGACCCGCTTCCGTTCGACTGGGCGTCGACACAGCCGCCGCAGGTGTCGGCGGTGGGGCGACAGGTTGTCCGCCGGTCGGGCGGACGGCTTCATCACGCTTCCACATTGAAATACCCTTCGCTGCGTTTATCGGTGGTTTGGAACGCCAGTATAGGGGGGCCCCGATCTGTTGTCTACCTCCTTTTAATGCTGAGGTTTAGCGTGAGTGCTAAGATCGAGGAACCTGATGCGTATCTACTTCGACTACAACGCGACGACCCCGCTCGTTCCTGCCGTCGTCGACGCGATGACGGCCGCAACGCGCGACGTCTTCGGCAACGCATCGAGCGTGCATTTCTTCGGCCAGCAGGCCAAGGCCGCCGTCGACATCGCGCGCTCGTCGCTCGCGGCACTGATCGGCGCCGATCCCTCGGAGATCGTGTTCACGAGCGGCGGCACCGAGTCGGATAACTTCGCGATTCGCGGCGCGGCCGAGGCGCTCGAACCGACGAAGCGTCGTCATCTAATCGCAAGCGCCATCGAGCACGAGGCGGTGCTCAACACGCTGAAGGCGCTCGCGCGCCGCGGATGGCAGACCACGCTCCTTCCCGTCGATCAATCCGGCATCCTCTCGCCGGATCGGCTGCGCGACGCGATGAGGCACGACACGGCGCTCGTGTCGGTGATGCATGCGAACAACGAGATCGGCACCATCCAGCCGATTGCGGAACTGGCCGCGATTGCGCACGAGCATGGCGCGTTGATGCACACCGACGCCGTGCAGTCTGCGGGGAAAATTCCCGTCGAGGCGCGCGCGCTCGGTGTCGATCTGCTGTCGGTCTCGGCGCACAAGTTCAACGGTCCGAAAGGCGTCGGCGCGTTGTGGATCAAGCGCGGCACTCGCCTGCAACCGATGCAGACGGGGGGCAAGCACGAGCGCGGACGCCGCGCGGGCACGGAAAACGTCCCCGCAATCGTCGGGATGGGCGTCGCCGCCCTGCTGGCGAAAGAGAAGTTGTCGAGCGAGACATTGCGGGTTGGGGCCCTGCGGGATCGCCTCGAGGAGGGCGTGCTGCGCAGCGTGACGGGGACGGCGATCAACGGCGCTCGCATGCAACGCGTGCCCAACACGACGAACATCAGCTTCGATCGCGTCGAGGCGGAGAGTCTGCTGATCGCGCTCGACTTGGAGGGCGTGGCGGTGTCGACCGGATCGGCCTGCTCGTCTGGCACGCTCGAGCCGTCACATGTCCTGCGTGCGATGGGCTTCCCGCCGCACCGGACGCAGAATTCGCTCCGCTTCAGCCTCGGCGTGTTCTCGACGCAGGAAGAAGTCGATCGAGTCGTCGAGATCTTGCCGAGGTTGGTCGAGAAACTTCGTGGATTGACACGGAAGACAAGCCACGAAGACACGAAGAACACGAAGGCACACGAAGCAAGTACTGTACAAAAAGCATCTTCGTGAAACTTCGTGTCCTTCGTGCTTTCGTGGCCAACAAGACGTCAGATCAAAGAGCATGCGAATCGTAGTTGCAATGTCCGGCGGCGTGGATTCGTCGGTGGCCGCGGCCCTGCTCGCCGAGCAGGGCCATGAGGTCATCGGTCTCTCCATGCAGCTGTACGATCAGAGCGGCGACCACGCCTTCGGGAGCTGCTGTTCGATAGAGGATCTGTACGACGCACGCCGTGTGGCGGCCGCGATCAACATCCCCCATTACATTCTCAACTTCGAGAAGCAGTTCAACGAGCACGTCGTCTCGAATTTCGTCGGCGAGTACGCCGCCGGACGGACGCCGCTCCCCTGCGCCCACTGCAACAGCGACCTGAAGTTCACGACGCTGCTGGAGCGGGCGAATGGCTTCAGCGCCGACGCCGTCGCAACCGGCCACTACGCCAGGGTTAACCGCTCAGCCCGCGGGACGTTCGAGCTGAGGCGAGGTGTCGACGCGTCCAAGGACCAGTCGTACTTTCTGTTCTCGTTGACGCAGGATCAGCTCGGGCGCGCAATCTTCCCGGTCGGCGATCGCGGCAAGGACGCGGTGCGTGCGTACGCGCACCGCCGCGGGCTTCCCGTCGCCGCGAAGCCGGACAGCCAGGAGATCTGCTTCATTCCCGATCACGATTACGCGACCTTCGTCGCCAAGCATTCGCCGGAGCCCGTTCGCACGGGCGAGGTCGTCGACGAGAACGGACAGGTGCTGGCGCATCACGACGGCATCCACCGCTTCACCGTCGGCCAGCGCAAGGGACTGGGACTTGGCGGCTCGCCGGCGGGCGCGCCGATGTACGTGATCGCGCTGAAACCCGACGAGCGTCAGGTGATCGTCGGCCCCAAGACGTCGCTGGAGCGAACCACGCTCACGGCGTCAGGCGTGAACTGGATTGAGGGCGTGCCCGGCGGCCCTGTGCGCGCGGCGGTCCAGATCCGCCATCGTCATCCGGCGGCGCCTGCGATTGTGCGTAGTACGGGAGATGGGCGCGCCGACGTCGTCTTCGACGTGCCTCAGATTGCGATTACGCCTGGCCAGGCAGCCGTCTTCTACGACGGAGATACGGTGCTTGGAGGCGGGTGGATTGAGTAGGGCTGAGAGCTAAGGGCTGAGGGCTGAGGGCTTTGTCCAGCCCTAAGCCTTCAGCCCTAAGCCCTGACGAAGTCCTACTGCTGCGGTGTCTCCGCGGACGCCGCGCGGTTCCCGCCGGTGCCGAAGATTCTGCGGCCGTCCGACATCGTGATCGTCGCCTGGCCGACGTTCATCGAGCTCGCGCTCTTCGCGCGGATGCCGCTCACCGTGACGAGGTCACCGACCTTGAGCGTGTCCTTCCGCCACCCCTGACGATACAGCGCATTCGGCGGTCCGCCTTCGACGCGGTATACGACCGATTTGCCGTCCGTGCCCGTCGTCTCGATGCTGGTATAGATGTGCGGGTTGGTCCATTCGATCTTCTTCACCGCGCCCTTGAACGTGATGGGCTGGTTGGGATCGAACTCCGCGACGATCGAGTGGTGCGCGAACGCGGGGACGGCCGCCAACAAAAACGCCGCGCCAATCAGCAGCTTGCCTTTCATCGTTCTCCTCCCCTATCTGATCCCATCGAGCACCTTACTTAATCGCATCAAGCACTCTATGTGATCCCTTAGAGCACCCTATCTGATCGCTACTCGTCCTCGTCGTCTGGCGCGTGCCACACCTTGATCGCGCCGTTCAGGATGTTCGCGAGGTTGTTTTCCTCGCACGAGTATTCCATCACCACGTCGTTCGCCGGCTTCAGGCGCCACGTGCGCA
>Ga0068871_100001869_pt1 | contig 14244 bp, 9 predicted proteins | sample KBSMisM72_FD_72750 | JGI IMG/M metagenome (GOLD analysis project Ga0068871, IMG submission 72750) | Miscanthus rhizosphere microbial communities from Kellogg Biological Station, Michigan, USA - KBS Miscanthus M7-2 | ecosystem: Host-associated > Plants > Roots > Rhizosphere > Soil ... | reverse complement strand
ATTTGTCATGATCCGAAGATCATCGACGCTGTGCATCGGCGAGCTGAATCGCGTCGCTCCGCCGAGCGTCCTTACTGCCGTCTCGCCTTGCGCTGATGCGGTCGCGGCCCACGTTGCGAGGACCGCCGCTGCCACCATCGCTCGCCGCACAATCGGTCCTACGTTGACTAGCCTCATGTCCTAAGCCTCCTGAATTCTTCCTCGGCCACCGGACACGGGACACTTCAAGATTGGGTCCACCCAATCGTTTCGACGGAAAACTCTCGGGAAAGGCGCGTTTCGAGGCGGATGCCGCCACGTCGATCCGTGTACGAGACGCGACCACAACAACATCGGTGACGAACAGCCGCCAGCGGCGACACCATTGGCAGCGAGAGGCAAAAAAGCACTCGAGGTCGCTGCCGCGGACTAGATCGATTGTCTTAGAGAGAGGAAGGCGGAGTTCCCTTCACGTCTTCCGTGTGAAGGGAACTCACGATGAGGAGCAGCGGCTCCGTTGGAGCTAGCAGTCGTACACGTCCGCGGCGCACCGTCGGGATGTTCTGCGCGCAACGCCAGCAACGCTCACTGGAGTTAGAGGACGGCCGACAATGGCCTCGACCTTGGTCACGAAGCCGTGCACGTGCGACGGAAAGAACCGCTCGCCAAGCTCGAGACACAAGACGCCGAGTGTTGCTGCCAGCAAGAAGATTCCAATGCGCTTGACCATGATCAGTTCACTCCAACTTCTTTCTTCAAGGTGAAGATTGCCGGCAGTTCGTCGAAGTTTTTGAGGTCGCTAGGAGCCAGCTTCTTGGCGCCCGGGGGAATCTTGAGCGTGAAACGATCGAGCGCGACCTGTGCTCCCGTTTTCCACGCTCTGATGTCGACGGTGTACTGCGGCGCCTTATTCACTTGCGTGCTGGTGACGACGTAGCGGCAGGGGTGCGGCTGGGCTCCCTGAGCGATCCAGATCTCCCAGTCCACCTCCTTCGTCCTGAACGCAAGATGGTCGCATTCGATTCCGTTCACCACGCCGCTGCCCAGGTCTTTGCTGTCCGTGACCTCCGGCATGAGCTGGTCGTAGATGTTCGACATCAGCAAGTCCGCTCCCGGAATCGGCCGATGAAACTTGTTCCGCAACTCGTCGACCAGTTGATCGAGCGTGCCGGTCCATTCGACTTGCGCGTATGCGTTGGCGTCTTTGCCGAGCATGGACAGAGTTTTTCCGTCGAAGACGTACTCGACGTTCGCAAATCCACCCGAACGTGTTGCGCGTATCTTGTCGGGGCGGTTCAGTTTCATCGAGCCGGAACTGGCCAGCCCAAGCTTTTGACCCTCCTTGCTGACGACTTCGAAGTTCGTGTCGTACTCGAAGGAGATCGCCTTCTGCGCGGCCATATAGTCGGACATCTTCTTGACCGCGTTCCTGGCGTTGTCTTCATCCGTGCGCGCCGCCGACGTGCCCACTGCTCCCGCCGTTATCGCGAGCGCAAGCAACGAGGCCCATGGCCATGCGTCTTTCATGATCTTCCTGATGGTGGATTGCATATGCTCCTTTCGCACTTCAACATCCGCCCGCGCGTCGCATGATTCGAGCCACTCGTCGATCCCTTTGATCTTGTGGCTGGCGGATGTTCCAACGCCCAATCGTTGAGAGCGAGGTGGCAACCGACGGTGACCTCGGAGGGGACGGTCAGCAGGCATCCTGTGTGCAGCCCTCGATTCCGTCTGGAGTCACTGTGGGCTGGCTGTTTGAATTGCACTCAACGCATCCTGTCGCGCAGGCGATTGGTGTCTTCGCGCTCGTGTGTGTGGCGGGAATGGCGCTCGGCAGCGTCAAAGTCCGGGGCATCGGACTGGGCACCGCCGGCGTGCTCTTCGCGGGGCTCGTCACCGGGCATTTCAGCAAGCCGGTCGACCACGCGACGCTCGACTTCGTGAAGGAGTTCGGGCTGCTGTTGTTCGTCTTCACCATCGGCCTTCAGTTGGGGCCGGGCTTCTTCGCGGCGTTGCGCCGCGATGGCCTCCGTTTGAATGCCATCGCCGTGTTGATCGTCTTCTTGGGCTCGGCGCTCGCGGTGCTGTCTGGACGGCTGTTCGGACTGGATTCTGCCGCGGTGCTCGGCATTCTGTCCGGCTCAACGACGAACACGCCGTCGCTTGGCGCCGCGCAGCAAACGCTCGCGGCGTTGCCCGGCATGTCCGAAAGCCGGCAGGCTCTTCCGGCGCTTGCGTATGCGGTGACCTATCCCGGAGCGATCGTGGCGATCATCGCGACGCTTCTCGGGCTCAAGGGACTTTTCCGCATCGACCCTGTGGAAGAGGCGGAGGCGCTCACCGCGGAGCAGCATCATGTCGAGCCGCTCGAAACGCGGACGCTCGTTGTCGAAAACCCGACTCTCCCCTCGGGCGCTGAAACCGGCGTGATCGTCTCGCGCTATCGCCGCGCGGGCGAGTGCGAGGTACGGGCGGCCGTGGCAAACATCCGACTGCAGCCAGGCGACTGCATTGCGGTTGTCGGCAGCCGCGGGATGCTGGATCAGTTCCAGCGGCTCGTCGGACGTCCGAGCAACGAGGATCTCCGGCTGGCTCCAGGCAACGTCACCGAGCGAGAAATCGTGGTGACGAACAAGGACGTGCTGGGCAAGACGATCCGCGAGCTCGCGCTCGACGCGAGTTACGGCGTCGTCGTGAGCCGCCTCACTCGCGCGGACGTCGCGCTGACGGCCGCGCCTGGACTAACGCTGCAGTTTGGGGACGTGGTTCAAACAGTGGGAGACGAGCAGGCCCTCGCGCGGGCGGAAGCGCTGTTGGGGAACTCAGTGAAAGCGCTTGGCGAGACGCGATTCGTGCCGCTGTTCCTCGGCATCGTGCTCGGGATCATTGTCGGCACAATGCCGATCGTCGTTCCGGGTCTGCCGCAGCCGGTGCAGCTTGGGCTCGCCGGCGGGCCTCTGGTGGTGGCGCTCGTCCTCGGCCGGATCGGACGTATCGGGCGGCTCGTGTTCTACATGCCGGTGACCACGAACCTGGCGTTTCGGCAGTTCGGCATCGCGCTGTTTTTTGCGGCCGTCGGGCTGGCGGCCGGGCCGACGTTTTTCGGCGCCGTGTTCAGTCCCGCCGGACTTCTCTGGCTCGGGGCCGGCCTGTGTGTCGCGGTCGTGCCGCTGATGCTGGCCGGCATCTTCGCGCGTGTGGCGTTGAAGATGAATTTCGCGGTGCTCGGCGGTCTGATCGCCGGGAGCATGACCGATCCGCCGGCGCTCACGTTCGTCACCAACCTCGCGCGGTCGGACGCGCCCATGCTCAGCTACGTCACCGTGTATCCGCTCACCACGCTGCTGCGAATTCTCGTCGCGCAAGTACTGGCGCTCACTCTGATTCACTGAAGGCCCGCGCACTGACGACATGTCGTGATCACGTACGGTCACCTGTCAGTGCGACAACGCCAATCCTCCTAATCGCAAGCGTCTCGCCGACGATTTCCGGGAACGCCGCGCTGGCAGGCCCATTGCTCTAGTGCTCGCTCGGTCTCGTCTCGCGACGCACATCCGCGTTGCTGCGGGAACGTGATCCCTCGGATGGCGTTGGCGTGATGCGTGTTCCCTGTGCGGCGGACGTTTCGAAGCTGAGTGTGATCGCTGTGGCGCTTGGTGTGATGGTGCTGATCGCGAGACCGGCCGACGCACAGGATGCGGCGGCGGACGATCCGCCATCTTCTGCAGCGACCGCGCAGCCTGCTGCCGCGCAGAGCTCCACGATCTCGTGTCAATCGAAGCCAGGCAAACGTGAGCATTGCGCCGCCGACACATCGAGCGGCGTGGCGCTCTTGAAGTCTTCGGGCTCGGCGCCGTGTCTGCTCGGGAAGTCGTGGGGCTACGACGAAACCGGCATCTGGGTGTCGGATGGGTGCAGCGGCGAGTTTCTCGCGCGTCCGGCCACCCAAGCCCAGAAGGAAAAGGAAAAAGAAACGCCCACGTACATCCCGAACCTCGGATTCCTGCTGTTCGACGGCGAGAAAGGCCAGATCTATTTCCGGCTCTTCAGCTACGCACGCTATCTGAACCAGCTGAGCCTGGATTCGACCTACGTCGACGCCTTCGGCAGAACGCAGAACGTACTGCGACAGCAGAACATCGACCTGACGAAGTTCTTCGCGCCCTTCTCGGGCTGGTTCCTCACGCCGAAGTTCCGCTACTACTTGTACGTCTGGTCGTCGAACGCGTCGCAGGGCGATCCGGCACAGGTCGTCGGCGCCGGCAACCTAAGCTACACGTTCAGCCGATTCTTCAACCTCGGTTTCGGCATCACGTCGCTGCCGTCCACGCGCAGCACTGAAGGTCAGTTCCCGTACTGGCTCGGCGTCGACGACCGATTGATCGCCGACGAGTTCTTCCGCGGGTCGTACACCGACGGCGTGTGGCTCAAGGGTGAGCTGCCGCACCGCATGAAGTACAACGTGATGATCGGGAACAACCTGAGCGTGCTCGGCGTGAGCGCGGCTCAACTCGACACCAAGGTCGACACGCAGACCTTGATGTGGAATTGGCTGCCGACGACGGGAGAGTTCGGGCTGTACGGGACCTTCGGCGACTACGACGATCATCAGATGCTCGCCACCAGATTCGCTGCGCATTTCACGCACAGCCTCGAAGACAGACAAGAACAGCCCGGCACCAACGCGATCGAGAACAGCCAGATCCGGCTGACCGACGGCAGCGTCATCTTCACGCCCGAGCTTTTTGGTCCCGGCATCACAGTGGAGACCGTGGACTACCGGATGATGAGCCTCGACGCCGGCGTCAAGTACCACGGCCTGTCGCTCGAGGGCGAGTACTACCGGCGCTGGCTGAACCACTTCACGTTTCTCGGCCCGAACACCGCCAACATCGCCGAGATCGTCGACAACGGCTACCAGCTGCAATCCTCGGCGATGGCCGTTCAGAAGTACCTCCAGGTGTACCTGAGCGGCTCGCAGATCTTCGGCCGCTTCGGCGACGCGTCGGAGATCCGCGCTGGCGCGAACTGGTACTTCACCGGCCAGCGCGGCCTCCGCGCGAATGTCGAGTGGAATCTGCTGAACAACTGTCCGGTCGGTTATACCGCCGTGCCATATCCCGTGGGTGGCAACGGCAACGTCTTTCACGTCACCGTCGAGCTGAATTTCTGATGCGCAAGATCTCCATCGTGCTCGGCGCGATCGCGCTTGCGGCTCTGACGTGGACGCTCGTTCCGGCGGCGGGCCGTGCGTTGCAGTCGCCGTCGAACACGTTCGAGGTCAACGACGTTCACTTGCACCTCACGAACTACGTGCAGGAAGGGACGGACATTCACGACTTCATGAAGATCATGGGCACGAAGGTCGGCCGCGTGGCGATCTTCGGCATCCCGCTCCAGCAGCAGTGGGCGTACGGCAACACGGGCGACTTCGCTCCGACCTATTACCTGCAGACGGACGCGCCGCTTTACTACTACTCGTTCACTGACGCGTTCATCGCGATGGCGTACCGGTCGCTCCCGCCCGATCAGCAGGCGCGTCTGGATCCGATGATCACCGGCTTCAATCCCACCGACATGTATGCAGCCGACCACATCAGACGAGTGCTGACGACGTTTCCCGGCGTGTTTTCCGGGATCGGCGAGTTCACGATTCACAAAGAGTTCGTGTCGGCGAAGATCGCCGGCGACAAGGCGAGCCTCACCAATCGCGCGCTCGATCGCCTGCTCGACTTCGCCGGAGACGTCGGGCTGGTCGCGCTGATGCACAACGACATCGACGCGCCGTTTCCCAAGCCAGATCAAGAGCCGTATCAGGCGCGGCAGCTGCGCGAACTGTTCCTGCGTCACCCGAAGACCACGATCATCTGGGCGCACATCGGCCTCGGCCGCGTCGTCCGGCCGGCGAAGGAGCAGATTGGCATCGTCGATCGCGCGCTGTCGGATCCCGCGCTCAGCCACCTGTACATCGATTTGTCCTGGGACGAAACGGCGAAGTACATCGTCGCGTCGCCCGAGACCATCGCCGTCACTGCCGATCTGATCAACCGGCATCCCGATCGATTCCTGTTCGGCACCGACGAAGTCGCCCCGAAGGACCAGAACGCATACCTGAAGGTGTACCGAATCTACGAGCCGCTCTTCGCGCAGTTGACGCCGTCGGCTAGCGAGTTGGTGCGGAAGGGCAATTACGTACGCCTCTTCGACGAGGCCAGACGGAGGGTCAGAACATGGGAGAAGGCCAACAGCACCTCATCAAATTGAAAACGGTCCTGTTTGTATTCGCCGTGCTGTGTTCGGCACGCGCGTACGCGCAAAAGCCGACGCTCGAGATCTACGGATTCGGTCAGGCCGACGCCATCGCCGATTTCAAAGTGAACAACCCTGACTGGTACGACGTGAACAGGCCGTCGAAGCTGCCGTCGTTTCCCGGAGAGTTCGGCAACGACGGACACTTCTACTTGAGCCCGCGTCAAAGCCGGTTCGGCGCGAAGGGCACGCTCCCCACGTCGAACGGCGACGTCACGGCGGTGTTCGAAATCGACATGTTCGGCGTCGGCCGCGACGCCGGCCAGACCACGATCCGCCTGCGCCACGCGTACGGACAATGGAAGCAGGTTGGAGCAGGACAGACCAACAGCCAGTTCATGGACGTCGACGTGTTCCCGAACGTCCTCGACTACTGGGGCCCGAACGGCATGCTGTTCTTCCGCAATACGCAAGTCTTCTGGCAGTTCTACAAGAACGGCGAGTCAAACGGCGCAATCGCCATCGAGGCGCCAGGCGCGAGCGGCGACGCCGGCGTGTTGAGCGACCGCATCGAGTTGCAGAACGTGAAGGGCCGGTTCCCGGCGCCGGACCTCACCGGACACTATCGTCGCGGCACCAAGCGTGGCTACATCCAGTTCGGCGCCGCGCTCCGCTACATCGCCTGGGACGATCTGCTTCCAAACGACCCGTTCAACCTGAATGGCCACGTCTGGGGCTGGGGCACGAGCCTCAGCTCGAACATCAAGCCGACGTCCAACGACACGCTTCGCCTGCAGGTCATCTACGGGCGCGGCATCGAGAACTACTTCAACGACGCGCCGGTGGATGTCGGCGTCGAGCGGAATCCCGGGAACGCCGTCACACCGGTCGAAGGAGAGGCGCTTCCGATCTTCGGTCTGGTCGCATATCTCGATCACAACTGGAACAGCAGGTGGTCGACGGCGGTGGGCTACTCGATGGTCGACGTGAACAACAGCGACCTCCAGGCCGCGACGGCCTTCAATGTCGGGCGATACGCGTCGGCGAACCTGCTGTGCACGCCGGTCAAGAACGTCATGATCGGCGGCGAGTTCCAGTGGGGTCAGCGGAAAGACGTCAACGATTTCAAGTCCAACGACTACCGCCTCCAGTTCTCGTTCAAGTACAGCTTCAACGCGAAAGTCACAGGAGAATGAACATGGTGTCTCGAGTCCGTCGTCAGGCCGCGTTTTCGATTGCACTCGTCGCGGCGGCCGTCGCGCTGGGGCTGACGCTCCGCGCGCAGTCAGGCGTTCAAGCCGCTGTGAATGCCGCGTTTGCCAAGTACCAGAACCTCCACGAAGGCAAGAACGCCGACTACATCCCGGCGCTTGCCAAGGTCAATCCGAATCTATTCGGCATCGCAGTCGTCACTGCCGACGGACACCTCTACACCGCAGGCGACCTGAAGACCGAAGTCTCGATTCAGTCCATCTCGAAGGTCTTCACGATGGCTCGTGTGATCCAGGATCAGGGTCCCGAGGCGATCGAAAAGCGGATTGGCGTCGACGCGACGGGTATGCGGTTCAACTCGATCGTCTCCGTCGAGTTCGCCAAGAAGAGTCTCGGCGGGCCCGAAATCAATCCGCTTGTGAACCCGGGCGCCATCACGGCCACGAGCATGGTGCAGGGCAAGACGGCCGACGAGGTCTGGGCGAAGATCATCGGCACGCACAACGACTTCGCCGGTCGCCAGCTGTCGGTGCTACAGGATGTCTACAAGTCCGAGTCGGACACGAATCAACGGAATCAGGCGATCGGCATGCTGATGTACGCGTACGAGTACATCAAGAGCAACCCGGCGCAAGCGACGGATCTGTATACGCGGCAGTGCTCCATCGGTGTCAACGCGAAGGACCTTGCGGTGATGGCAGCCACCCTGGCGTTCGGCGGTCGCAATCCGGTCACCGGCAAGCAGGCGATCAGTGAAAAGAACGTGCCGTATGTCCTCGCGGTAATGGCGACGGCCGGCTTGTATGACGACTCGGGCAAGTGGCTCTATCACACCGGACTGCCGGCAAAGAGCGGCGTCGGCGGCGGCATCATCGCTGTCTCGCCCGGCAACTTCGGCATCGCAGTCGTCTCCCCTCCGCTCGACGACGCCGGTAACAGCATCCGCGCGCAGAGGGCGATCCGCGATATCTCCACCGCGCTGAACGGCAACCCGTACGCCGCGGCTGGTCGCAAGGCCACAGCCAACTGACGACGCGGTCATTCTTCGTCGCCGCGATTGTTCTGTCAGTCGCGGCGACGGCTTTCGCGGCCAAGACCGACGTCGTCGTCCTGAGGAACGGCGATCACTTCACCGGCGACGTGAAGCAGTTGAGTCGCGGGCAGCTGAAGCTGAGCACCGACGACGCCGGAACGGTCTACATCGAGTGGGACAAGATCGTCGCCGTGACGACGGCGCTTCAGTATGACGTCGTCACGACGAATGGGACGCGCTACGCCGGCGTCCTGGCGCCAGCCTCCAACACACAGCTGAAGGTCGTCGCTGAAGACGGGACCGAGACGGTCTTGCCGTTCCTCGACGTCGTCTCTTTTACGTCGCTCAAGGAGGGTTTCCTCGAGCGAATCGACGGCACGTTCGACGTCGGCGGCAGCTACACCAAGTCGAGCGGCGTGGGACAGGTGACGGTCGACCTGGATGCCGACTACCGGCGGCCATCCTATGACGTGTTTACGAACTTCCTGTCGAACCTGACGCGGAGCAGTTCAGACACCATCACACAGTTCACGCTGCGATCGGGATACATGAAGTTTCGCGACGACGGATGGATCGTCAGCCCGTTCGCGTACGTCTCTCGAAACGTCGATCTCGGTCTCTCTCTCGGCGCGGCGGCCGTGTTCACCGCCGGCCGATACGTGCAGCGCTCGAATCGCCGCGAGACGCTGGTGGCCGTTGGCGCCGCAGTCGGCAAGGAGGAGCTGACCGATGGCCGCACCATCGGCGACTTCGACGCCGTGGTCAACTTTGCGACGTCCTTCTTCCGGCACGACTATCCGAGGACGGCGGTGGATCTGTCAGTGCTGGTGTTTCCCGAGCTCAATCGTTGGGGCCGCGTGCGGGCGAACGGCAACGCCAGGTTGAAGCGCGAGCTGTTCAGGGATTTCATTGCCGCAATCACGGTCTACGACACCTTCGACAGTCAGCCGCAGGTGGCGGGCGTCAGCCGCAACGACCTGGGCGTGAGTTTTTCAATCGGATGGACGTTCTAGATCCTCAGTGAAACTGGACGGTGGCGGCGGCCTGCGGGAGCGGCGCTGGCAGCAAGGGCACTGACACCTCGAGGCGCGTTCCGTAACCTGGTCTCGAACGGATGTCGAGACGTCCGTCAACGGATTCAACCCGTTCGCTCATGCTCATCAGGCCGAGGCCGGAGGCCCAGACGTTGTCGACGTTGAACCCGATGCCATTGTCGACGATCGTCAGCACGAGCTCACGCTGATCGGCCGCGTTCAGGTGTACCGACACCCGGTTGGCGGCGCTGTGTTTGACGGCGTTTTGCAGCGCCTCCTGAACGACCCGAAATAGACAGAGGGTGATTTCCTCGGGGACACCGGCCGGCACGCCGTCGTGCGAGAAGGCGATGGGGAGATCGGGCGTGGACGACTCCCTCGCGAGCGCATGAAGCGACCCGACCAGGCCGAGCATCTGCAGCCGCACAGGATGCAGCCGATGCGACAGCGCATGCACGCTCTTGGCGATGTCTTTGGCGCGGTCGCACGTGCTTTGAACGACGCCGTCGGCGTGCCGTCGCCGCTGCGCGCTCTCGCCCCGTAGCAGCTCGAGTTCGAACGCCAGCAGCCCGACCTGCTGGCTGACGTCGTCGTGCAGCTCGCGCGCGATGCGTGCGCGCTCCGCCTCCTGTGCGCCGAGCAGACGAGCGCCGAGATCGCGAATCCGTTCGTAGCTCGAGCGCAGCTTCGCCGTGCCGTCGCGTACCTGCTTTTCAGCCCGCCGTCGCCGCCTCTCCTGCACGAGCAGCCCGGCGATCAGTAACGACTGCATGATCAACGCGGCAACTGCCGCGACGACGTACGCGCGATAGCGATCCCATGGCGTCGGCTCTCGGAACAGAATCTGCGTTCCGGCGGGCACGCGCGCTTCGCTGATGCCCCAGCGCCGCAGCTCGCGCCAGTCGACCTGGTTCGCGTTCAGATCGAGAGTCGTCAGCGGGATTCCGTCTGCGCGCTCGCCCTGCAGTATCCGCAGACCGAGTTGGGCGACGGCGCGAACCTGTGACCGCTGGCTCTTGAGGCTGCCGCCGACGATGCCGTGATCCATGGCGGAATCGACCCACGAGTAGGTCGGCGCGTTGGCGACCGTCGATATGCGATCCAGGTAGTCAAGCGGCTTTAGGCGGTCGGTTACGCCTTGCCGGTTGTAGACCAAAAAATAGATGGCCGACCGAGGCGGCAGGCGTGCGAGGGTGGCTTCGAGATTCGTCCGGTTCAGATCGTTCAAGTAGGTAAAAGCCAGCCGGCTTTGGAACGAGCGGAACTGTGCCCGCGCTTCGGCATCGTAGCCTGCCTTGCGACTGTCGGAGGCGTTGATGACGAACATGTTTTGGAGCTCGGGCTGCAGCGCGAGCGCCAGCGAAAGGGAGCCGGTGAGGTTCAGCCGTGCCAGCACTCCGGTTGAATTCACCGGGCGCTCGGGAGACAAACCAGCGGCGAAAAACACGACCGGCGTTGCAGGATACAAATCGAGCCGCGTGGCGTTGACGAGTTCCAGCGCGTTGTCGCCCATCGCGATGAGCAGATCGAATCGCTTCCCGTGGTACTTCGAGACCAGGAAGTCTCTGAACGTCAGCTGGTAATCACGCTGTCCGAACCTGTTCTGATCCACGAACTCTGCGTAGTAGTCGACTCCTTCGCTCGAACCACTGCCAAGAATGGCGGGGATCTCTCGATCGCCGACGACGACGAGCTGCGAGGTCCGCGTCGTCTCGTACAGAATCAACACCTGTTTTGCGTTCGGCGCCTCCGCGCGTGCCGAGTCGACGTGGATGAACGCCAGCACCACCACCAGCCACCAACACGCGCGCGTTTCGACGGAGCGGCTTCGCATGGCGGTGTCAGAAGGTCAACTCGGCCGTCAGTTTGAGGAGCCGTGGCGTCAAGATGCTGTTGGGCTGCGGCCAGAGTCTGCCGGGGACGAACGTGCTGTTGTACGCGAGCGCGACGCTCGAATTGAGTGCGTTGTATGCCTCGATGGCCACGAGCGTTTGCGTGCGACCACGCTTGAGCGTCTTGGCGATGCGCAGATCGAGCTCGTTGATTCGATCACCATACAACGAACCTGGCGCGATGAGATTTATTGTCACGTTCGCCGCGTTTCCTGAGAGGCTCCGGCCGAGCGAAGACGTTACTGCAGAATCGGGCACGACGTAGTTCGCGAGCAGCATCGCGCCCGGTTTGCTCTGGAACGTCGACGAGAGCTGTACGTCGATGCGCGGAACCACGTACGACGCCATTCCGCGAAACTGCGGAAGGAAGCCGCTGGCCACATGGCAATACGGGCTGGTGGGAGTGACGGCCGAGTTCAGAAGACCAGCGCCAAAGGTACTGGTACCCGTCACAGCAGTGGACAGCTCCGGAAGATGCGAACGCACCTCGCAGTTGTCGGCGACCGTCTGTCCGGTGGTCGCGCCTGCGACGAGGGTCAAGCCTCGGTGCGCCCGCACGTGGACGTTCACGTCCAGTCCGTTGAAGTGCTGCCACCAGGTTCCAAACTGCGCCGAGCTTGTCACAAGGTTAGCGACTTGGCCCGTCTTTTCCGGCACGACGTCATACAGACCCGACACGGCGTATCCTCCGCCACCGGGAAGCCGTGGGTCGCGAGGCGCCGTCACGCTGTAGGACGTCAGGTCGGACGGACTCAGCGACAAATTGTCGACGACGAAGAATCCATTGAACCAGCGATGGACATACGCGAGCTCGATCGACGCGCGTGAACTCACTTGCTGCTGAATCGAAAGCTGGAGGTCCCAGTCCGACGGCCGGACGCCCCATCCGTTGAGAATTGTCGGCGCGAAGTCGTTGACCAGCGCGTTTGTGCCAAATCGCCGATCGGAAACCGCGCCGCAGAAGTCACCGCCGGCGGCGCGCCGATCCTGCGAAGCAGCGTCCAGCAGATTGCAATCCGCGACGAAGTTTTCGTTGGCGTCAATCCAGCTCCGCATCACTCCCGCGGTGCCCATCGTTGGCGTGGTTTGCGGCATCCGCTGTGTCGGATTGCTGTTCGCATAGGTCCCGATCGTTCCCGCGCCCTCCACGTACTTCCCAAGCTGGAACTTGAGCGCCGTCTTGCCGCTGCCGAACACGTCGTAGGCGACGGCGACACGTGGCGTAACGTCCCTGTAGCTGTCGACGCCCTTCGTTTCTGGCACGACGATCGCCGCGGGCAGAAACCTCGACGGTCCTTCCTGCTGGGGAGGAAACCAGCTCGTCGCGCGATCGAAACGAACCGCGCCTTGCAGCGTGATCCGGCCGTGCGTCCACTGTTCCTGGGCGAACAGCGCGTCCCATCCAATGCGTGCGTTGTTCACCCACGGCGAAATCGACTCCGTCAGCTGATTCGGCACGCCGTTGTTCACGCGATACGTGAGGTTCTGACTGTTCGTGAACCACACACGATCGTCGGTCATCAGCGTGTGCTGATAGCCGACTTTCCAGCTCCGAGCGCCGGTCGTTCGCGACAGCGACAGCTTCCAGAGATACGAGCCGGTATAGGCCGAACTGAAATCCTGCGATCGATACACCAGCCCTGGTATGCCACCGTTCGTCGCGCATCCGGTCGCGCATTGCTCCACGACTCGAATCAAATCGATCGTTGGATTTGGCTGACGCTCGAAGTTGCCGACGCCCAGGAACGTACCGCCGAAACCCGCCTCGAGCAAGAGACGAGACGTCACTGTCGACGACCACGTCACTTGCGTGACGCGAAGCGGCCGGCCCAGGACGCCCACGGCTTCCGGCGACACTTGCGCGGGCTCGGACAATCCTGGCGTCGCGCCGGTGCAGCGTCGACACAGCGACTGCTCGTCCCAAAACAACCCGAGTCTGTTTCGAGGAGTCATCTGCCACGTCACACGCGCGCCGGCGTTCTCGAAGGTCCGGTCGGAGTACTCAGGCCGTGCGAAGTCCGCCTGGTAGAGCCACGACGACGGTACCCCGGCGTTGAGGTTGTAGAAGACCGTCGCCGAGGGTCGCGTGTAGCCTCCGGTGTGCGCGTTGACGAAGAACCAGGCGCGATCTTTGCGAAGCGATCCGCCAAGCGTGCCCGACACATCGTAGAACTTCGTGATCGGCGTGGCAGTGAGTCCCTGATCCTTGAGTGCCTGCGTCAGGTTGCTCGATTGAAATGGTGTGCCCGTCCCACCAGCGAACGCCGAGCCTCGCATCTCGTTGCCGCCCGACTTCGGCACGACGTTCATCACGAGCCCGGCGGTTTCGACTTCGCCTGACGCTCCCCCCGACACGAACGTAACTTCCTCCGCAGTGCCGACGTCGATGACGTAGCTCGTCGCAGAGTTGCCATTCGGTGCGCTGCCAACCGTGAGCCCGTCGAGCAGGAGGCGGCTTTCCGAGGTTCGACCACCGTAGATCGGAAACGACGTCGTCGCCGTACCCGTCACGAGGTCGTTCGAGTTGGTGACGACGCCGGGTACGAGCGGAAGCAGTGCGTTGTAGCTGCGCGCGGTGGGAATCGATCGAAGAACGTCGTTGCCGAGCGTGAGCTCGTGACCCGCGCTGTAGATGTCGACGAGCGTTGGCGCACTGGTGACGCTGACCGATTCGTTCACGGACAAGACGATCACCGCGTCCACCGACGATGTCGCGGTTCCGGTGACCTCGATGTCGCTCCGCTCGGTCGGACTCCACCCGTCCAGAGCAAACCGCACGACGTACGTCCCAGGCCGGAGGTTGTCGAGGCGGTACCGTCCGTCGCCGCCGGTTCGCGTCATCCGC
>Ga0068871_100001863_pt1 | contig 14259 bp, 14 predicted proteins | sample KBSMisM72_FD_72750 | JGI IMG/M metagenome (GOLD analysis project Ga0068871, IMG submission 72750) | Miscanthus rhizosphere microbial communities from Kellogg Biological Station, Michigan, USA - KBS Miscanthus M7-2 | ecosystem: Host-associated > Plants > Roots > Rhizosphere > Soil ... | reverse complement strand
GTGCCGGGGTACTCGCCCTTGTTGTGCAGCCGCTGGAACACCATGAAGATGCGCTCGAAATACTGCGGCTCGATGCCGATGCCGTTGTCGGACACCACGACCTCGCACTCGCCCTGCCTGTCGATCGACGCGACGTGGATGCGCGGCACCGACGCGGAACGGAACTTGAGCGCGTTGCCGATCAGGTTCTGTAAGAGCTGCGTGAGCTGCACGTCGTCTCCCTTGACCACCGGCAGCGCGTCGTAGGTCACCGCGGCGCCCGACTCCTCGATGGCGGCGCGCAGATTGACGATCGCCCGTCGCAGCGTCGATTCGACCGGCACGGGCCTGAATTCCTTGCCCTTCGTGCCGACGCGCGAGTACGCGAGCAGGTCCTCGATCAGCTGCTTCATGCGCGTCGCGCCGTCGACGATGTAGGCGGTGAACTCCATCGCGTCGCCGTCCAGGCGATCGCCATAGCGCCGCATCAGGAGCTGCGTGTAGCTCGAAACCATGCGCAGCGGCTCCTGCAGGTCGTGCGAGGCGACGTAGGCGAACTGCTCGAGCTCGGCGTTCGAGCGCTTGAGCTCCTCGTGCGCCGTGCGCAGCGCCGCCTCCGCCTGCTTCCTTTCGGTTACGTCGTCGAACACCGCGATCTCGTACTGCGGCTTGCCGTCGGGCGCGCGCACGAGCGCGATGGCAATCTCGCACCACACCACCGTGCCATCGGCGCGGATATAGCGCTTCTCGAAGCGCGCCGAGTCGACCTCGCCCGCATGGATGCGCGTGCGCTCGGCGTCGGTCACGTCGCGATCCTGCGGGTGCGACACCTCCTTTACGGTGCGGCCAAGGAGCTGGTCCTCGGTATAGCCCAGGATCTCGCACAGGCTCCTGTTGACCCGCACGAAGCGCCCGTCGACCACTTCGCAGATTCCGGAAGCGGCGAGCTGGAAGGTCTGTCGAAAGCGCTCCTCGCTGTCGCGCAGCGCGCGCTCGGCCTGGCGCCGCGCCGTGACATCGCTGATGGTCGAGACGATGCCGTAGAACTCGCGCTCGCCCGGCCGCTGGAGAAAGCCGGTGTTGACGTCGAGCCAGGTGACCGAGCGGTCCCCGCGCACGATGCCGATGATCTGCCCCGTGAGCGGCTTGCCGGTGCGCACGGTGATGCGCGTCGGCCGGTCCTCCGGGACGAACGGCGTGCCGTCCTCGCGCACGCACGGCAGCAGGGAAGTGAAGCCGGCCTTGCCCAGCATGTCCGATAGCGGCAGGCCGATGATGCGTTCCGCGGCGGCATTGCCCGCGGTGACCCGCAATGCGCTGTCGTAAACGAGGATGCCTTCGTTGGCGGAGTCGATCACCGCACGGAAGCGCGCCTCGCTTTCACGCAGCGCTTCGAGGGCTTCCTGTAGCGCGGCACGTTCCGCCGTCGCGCTCAGGTCCGGGCTGCGGCGCGGCTTGTTCATTGCCTCGGGATTCTAATCTCCCCCAACTCGGCCTTGAGCACTTTCACTCAGGACCAAGGGATAACATTTGCAAAGCCGTATCATAGGCAGATGAAACTGTGCCGGTACGACGAAAACCGCGTCGGCGTGGTGCTCGAGGACGGCATTCACGACGTGACTTCGGCGCTTGACGCGCTGTCTGCCCAGCGCTACCCGCTGCCGCCGCACGACTTGCTGATCGCCGGGTTGGCCGGCCTGCGCCCTGCGCTCGAGGCCGCGGCGCGCAAATCCAGACCGACGCCGGTCGAGCAGGCACGGCTGCTCAGCCCGGTGGCAAACCCGGGCAAGGTCATCGCGGCTCCGGTGAACTACAAGAAGCACCTCGAGGAAGCCCTTGCCGACAAAGGCATCCACCACGGCAACCTGATCGGCGAGATCCACAAGGTCGGCATGTTCCTCAAGGCCACCAGCTCGGTCGTCGGGTGCGGGGAAGGCGTAGCGCTGGTGCACACCGATCGGCGCAACGACCACGAGGTCGAGCTCGCCGTGGTCATCGGCAAGCGTGTGCGCAACATCACCGCCGCCGACGCGCCGGCTTGCATCGCCGGCTACTGCATCGGCCTGGACATGACGATCCGCGGGCCCGAGGAGCGCAGCATGCGCAAGTCTCCCGACTCGTATTGCGTGCTCGGCCCCTGGCTGGTAACCGCGGACGAGATCGCCGATCCGGGCCAGCTGTCGATTTCCATCACCGTGAACGGCGCCGCAAGGCAAAGCGCGCACACCAGCGACCTGATCCTGCCGGTGCCCGAGCTCATTGCCTGGGCCTCTTCGTTCTATACCCTGCACCCGGGGGACGTGCTTCTTACCGGTACGCCGCAGGGCGTCGGGCCCGTCAAGGCCGGCGACGTGATGCTCGCTTCTCTCGAAAAGGTCGGGGAGATGCGGGTTACGTGTAGAGCCCTTTAGTCCTTGCCTTGTGCGCGAGGAGCGGCGCCAGCGCTTCCAGCGTCGGCGCCGCAACGCCGGCCGCGCGCGCGAACTCGAGCGGCATCATGACCTGCGAATCGATTTCCATGGGCCGGCCTAGCTCGTAATCCTGCATCATCGACGGCTTGTGGGCGATCGCCCCCGAGCTCTGCCCGCCGCCGGGCCGCTCCGGCGCGCCCTCTGAGGAAATACCGTAGGCGGCCGCAATAGCCTGGCCTTCGCTCTTCAGGCGGGCCGCGAGCCCGGCGAGCTCCGGGTTCCCGCGCACACCACCGACGGTTTCGCCGCTCAGCGTGCACAGGATCGAAGTGCCGAGGTTCAGGACGAGCTTCGACCAGATCACCTGGCGAATGTCCTTCGTCTGCGGTGAATGCATGTCGGCCGCATCGAGGGCCTCTCGCAGCGAGCGTATGCGCGGCGATTGACTGTCGTCGGGCTCGCCGACGACCAGCATGTTCCGGCCCGGCACGAGGTTGCGAATGACTCCGGGCCGTTCCACTTCGTTGGCCGAGAAGACGACTGCGCCCAGCACCCTCGCGGGATCGATGGCGCGCCGGAGCGCTCCCGCGGGATCCAGCCGCGAGAAATCAGGCAGTCGCTGATCGAGGCCCTGCGCATACCACCACGGGATGCCGTTCTGCACGAATGCGACCGCCGTGCGAGGCCCCAGGAGCGGCGTCGCATCGCGGGCGAAGACAGGCAGCCGATTCGCTTTGAGCGTCACAAGGACGAAGTCCTGCGCGCCCAGCTCTGCGGCGCTCGCGGCTGCGCGAACGCGCGCGTGGATCGTGCGTTCGCCGTGCAAAAGCGTGACGCCCGCGGTCCGCATCGAATCGAGATGCGCGCCGCGGGCGATCACGGAGACGTCGTGCCCGGATGCGGCTAGCTTGGCGGCCAGATGGCCGCCGACCGCTCCCGCCCCGAACACGCAGATCCGCAAGGCATCTCCCCCTTCGCGGAGGAGATTACCGTGCTTACTGGCTCTTCTGCTTCGCCGGATCGCTCGACGGGCTCGAGGACGAGCTCGAGCTCGACGGGCTGGACGACGAGCCGCTGGGGCTGGACGAAGAGCCCGAGCCCGCGGAGCCTGACGTCGATCCCGAGGCCGACCCGGAGGTCGAGCCGGATCCCGACTGGTCGGTCGAGGAGCTCGACGAAGACGACGGGCTGGTCGCCGACGGGCTCGACGAGGACGGGCTGGACGAGGACGACGACGAGGACGGGCTCGAGGACGACGGGCTGGACGGGGTGGAACGGCTGGAGCTCGACGAAGACGGGCTGCTCGACGAGGAGCCGGTGGCGCCCGTGCCCGAGGTACCGCGATCCGCACCGCGATCGCAGGCCGCCATCAGGCTGGCGCCAAGTGCGAGAGACACTGCAACTGCAAGAGTCGAAACCTTCATGTTGCCTCCTTGAGTTGGGAATGCGAAGAGGATGGCAGCAAGCTTCGGGCCGCGACGCCGTCCGTCGATGCGGTTTGCGGAGGCGCCGCGGAACGCATGTAAGAACTACTGCTTGGGCTGTGTTTCGGAGCTGGTCGGCCCCGCCTTGTCGCCCTGCTGCTGGAAGTCCTTGTGCTGCTCGCTCGCCTTTGGATCAACCTGCCCCTGCACCGGGTTCGAGCCCTCCTTCGTCTCGTTCATCGTGGGCGACGCGGTCTGCGGTGCCGGCGTCGTCGCTGAGCTCGGACCGGCGCCCGAACTGGTAGGCGAAGAGGCAGGCGAAGAGGCCGGAGATGGGGACGTTCGGGGTTGGGAGGGGCGCTCGCACGCAGCAAGCAGCACGGCGGCCGCGGCCATGACGGCAAGAAGGGGCTTCATCTGGACTCCTGGATAGAGAAAGGGAGCCCGGGCTGCTGCAAAATCCGGGCCGCGACCTGACACTAATTGTCAGTCGATGTCGCCCAAGCGCCTTAGACTGACTGTGACCTACTTCCTAACCGGCATAAAATCCATCAATATATTAGTACCTTAAACCGCGAAGCCGAGAAATGGCATGCGGTTTGCGGGTTCTAGGCAAGAGCGGAAAAATAGCGCCCGTAGCGGGCGGGAGACTTGGGGAGCGCAACATGAAGGGGCAACAGGCGCAGTCGGGCTTCACCTTCATCGAACTGATGTCGGTGGTAGCCATCATCGGTATCCTCGCTTGCATCATCATGCCGAGCGTCAAGAACTACAACGCTCGCGCCAAGATGTCCGAAGCGATCCTCGCGCTCACCAACTGCCGGACGACCATCGGCGAGGTTTACCTGTCCGGAAGCGTGCTTCCCGACGCGGGCAACTGGGGTTGCGAGTCGGTCAACAGCTCCAAGTACGTGGCGGCCGTTACCACGGACGAGAACGGCGTCATAAAAGTCCTGACCGGGGCCGGGATGGGCGATCTTCGGATAGCCCCGAAGTACATCACCATGGCGCCGTTGAATCGCAGCGGCGCGGTGATGAACGAAGACGACGCCGGCAACGCTGTGTTCCGTTGGCGCTGCGGCTCGACGGCCGACGGAACTGAAGACGGCCTGGAGAATTTCCTGCCCAGCAGCTGCCGCGGTCTGTGAGATCGGCCCGTCGGGCATCGTGACGGGCTTCAGGAAGGTTGTGCTTTACACCGATCGCGACGGACGCGCGAAATGGCGCGACGAAACCGTTACTTTCTCCGGTGGCAACCCACAGTCCATGCTTTCGGATGTGTTCCCTTCGGCGGGATACCAGTTGCGCCACAGCCCGGTCGGCTTCCGCAGCCAGTGGCATTGCACGCCGCAGCCGCAATGGGTCTTCATCCTCGGTGGCGAAATGGAAATCGGGCTGCAGGACAGGACGGTCCGGGTGTTCCGTCCCGGCGATCATTTTTTCTCCGCCGACACGCTCCCGGCGGGCGCGACTTTCGATCCTGCGGTCCATGGGCACTGGAGCGCGCAGCGCGGCGCGGAGCCTCTGATCACGCTGTTCGTGAAAAGCTAGCCCGCTAGCCGCGCGACAAAATCCGGTCAAGGCGCTCCAGGTCGTTGATCACGCGCCATTCGGCGGCACCGGCTCCCTCCACGCGCTTCTGCCACGCTTCCAGTCGTCCGAGGTAGAGGCGGGGATCGACGTTGTCGGTCTTCAGCTTGACGACATTCACCGCGATGACGCGGATGTTCTTCAGGTCGATCGGGAAGTTGCGCACCGTGACCTTGTCGAGCTCCTCCTGCATGTCGGAGAAGATGATGATGGTCTTGGTGCCGCCGCCGGCCTCGTTCAGGAACTGCGCGGCCTGGATCATGCCTCCGGTGATGTCCGTATATTGGCTGCCCTGCACGGAGCGGAAAGCATCGTCCATGCGCGCCTGGAACGAGCGCTTCTGCGCGTTCGCCTGCGACGGCCGAGTATCGAAGGTCGCCTTGGCAATGATGTCCTTCTCGTTGAAGCTGCGGCTGCGCACCCGCGCCACCGCAAGCGAATCGCCGGGCTGCAGCGTGCCGAGCAGGTAGTTGATGATCAGCCGCGCCTTGTTCGCCTCCACGGCGTAGGTGCCTGAGGTGTCTACCAGCATGAACACGGCCTGCGTGTGGTCACGCGGGTCGCTGCAGCCGACGCCCGCCAGAAGAAGTGCTGCGGCCAGCAGTTTCCTAAGCATGGGTACGCTCCACGTCGATGTCGACATCGTTGGCGGCCTTCAGCGGTGCACCGCGCTGCGAGGTCTTCCTGACCAGCCGCTCGATGAGCAGCGGCAGAACGATGGCCACGTCGTAAAGGCGGATCAGCACGCGGCTCATGTGCTTCACGACGTTGCCTGCGACGCGCAGCACGAACGCCGCCGCGCGCACCGCGCCAGCCAGGAGCACTCCCCCGACAGTACGGGTGGAATGGATCAGCGACTCGAGCGGGATGGCGATGAAGGCCAACGCGAAAGGCAGGATGAAACCGAGCAGCATCTGGCCGGCGGTCGGGATCCGGCCGATCCAGCCTTCGGACGGCGCGGCTTGCACCGTGGCGAGCGATTGCAGCAGCGCCTGCTTGTCGGCGATCAGCATGTCGCGCATCAACGCGAGCGCGGCCTCGACGCCGGCCAGCGTCACGAGCAGCGTAAGGGCGATCCACAGCATGCGCCGGCGCATGCGGTCGTTCAGGTTCTGGATGCGCGGAAACAGGTGCGTGATGCGCATCGCCTCGAGCAGGAACAAGCCCATCGACGCCTCGACGAAGATGATGACCAGCGCCGCCACCTCGGAGGTGCGCAGCGAGCCGGTGATGTAGTCCCCCGCCCCTACCATCTCGGACATCGGCAGCGCGATCAGCTTGTAGTTGATGAAGGCGCCTCCCGCGGCGACGGCCATTACCAGCAGCGAGATCGCGAACTGGGTGAAGGCGGAAACGGTGAGCGCCTGTTCCGCCTTGTCGGTCCCTCCATTGATCTGCTCGAAGCGCTCCATGTGCGCGTCGACTGCCGCCGCGCTCGCCTGCAGGCCGGCGATGCTCTTGTCGGCCTGCGCGAGATTGCGGTCGACGGAACGCCAGAACGGAAGGAATCCCTCGAGGATCTTGTGGCGCTCCTCGTAGGCGCGGCGATACTCGCCGATCGCCTTGTCGTGGATGGCCGAAATCGAGCGCTTGATCTCCTCGAGCACCTTGAGGACCACCTCGCCGCCGCCGGACTTCACGTTGGCGATTGCGGCCACTGCCTCCACCCAGTCGGGCGGCGGCGGCGGGACCTCGCCGCATTTCTTGTAGTCCTCCTCGATGCGGGTGATCTCGTCCATGAGCTTGCGCTGCAGCGGCGGATAGCCCTGCAGGTCGCGCTCGACCAGCGCTGCAAGACGCTCGAACTCGCGCTCGAGGCGGCCGCCGACTTCCTGGCGTCCATGGGCGAGAAGCACCGCGCGGTTGCGGCTGCGCATGTCTTCGGCGGCGGCGAACAGCCAGCGCGAGCCGATGCGCAGGGGACCGCCAAGCGCCTGGCCGACCGAGCGGATCAGCTCGTGCATCGGCCGGCGTGCCGCGTACAGGAACCCCATCGCCAGCACGGCGAGGACCATCAAGGACAGCCCGACGTTATCGGGCCACAGCAGCCAGGACTGAAGATTCACGGAGCACCTTCCGGTTTCCCCCCACAGGAAACTGAGCCCCCGCGGGCAGTCTAGGGTAGGACCCGGTTCGCGCCGAGGAACAAAGTCTCCGGCATCTGAGGCACTTTTCCGCACTATCATCGCCCCATGAAAATCACAGCCGTCGACACCTGCGTCCTCACCATTCCCACGCGCCGCCAGATGGCGCTGCAGTTTCCGCATCACAAGTTCGTGGTGGCCGAGATCTCCACCGATTCCGGGACCAAGGGCCAGGGCTACAGCATGGTGTTCAACGGCGGCGGCGCGGAAGCCGTGCATACGTATCTCGAGACGCGGCTGAAGCCCGCGCTTCTCGGCGAGGACGCCACGTATGTCGAGCGCCTGTGGGAAAAGATGTTCCGCCTCGACATGGGCATCAAGAAACAGGGCGTCGCCGCCTACGCGCTTTCGGTACTCGACATCGCCCTGTGGGATCTGGTCGCCAAGGCGGCCAGGCTGCCGCTGCACAAGCTATGGGGAGCGCATACCGACGTCGTTCCCTGCTACGGCAGCGGCGGCTGGGGAAAGTACTCGGAAAAGGATCTCGTCGCCGAAGCCGAGCGCTATGCCTCGCAGGGGGTGAAGTATTACAAGATGAAGATCCACGACCCCGATCCCAAAACCAACGCCAGGCGCGCCGAGGCGGTGCTCAAGGCGCTCGGCGGCAAGGTGCGAATGATGGTGGACGTGAACCAGCGGCTCGACGTGCTCGGCAACCTTCGCCAGGCCGCGCTTCTCAAGGACCTTGATCTGGTCTGGTACGAGGAGCCGGTGCTGGCTGACGACCTGTCGGCTCTACAGCAGGTCGCGGAGAAAATCGGCATTCCCATCGCCACCGGCGAAAACAATTTCACGCGCTGGGAATTCAGGGACCTGATCGAGAGGAAAGCCGCGACCTTCCTGATGCCCGATGTGTGCCGCGCGAACGGTTACAGCGAGACCATGCGCATCGGCCGCCTGGCCGCCGCCCACCAGCTCGCGGTTGCGCCGCACGTGGCGCACGAGCTATCCCTGCCGGTGGTGGGCGCTCTGCCCAACGGCTTCCTGGTGGAGTACATGGACTGGCATCCGGACGACCTGTTCGAGGAAACGCCGCGATGCAGGGACGGCGCGTTCCGCATTGGCGATCGGCCCGGGCATGGAATAGCGCTCACCCGGGAGGCCTTGAAGAAGTACCGCACGGCGTAAGGTGCTAGCGGTACGGCAGAAGGCTTACTCGGCCTGAATTCCGGCCTGTTTGACGACCTTGGCCCACTTCTGCATCTCCTCGGAGATGAAGCGGCCGAACTCCGCCGGCGTCATGCGGATCACGTCGGCGCCTTCGCTCTCGACACGCTTCCTCGTTTCGTCGGACCTCAGCAGCGCTTCCAGCTCGGAGCTTAACTTCGCGATGACCGGCTGCGGCGTGCCCGCCGGCGCGATCAGGCCCCACCAATTGGTGGCGTCGTAGCCGGGCACCGTTTCCGCCACGGTCGGAACATCGGGGAACAGCGCGCTTCGCTTCGTGCCGCTTGTCGCCAGCAGGCGCAGCTTGCCGCTCTTTGCGTGCGGAATCACCTGGATCAGCGAAGCCATGTTGATCTGCGCCTGTCCGGCGATGGTGTCCATCATTGCCGGCCCGCCGCCCTTATAGGGCACATGCACCATGTCCACGCCGGTCTGCAGCTTGAAGAGCTCGCTCGCCAGATGCTGGAAGCTGCCGATGCCGGCGGTCGCGTAGTTGAGCTGCCCGGGCTTCGCCTTCGCTAGCTCGATCAGCTCCTTGACCGAATGCACGGGCACCGCAGGATTCACCATGAGCGCGACCGGTCCCGCGCCCACCATGCCGATGGGCGCGAACGATTTTTCCGGGTCGTAAGGCAGCTTCTTGTACATCGCCGGATTGAACGCGTGCGCCACGGAAACGAGCAGCAGGGTGTAGCCATCGGGTGCGGCCTTCGCGGCGATGTCGGTGCCGATGGTGCCGCCGGCGCCGCCGCGGTTATCGACGACGACCGCTTGGCCGAGCCGCTCACCGAGCTGGGTGGCGACCATGCGCCCGACGATGTCGTTACTCCCACCCGGCGGGAACGGCACGATCAGCCGGATGGGGTGCGTCGGGTACGTCTGCGCCATCGACGCTTGGGGCAGCAGGCTGATAATCAGAACCAGCAATAGCTTCATCGGGAATCCCTCAATCGATCCTTGCGCCGGACGCCTTCACCACCTTCGCCATCTTCTGGAAATCGGCCTTCAGCATCTCGTTCAGCGCGTCCGGGCTCATCGCCTGCGGCACCATGCCTTGCTTGTCGAGGCGCGAGAGGATGACCGGGTCTTTCAGGAGGCCGGCTACTGCCGCGTTGATCCGGTCCACGACCGGCCGCGGCGTGGCGGCGGGAGCAAGCAGCGCGAACCAGGAATCGAATTCGTAGCCGGGCAGCGACTCGGCGATCGCGGGCAAGTCGGGCAGGAACTTCGAGCGCTTTGCGCCGGTGGCGCCCAGCATGCGCACTCGGTTGTCCTTCGCGTACGGCAGCGCGCCGATGCTCGCTGCGATCACGGCTTGCGCCCGACCCGCGAGCACTTCGTTGACCGCTTCCCCGGTGGCCTTCAGGGGGATGTGCACCATCTCCAAGCCCGCGAGGCCGCAGAAATACGCCATGGACAAGTGAGTCGCGCTGCCGTTGCCAGCGCTGGCGTAGTTCAATTTTCCGGGATTGGCCTTCGCATAGGCGATGAGTTCCTTGACGTCCTTGGACGGCACAGTGGAACTCACCATCAGCACATAGTCCGCGCTGCCGATATGCGCGACGCCGGTGAAATCGCCGATCGGATCGTAGGCAAGCTTCGAATAGAGCGATCCGGCTATCGTGTGGCTTGCCGCCGCGAGCACGAGCGTCGTGCCGTCGGCCGCCGCCTTCGCCACCGAGTTCGTGCCGATGGTGCCGCCGGCGCCGGGACGGTTCTCGACGATGACGCTGCGGCCGAGCGCCGCGCCAAGCTCCGCATTTAACGAGCGCGCGAGGATGTCCTGCACTCCGCCGGCGGCGAAGGGCACGACGATGCGCACCACATTGGACTGGGCGCCGGCGGCGGTCGCCGCCAGCAGCAACAACAGGGCGAGAACCCTGCGGCGCAAGACCTACCTCTGGTAGGCGGCCTTGAACGCCAGGCCGCGGCGCTTGCCGCGGGTGGCCGAGCCCTTGCGGGACTTCGAGCCGAAGCTCAGGCGGTTGTTGTGCGCGGCCTGCGCGGCCTTGCGCATGTTCTCTTCGGCGATGGTTTCGCGCTTCTGCGCGGCTCCGTACTTGCGTTTCATCTGCGTATCCCTCGGGTTGAGGGGCGCAATGTTACCTCAGGCGGCGTCGACCGCCTTGAATCGGGGAGAAAGCTGCTCGAGCGGGCGTGGGGTCGCGACGCCAAAGCCCTGGGCATAGCCCACGCCGAGGGTACCGAGCTTCAGGAGCACGTCCTGCTCCTCGACGCACTCGGCGATCACGCCCATGCGAAGCGAGGCCGCGAGGCGCACCACCGCCTTCATCATGCCCTCGCTGGTGATGCTCTTCGTCAGCTTGAGGGTGATCGCGCCGTCGACCTTGACGAAATCCGGGCGCAGCGCCTCGAGCGCCTCGAAGGAGTCCAGGCGCCTGCCGAAGTCCGCCGCCACGGCGCCGCCCGAGGCGCGGATACGGTCGGCAAAGCGCTTGACGGCCTGCGGCCGGCTCACCATGTCGTTCTCGTCGATCTCGAATACCAGCGCGGCCGGCGGAACGTTCGAGCGCTTCACCGACTCGGCAAAAAAGCTCGGAAACTCGTCGTCGAGCAGGGTTTGGCCGGCCACGTTCATGGACAGCCGCGGTATCCGGCAGCCGGCCGTGAAGCGCTGCAGGACTCGCACCAGCACCCAGCGATCGAGCAGCGGCATCATCTGGTGCTCTTCGAACAGCGGCAGGAAGTCGCCAGGCGGGAGAAGAGCCTTCTCTTCTTCGTGCAGGCGGACCAGCACTTCGGCGAGGGCAAAGCCCCCGGTGCCGCGCAGCGCCAGCACCGGCTGGCAGAAAAGGGCGAGCTCGTCCTGCTTGAGCGCCTTGCGCAGCCGAGCAGCCGCATCATTGCCGAGAGAGACGGGCTCCTGCGAACTCATGGACAAGAGTATGAGCGCATTGCGCAGGACATGCGCCGCTCCCGGACATTCTTACGATTTTTGTCCGCGAGGACGGAATAGACGCGACCCGGCGGATGCGGCTTACGTCACGCCGGAGCGACGCACCAGTCCTGAATTATCTTTTCGTATATCTCGACCGACTGGCGAAGCCGCTCCACGTGGCAGTACTCGTCGGTCTGGTGCGCCATGGCCGCCTCGCCCGGACCGAGCACCACGGTCGGAGCGCCGGCGTACACCTTCAGCAGGTTCGCCGCATCCGTCATGTATGGCGCCGTGCGCGCCGCCGGCGCGGCGCCGAGGTAGGGCTCGCAGATCTCGAACACGCGCCGCACCCATTGATCGTCGGGTGCAGTCCACACCGGCGGCAGGTTGGAGAAGACCTCCATCTCCGCGTCGCCAAGCAGCCCTTCCAGCCTGGACAGCAAGGCTTCGTGATCCATCCCCGGCACGGTACGGACGTCGACGCCGATGCGCGCGGAATCCGGAACGGCATTCACGGTGTTGCCGCCTTCGATGGTGCCGACGTTCAGGGTCGGCTTGCCCATCACCTTGTGGGCGGGGACGTGGAAGTCGAATCGCTCCAGATTGCCGAGCGCCTTTGCGGCCTTGTAGATCGCGTTGACGCCGAGCTCCGGCATCGAGCCGTGCGCGCCGACTCCCTTGAACGCGGCGTAGAACTTCACCGACCCCTTGTGCCCGACGAGCGGATAGTTCGACGTCGGCTCGCCCACCACCATCGCGCCCGCCTTGCCCAGGAGCTGCGTCTGCGCGAGATGGCGCGATCCGATGCAGCCGCCCTCTTCCGCGGCGGTCAGGACGACGACGATGCCGGCACCCTTGCGCGCCTGCCTGGAAAAATTCCTGGCGGCAAGAAGCATGGCCGCGACGCCGGCCTTCATGTCCGACGCGCCGCGTCCATACAGCTTGTCGCCGTCCGTCTCGCCGCTGAACGGGTCCTTGGTCCACGGCCGCGCGCCGAGCGGAACGATGTCCAGGTGCCCGGTAAGGCAGAGGGGCGCCTTCGCATCCGAGCCCCCGATCCGGGCGACCACGCTCGTGCGGCTGTCGGCGTATTCGTGATAGTCGACCTTGAAGCCCCACTCCTGGAGCATTGCGCCGAGATAGCGGGCGCAATCCCTTTCGCGGCCCGGGGGATTGACGGTATCGAATCCCAGCAGGGACCGAGTCAGCGCGACGGCATCAGCGTTGCTCATCGATGAGATGATACGGCTTATGGGCATCCCCGAAAGACCGGCGGCGGACTTGCGCGACCTGGCGTTCGAGAACTCGTTCGTGCGCGAGCTGCCGGCCGATGCGGTACTCACCAATGTTCCGCGGCAGGTCGCCGGCGCCGCATTCACCCGGGTCTCGCCCACGCCCGTCGCAGAGCCGCGGCTTCTCGCCTGGTCGGACGACGTCGCGGAGCGGCTCGGCATCGGGCGGCCTTCAGCCGAAGCCGTGCAGGTGCTGGCCGGCAACCTGGTCCTGCCCGGAATGCAGCCGTACGCCGCGCGCTACGGCGGCCACCAGTTCGGACATTGGGCCGGACAGCTGGGCGACGGGCGCGCCATTACGCTCGGCGAGGCGATCGCGCGCGATCGATCGCGTCTCGAGCTGCAGCTGAAAGGCGCCGGAAAGACGCCGTACTCGCGCACCGCCGACGGCCGTGCCGTGCTGCGCTCGTCGCTGCGCGAGTTCGCCTGCAGCGAGGCGATGCATTGGCTCGGAGTGCCGACGACCCGCGCGCTCTCGCTCGTCGGCACCGGCGAGCAGGTGATCCGCGACATGTTCTACGACGGCAACCCGGCGCCGGAGCCCGGGGCCGTGGTGTGCCGCGTCGCGCCTTCCTTCCTTCGCTTCGGCAATTTCCAGATCCATGCAGCGCGCAACGAGCCCGAACTGCTGAAGCAGCTCATGGACTACACGATCCGGAATTTCTATCCTGGACAGTCGTACGCCGAGTTCTATCGCGAGATCTGCAAAAGAACCGCAAGCCTCATGGTCGACTGGATGCGCCTCGGCTTCGTGCACGGCGTCATGAACACCGACAACATGTCGATCCTGGGCCTGACCATCGACTACGGGCCATACGGCTGGCTCGAGGGCTTCGATACGCAGTGGACGCCGAACACCACGGATGCGCCGACGTTGCGTTACACCTATGGCAACCAGGCGTCGATCGGGCAATGGAATCTCGCGCGCCTCGGGGAGGCCCTCCTGCCGCTTATCCCCGAGGAAGAGCTGAACCAGGGGCTGAGCGTGTACGCCCAGACATTCCAGCAAGGCTGGAATCGCGCGATTGCGGCCAAGCTCGGCCTTTCGTCCGTGCCGGACGAGCTGGCCTCGGGACTGTTCCGGGCGCTCGCGGCCGCCGAGACCGACTTCACCATCTTCTTCAGGAATCTCGCGGTAGAGGAGCCCTCGATCGAGGCGTTGAAGCCCGCTTTTTACGCGGAGCGCCCCGCGGACGACCCGCTTGTTGCCTGGCTCGCACAGTACCGCGCCAGGCTGAAGGAAGAATCCATAGGGCCGCGGGAGCGGGTGGCGGCAATGAAGCAAGCGAATCCGAAATACGTCTTCAGGAACTACCTCGCCGTGCAGGCGATCGAGGCGATGGAGCAAGGCGA
>Ga0068871_100001860_pt1 | contig 14273 bp, 16 predicted proteins | sample KBSMisM72_FD_72750 | JGI IMG/M metagenome (GOLD analysis project Ga0068871, IMG submission 72750) | Miscanthus rhizosphere microbial communities from Kellogg Biological Station, Michigan, USA - KBS Miscanthus M7-2 | ecosystem: Host-associated > Plants > Roots > Rhizosphere > Soil ... | reverse complement strand
TCAAAATTGACCCGTGTGCTCCCGTTTTCTTCCTCCTTAAACATTTGTCCCCCGCCGGCGCCGCAACAAAGTCCATTGCTTTTACAACGTTTCATTTCCACGAGTTCTGCATCCAGGGACTCCAGTAGTTTTCTCGGGGCTTCATAAATGCCATTGGCGCGGCCCAGGTAGCAGCTATCGTGATAAGCGATTTTTTTGCCGGTATAAGTTCCGCCTTCTTTAAGGCGGATACGGCCATCATCGAGTAGCTGCTGAAGAAAAACAGTATGATGAATCACTTCGTAATCCCCGCCCAGTTCGCGGTATTCATTTTTAAGAATATTGAAGCAATGTGGACAGGCGGTTACTATTTTCCGAACCTTGTAATTATTCAAAGTCTGGATATTCTGATATGCCATCATCTGGAAAATAAACTCATTTCCAGCGCGTCTGGCCGGGTCACCCGTACACATTTCTTCCCTGCCCAGTATCGCATAACGGATCCCGATATGATTGAGAATGGTGGCAAAAGCCCGTGTTATTTTTTGTGCGCGCTGATCAAAACTGCCTGAACAACCAACCCAAAACAGAATTTCCGGCGATTCTCCCCGGCCCGCGAGCTCGGCCATAACGGGTATATCCATAATATAACCTTTGTGGCTGTAAATCTAAGGCAATTTTGGCGCGAAGGATAAGCGCTGATTCGGTAATTTTAAACCTTAATTATTGTTATGTCAGCAGAAGATAAAATGCTTTTAATCCGGAATTATGATCTCTGGTGTCACCTTTCAGACGAAGACTATGAGGCGCTTAATATAGAACATCATTATATGGAAGTGCCCAAGGGGGAATACATTTATTTTGAAGCGTACAATCATAATAAAATATATTTTGTAAAAGAAGGCTATATCCGGATCGGGCATATTGATTCCGAAGGGAATGAAAGGGTCATGGAGATCATACAGAAAGGAGAGATATTCGGACAGTTTACGCTGGAGAGAAGTAATCTTCATGGCGAATTTGCACAAGCCTATAAACAGGATGTAAGTCTCTGCGCATTTTTTATTGACGATTTTGAAAAGTTACTCAAGAAACGTCCGGACCTTGCGCTCAGTTACAGCAAGCAGGTAGGGGCTAAACTGCGAACCATCGAAAACCGATTGCTCAACCTGTTGAACAAGGATGTAAAAACCCGGCTTGCGCATTTTTTCTGGCAGCTGGTGGAAAACAAACTGGGAGAAACCCTGCCGGAGGGTTTCTGTATTCCCAATTATCTCAAACACGAAGATATTGCCAACCTGATCGGTTCCAGCCGGCAGACCGTAACCACCATGATCAATGAACTGGAAGCAGAGGGGATACTTTCCTATAACCGACAACAGATCTGCTTTCTGAATGTTAAAAACTTACAAAAGCGGCTCTCTGTCAATTAACCGACAATGATCAGGTAAAGAGGGAATTAGTTTTGTTCAAACATGTGTTATGAAAATTTGGGTTACCCTGATGTTCCTTCTTGCCGGCCTGCCTTCTTTTTCCCAATCGGATGCATTCCGTCTCAAACAATTCAATCTCGATGACGGAGTCGCGATAAAGGGATATGATCCGGTTGCTTATTTCACGCAGAATAAAGCAGTAAAGGGAAAGAAGGAATTTAACTATAGTTCCCATGGTGTGGTGTATCATTTTGCGAGTGGCGCAGATCAGCAACTATTTGAGGCAAGTCCGGCAAAGTATGAGCCCCAGTATGGAGGCTGGTGCGCTTATGCCATGGGACATGATGGTTCAAAAGTAGAAATCGATCCGGAAACGTTTAAGATTATCAACGGAAAGCTGTTCCTGTTTTATAACCGGTTTTTCAACAATACGCTGAAAAGCTGGAACCAGGATGAATCCAAACTTCATGCGCAGGCGGATGCAAACTGGCAGAAAATTGTGCAGCAATAAACTGAAAAAAACAACCACATGAATATTCGTTCCATCGGTATCTGGATCCTGCGTTTAGTTCCGGCTTTACTATTACTGCAAACATTGTATTTTAAATTTACTGCGCATCCGGAATCCGTTAAACTGTTTACAGAAATTGGCATGGAACCCTGGGGCCGGATCGGTACAGGGATCATCGAACTGATCGCTGCCATACTTCTCTTAATTCCCCGGTTCACGGGTTTTGGCGCGCTGCTGGGACTGGCCATGATGACCGGCGCTTTATACTTTCATCTGACAAAAATTGGTGTTAATTTCAACGGGGATCCACTGTTATTTATATATGCTGTAATAACTTTTGTATGTTGTGCCATGCTCGTTTTAATTTATAAAAGTAAATTGGAGCAACAACTGAAAAAGAAATCGTGATGACCGCATTAAAATCCTATAATAAAAATGCCTGTATAAAAGCGGGCTTAACGGTATTCTTATTTTTTACGCTGAATATCTCTTTTGGACAATACCACCCGGTTGCGAATGAATCAGGCGTGCGTTTTACTATCCATAATTTTGGTTTTAAAGTTTCCGGAACTCTTTCGGCACCGGAGGGGGATATACAGTTTAACCCGGATGACCTGGCAAAATCTGCCTTCCGGGTAACTATTAAATCGGAGAGCATCAACACCGATAACAATTCAAGGGATGAACATCTGAGGGAGAAAGATTATTTTGATGTGAAAAACTATCCGTTGATCCATTTCGTAAGTTCAGGTATACGTACAACGGGAAAGTCCGGAGCTTACGAAGCCCTGGGAACTTTGACCATTAAAAATAAAACTAAAGAAATTCAACTGCCTTTCACGGCTGAAAAAAGAGGCGAAGGATGGTATTTTACGGGAAGTTTTAAAATGAACAGACGGGATTTTGATGTAGGAGGTTCAAGTACACTATCGAACGAACTTACTGTGGAAATAAAAGTACTGGCCCGTTAAATAAAAAATTTTAAATTTAGAAAACGAGTTTTATGGAGCTGCAGAAGACCGTGCATCATGTGTTCATTCAACTATCAGATTCGCTCAGCCGGCTGGAGCAGGCTCAGTATAGTTGTCCATGTAAAAACTTATCCGGCAACACCATCGGCCAGCACGTACGTCATATCATTGAAATGTTTCAATGCCTGGAGGAAGCCTGGCAATCCGGCGAACTGGATTATGAAAAAAGAAAAAGAGACCGGATGATTGAGACGGATAAGCAGTTTGCCACCGGTCTTCTGAAAGAAATCGTTCAGCAGATTTCAAAGGCGAACAAGCCGCTCTACCTGCTCACCTATTATGATGACCTGCGGGCTGAGCCGGAAAAAATCAGTACCAATTATTACCGGGAAATTGCATATAACCTGGAACATACCATCCATCATATGGCCCTGATCAGGGTTGGCCTGCGGGAATTGGGGGATATTCCGGTGGATGATTCTTTTGGTGTTGCCTCATCAACCCTCAAGTACAGGAAACAATGTGTACAGTAACTTTTATCCCAACGGGGAACCGGTTTTTTTTTACTTCAAGCCGTGATGAACTGGCTGGCAGGCCACTGGCTTTATTTCCACAGGTGTATGAAATAAACGGAATGCGAATTCTTTTTCCAAGGGATGAGCAGGCCGGGGGAACCTGGGCCGCCGTGAATGAAAACGGTGCCGTGGCGGTTTTGCTGAACGGAGCCATCAAAGCGCATCAGCCTGAAACCACGTACCGAAAGAGCCGGGGTCTTGTGTTACTTGATCTTATTGCCCGGTCATCTCCGGCAGATGCTTTTGAAGAGGCAGATTTTAACGGTATAGAACCGTTCACGGTTATTTTGTTTGAGAACAAAAATCTTTATTCCGGAAAATGGGATGGAAGAATGAAGTGGATGGAATCCCTGAACGCGAATAAACCGCATATCTGGTCATCGGTAACCTTGTATAGTCCGGCAGCCATTTGTAAACGGGAAAACTGGTTTAATAAATGGATTGCTGAAAATTCTTATCCCGGCACGCTGGATATTCTTCATTTCCATCAGAAGGGTGGAGATGGTGATCCTTTCAATGACATTCTGATGGACCGGGAGAAAAAAATTTTTACAAACAGCATCAGTTCCATCCGGCTATCACCGGATACCGCTGCATTCCGCTATCTGGATCTAAGGAGTGGCGGAGCATCAGAAAGTTATCTTCCCCTTCAAAAGCCGAACCCGGTAAAAGCATGAGCGATATGCCGGGCTGGAAAAAAAAACCGTTCTGGATCCGGTTAATGAATTGGGAATACTGGAGCTTCAATGTGGTTTATATCCCCATCTATCCCATATTTATATTCTTTTGTCTGCGCGCGCGTTCTTTTTTTTTCTATGCAGCAGCCAATCCGAAAATTAAGAACGGAGGATTCCTGGCAGAATCGAAAAAGGAAATTCATTTCATTGTGCCTGCAGACTTGCAACCTAAGACCATTTTTTTCGCCACCGGGTCTGATCCCGTTGAAGTAATGAACCAATTAATCCGCGCCGGATTTACATTTCCGTTAATCGGTAAACCTGATATGGGTGCCCGGGGAAGGGGTGTAAAAAAAATCGATGATGAGGCAGGAGTCAAAGAATATGCACTGGCTTCCCTGGTCGACTTTCACATACAGGAATTTATTTCATATGAAAACGAAGCGGGGATTTTCTATTATCATTTTCCCGGACAGGCAAGCGGGAATATTTCAGGCATTGTACAAAAGGAATTTTTGAAAGTAACAGGAAACGGCAAACAAAAAATCCGGGAGCTTTTAAAAGACAGTCCACGCGCTATTCTACAATTGCCGGAACTTGAAATACATGAAAAAGAATTATTAAACCAAATTCCGTCCCCGGGAGAAATAATTACTGTTGTTCCTTATGGAAATCATGCACGCGGGGCATTATTCATCGACGACAGTGCTTCCATCAATCCGGATTTAGTTGCCATGATGAGTGAGATCTGTTCGAAAATTCCTGATTTCAATTTTGGCCGGCTTGACATCCGGTATGAAAGCCGGGAGTTGCTGGAACAGGGGAAGGCATTTTACATTCTGGAAGTAAACGGTGCGGGCAGCGAACCCACGCATATATATGATCCGCAGCATTCGATTTTCTTTGCCTGGAAGGAAATCATCCGTCACTGGAATATACTGTTTAAAATCAGCCGGGCAAATCACCGGCTCGGTTTCCGTTATCTGAGTTTGTCGGAAGGTATAGAGATGTTTAAAGAAGACAGGCGGAACTCTGAACTGCTGGCGGCGATGGAAAAAAGAACCGGATAAGCTAACCGCTACACTCAAATATGCAATACGCCACAACTTTATTTCTCGGTCTGATTCTCAGTTTTCTCGGACAGCTTCCTTTGGGGACAATGAGTATGACTGCAACCCAGATCGCTGTGCAGGAAAATTTTAGTAATGCCTGGAAATATTCCATCGGCGTTGCGCTTATAGAAATGGTGTACCTGCGCGCCGTTTTGTCCGGCATGCAATGGATCATGGATCACCAGGGACTTTTCAATATTTTCAATTGGGTAACTGTAATATTGTTCGGGATATTTGGCGTGCTGAGTTTTATCGCTGCACAAAAGCAGCGAACCGAAAAAAAAGCGCTGTTATTAAATAACCGGCTGGACCGGTTTCTACTGGGTGTAAGCATGAGTGCATTAAATCCCGTGCAGATTCCTTTCTGGTTTGTGTGGGCGGGATATTTCCTTAGCCAGGGCTGGCTGAAACCTGGTTTTTCCATTTTCAATATTTTTACCCTGGGTTCAGCCCTGGGTACCATTGGCGGGTTAATGGTATATATGTATGGCGGAAACTGGCTGGTAAATAAAATGCAAACGAGTAACCGTTCACTCAATAAAATAATGGGAGTAATTTTTATTGTTGCCGCAGTCGCGCAACTCTATCGGATAATAATACCCTAACCATTTTTCCAGGCATCCCGATCGTCGGGGCTTAACTTCCAGGGCGCAAAATTATTTTCAACATTTCCAAACATGGTGTTCCATTCCGGCGGAGCATCCGAATCTTCCATCACCAGGGAACGACGGAGTTCCAGGATAATTTCCAGCGGGCTGATGCTCACCGGACATTCTTCCACACAGGCATTGCAACTGGTACAGGCCCTTAATTCTTCAACGGAAATATAATCTTTGAGTAATTGTTTTCCGTCTTCTTTGAAAGAACCGTTGACACGGATATTTTTTCCAACTTCTTCCAGGCGATCGCGCGTGTCCATCATGATCTTTCGCGGCGAAAGTTTTTTTCCTGTGAGGTTTGCCGGGCATGCAGCTGTGCAGCGGCCGCATTCTGTGCAGGCATAGGCATCCAGGAGATTGCGCCAGCTCAGATCCATCACGTCTTTTGCTCCGAATTTAAGCGGTGCGGACGCTTCCGCAGGCGCCTGATCGGGTTGCATGGCGTACAATACTTCCTGCTGTACGGATTTCATATTGCGCATTTTGCCTTCCGGCCATAGCCGCGCAAAATATGCATTTGGGAAAGCCAGCAGGATATGAAGGTGTTTGGAATAAGGGAGATAATTCAGAAAAACGAAGATGCCCGCGATATGCAGCCACCAGCAGCTTCTTTCCAGTGCAACAAGCCCATGATCGGAAAATCCGCTGAGGACCGGATGTATCCAATGTGAAATCATGAAATTTCCAGTTGGCCGGGAAGCATAATGAGCATAATTTCTTTCCTGTAATAATGTATCGGAAGCATTCAGCGTGAGGAAAAGCGCCATCAGGATAATCTCGGTAATCAGGATATAATTCGCGTCTGACCTGGGCCAGCCATCCAGATCGTGGCTGATAAAACGCCGGAGTTTCAGGATATTTCTCCGGCATAAAAAAACCACACAGGCTATCAGGACGGTAATTGCGAGCAGTTCAAAGGAGTTGATCAGCCAGTCATACGTTCCACCCATAGGAACAGAAAAAAGACGGTGCGTACCAAATAGTCCATCCAGAAATATTTCCAGCACTTCGAGATTGATAATAATGAATCCGGCATAAATAAAAAAATGGAGGACGGCAACCAGTGGATTGCGGAACATCTTTTTTTGCCCGAATGCCAGGAGCAGGAGGTTTTTCCATCTTTTGCCGGGCTGGTCCGAATAATCCTCATCCTTTCCGAGCAGGATATTTTTCCGGATCCGCAAAGCATTCCGACTGAAAAGCCAGATTGCAACTGCGGAAAGTAAAATAAAAGCGATTTGCTGAACCGGCTGCATGCCATTGTTTTAAAGAATGAAGTTATAGCAGATTTGCAGGATTTATGATTTTCTTTACCTTGGGGAATGGAGAAGAATTATATACTCAGTCCGGAAGTTGCAGAAAAAAAATTAAGGCGGATGGCCTTTGAAATCCTGGAGAATAATTTTGGTGAAACCGAATTTATTCTCGCCGGCATCCGGGAAAGCGGAACGGTGATTGCGAAAACGATACAGCAACTCTTAAAAGAAATCGCTGCGGAAATAAATACCGAGTTAATTACGGTAAGTCTGGATAAAAGAAATCCCCGTGAAGTAACGCTAAACCCGGTACCCGATTTTCACAACCGGGTGATCATACTTATAGATGATGTATCAAATAGCGGGAAAACCTTGCTTTATGCCATTAAGCCCTTCCTTGATTCCAGTCCCAAAAAGATACAGACTCTTGTGCTTGTAGAAAGAAGTTATAATACTTTTCCGGTCAAACCTGATTATGTGGGTTTGTCGGTAGCCACGACGTTGCAGGAGCATATTTATGTAGACGTGGAAGGGGGCCGGGTGAAGGGAGCGTGGCTGGAATAAGCCCGGAAAAAGCATCTTTTTTAACCCGATATTTTCACCGTAAACGGGTCTGATTTCATTACCTTTGATGCCTCGTAAAAGATTGGGTTATACAGGATTTTAAAAATTATGGAAGAGAACATCATACCGGAAGAAACACAGGATAATAACCGCATCGTTCCCATCAACATCGAAGAGCAAATGAAAATGGCCTACATAGATTATTCTATGTCGGTTATTGTGAGCAGGGCATTGCCGGATGTACGGGACGGTCTCAAACCAGTTCACCGCCGCATTCTGTACGGGATGAATGAGTTGGGCAGCAACAGCAATAAGCCATTTAAAAAATCCGCCCGTATCGTCGGGGAAGTGATGGGTAAATACCATCCGCACGGTGACGCGGCCATCTATCATACGATGGTCAGGATGGCGCAGGAGTGGAGTATCCGTTATATGCTGGTAGACAAGCAGGGAAACTTCGGCAGTCAGGACGGAGACGGACCGGCGGCCATGCGTTATACAGAAGCCCGCCTGCATCGTCTTGCAGAAGCTATGCTCGAGGATATCGATAAGGAAACCGTGGATTTTCAACCGAATTTCGACGATTCGCTGACTGAACCAACCATTCTTCCAGCCCGGTTTCCCCAGCTATTAATCAACGGTGCCAGTGGCATCGCTGTGGGCATGGCAACCAATATGCTCCCTCATAATCTGGCTGAATCCATTGATGGCTGTGTGGCCTATATTGACAAGCGGGACATTACGATAGAAGAACTTATGCAATATGTGAAAGCGCCTGATTTTCCAACCGGAGGAGTGATCTTCGGTATGGAGGGTGTAAAGGCGGCCATGCATACAGGTCGCGGCCGGGTGGTGCTTCGGGGCAAATTGCATGTAGATACAAAAACTAACGGTCGTGAACAGATCATTGTAACAGAAACTCCATACCAGGTAAATGTTGACGGAGTATGTGACAGGATCGGGCAGCTGGTGAATGAAAAAGTGATTGATGGTATCACGGGGGTTAATAATGAATCCAACGAAAAAGAAGGCATCCGGATCGCCATCGATCTGCGGCGTGATGCGGTGGCCAATGTAGTCATTAATCAATTATACAAGCATACGGAACTGCAGACTTCTTATGGGATTAACAACGTAGCGCTTGTCAGGGGACGGCCGCGCACGCTGAACCTGAAAGAAATCATTTCAGAATTTGTCGAATTCCGCCATGATGTTATTGTGAGGCGAACCCAGTTTGAATTAAGGGAAGCAGAAAAACGTGCGCATATTCTGCAGGGTTATCTGATCGCACTCGATCACCTGGATGAAGTGATCTCTCTGATCCGTTCTTCTTCCACACCTGATCTGGCAAAGGAAAGCCTCATCAATGCCGGTTGGGGACTCAGTGAAATTCAGGCGAAAGCCATACTGGAACTTCGTTTACAGCGGCTAACCGGCATGGAAAGGGATAAGATCCGCAATGAATTTGACGAGCTCCAGAAACAGATCGCCTTTCTCAAAGATCTTTTACAGGATGAAGCCAAACGCTTTGCACTGATCCGGAAGGAGCTCCTCGAAATAAAAGAAAAATTTGGTGATGAACGCAGGACGGAAATCACCTACCTGGATGATGAAATGAAGATCAAGGATCTGATCAAAGAGGAAGACGTGGTGATCACGATTTCGCATAACGGGTATATAAAAAGAACTTCGGCTACTGAATACCGTCAGCAACGCCGGGGTGGCAGGGGATTGAGCGGTGGTAAGGCCCGGGTGGAAGATTATATCGAACATCTTTTTGTGGCAAGCTCCCATCATACCCTTCTTTTCTTTACTGAAAAAGGGCGTTGTTTCTGGCTTAATGTTTACCAGATACCGGAAGGGGACCGGATAAGTAAGGGCAGGGCGATCCAGAACCTGATTCAGATGCCCCTGGATGATAAAATCAAGGCCATTATTGACGTAAAAGATATTAAGGATAATGAATTCCTCAACAGTCACTATATCGTGCTGTGTACAAAGCGGGGCGTGATTAAAAAAACCCTGCTTGAAGATTTCAGCCGGCCCAGACAAAGTGGTGTGAATGCAATTACGATTCTGGAAAATGACCAGCTGCTGACTGCGCGGCTTACAGACGGTAATTGTGAGATCATGATGGCGGTTAAATCCGGGCGGGCCATTCGTTTCCCTGAAGAGAATGTGCGACCTACGGGAAGGGGTGCAATCGGCGTCAGCGGGATAGAAGTTGATGATACACTGGATGAAGTGATTGGCATGATATGTGTCAATAAGGACGACAAATCCAAAACGGTGCTGGTCGTCTCCGAAAACGGTTTTGGTAAACGTACCCTGGTAGATGAATACCGCGTAACGAACAGGGGAGGTAAGGGAATCAAAACCATTCAAGTAACAGATAAAACGGGAAAGCTGGTCGGTATCCTGGACGTTACCGAAAAAGAAGACCTGATGATCACCTGCAAGTCCGGAATTACGATCCGCATGCCGGTAAATGGGATCAGTGAGCTGGGTCGTGCCACCCAGGGGGTAAAACTGATCAGGCTGGATGAAGGGGATGGGATCGCCGCCATAACCCAGCTTGATGAAGAATCAACAATTGACGAAATAAAAGAAGAGGAAGGCCCGGTTTTGGATATATTGCCGCCGGAACCAAGCCCAGAATAGAATCATCAGAAAACTTCAAATAAAAATCTCATGAAACGGATGCTTTTAAGCCTTTTTATGGCTGCTATTTGTTCCGGATTGTTTGCCCAATCCGTCGATAAAGCGAAAGATTTACTGAAAGCAAATAAGCTCGCAGAAGCCAAAGAGGAAATCGACAAGGCACTGCTGGTTGAAAAGAACCAGAAAAGCGCAGAAGCCTGGTATACCAAAGTAAAAATTTACAATGCTATTGCGGTAAATGATCCTTTGAAAAACCAGTATCCGGATGCACTTATCCAATCGCTGGACGCACTGAAAAAATATGTTCAGTATGATGATAAGAAACAGGTGTTGTTGGCGGCAGATGGTTACAAACCCGTAAATGAGATATACCAGGGACTCTTCCAGGAAGGTGCCGCTGATTATAATGCGCAAAAATGGAGTGAATCATATACGGATTTCAGCGCCGCTGTTTCTGCTATCAATTTTATGTATAAGCAGGGATGGATCAAACAGAGCATGGATACCACTTCACTTCTATATGCCGGTATTTCTGCTGAAAAATCAAACAAAAGAGATGAGGCGCTGATCTATTATAAAACGATTGCAGATTCAGGTATCACAAGAATTGGCGGCAATGATATGGCCGAGATTTATAAATGGCTGGCAGATTATTACACGCGTTCAGGAGACAAGGCGATGGCTGACAAATATACAGCCCTGGGGAAATCGCATTATCCAAAGGATATTTTCTACGATGAGCTCCAGTTGGATGTGCTGAGGAAAAACGGTCCCAAAGATTCTCTTTTTGCCAAATATGAGGAAATCAACAGGGATCATCCCGACAGTGCGATCTATTTTTTTAATTATGGACTGGAGCTTTATCAAACTGCGACAGATTCCAGTAAGGGCAAAGTGCCGGCAAATGCTGCCGAGCTTATAAAAAGATCCCAGGAAAAATTGCTGGCCTGTTTGAAACTCACTCCTAATTATCCACAGGCAAACCTCGTGATGGGACAGATAGCCTATAATGAGGGCGTTGAATACCAGGTGCTGGGAAAACCCAAAGGAAATACTAATGCGGCCGAATTGAAGCAACGTCAGGATTACCGTGCGATGTCAGCTAAAAAATTTGATGAAGCCATACCTTATCTCGAAAAAGTAGACCAGGTACTCGGCACACAGACGAAATTAAAGAAGGCTGATAAAGTTGCCCTGCGGGATTCCTATGATATGCTGGTGACGATTTACGAATCTAAAAAAGATACGACTAAAATTGCCTACTGGACAGACAAGTACAATAATGTAGACAAGGTCCACTAAAGTTTTTACAGCAGATCCATGCAGCCCATTACAATGTGTTGCATGGATTTTTTATTTTAGCGAAGCGCAAAATGCAGGTTGGCATTCAGCGCAAACTGTTTTTGATTAACTGCATAAGCAGGCTCAATTCCAATTCCCATTACACGGGTTAACGGAACCACATATCTTAATCCGGTTTGTAATTCGAAATAAGAAAGGTTTATAATGCCGGGAGCCGCAACAACATATAAATGTTTTGACAACTGATATTGTCCTTTCAGGTAAAAGCTCAACAATACCTGTCTTTGACCACTGGCTGTCTTGCTGGTTGCATTATTATTGTCGGCCCAGATCATACTGGTTCCAATAAAATAACTGAATTTACTAGCATCTTTATTCCAGGTACCTCCTTCCACGCCAAATCCCATTCCATGTCCGGTCTGGAAGGCCTGGTATACAGTGAGAGAAGGAAAAGACGGGATCGAACAAAGATTGCAGTTCTGGCTTTTTAATTCGCTGAACTGAAAACAGGAAATGATAATGATTAGGAAGAGACCTGCCCTGCATTTTAATAAACGGAATGCAGATAACAGTAAATTCGGTTTAGGGTAAAAAGTTTTCATACTGATCAATTTAAAAGATGTCGTTAAAAGATACGTACGGAGGTCTTTTAAAGGAAAGGATCAGTTGTCTTAGGATGGAGGAAAATAAAAGATGGAGATCAGAGGATGTTGCGAGGAGATAAATATACTCTGCGATTTTCGGTTTTAAAAGCATTTAGCCATTTTTTTCCGAATCCCCGATAAGGGAAAAAGTGCCAAATTGGGAAATAAAAAAGCTGCCTGTACTACACTTATTCGTGCGGAGAGAACCCGGAGCATATGATAATGCATGATCAGTTCCGGGTGTGCGAATTGAAAAAATTTACCAGTCTATAATGGGTAAGTAAGCGGCGGAGAAATCGCTTCAGGAATTGAAATTTTCCAGGGAGGAATTTTCCAGTGAATTGATTTTGGCCAGGAGTGTTTCTGAATCGAAAGGTTTTGCGATAAAAAAATCCGCGCCTGCATCGTAGGCCTTTTTCTCTACATCAGGTAATCCAGACATAATATAAACCGGCGTTTCCTTTAAATAACTGTTCTTAATTTCCCGGCACACTTCCAGGCCATTGTTGTGATCCAGTTTTATGTCCAGTAAAATCAGATCCGGTTGTAAAAGACCTATGGTTTTTGATATCTCATCAGCATCAGTCAGCGGACAGATCTTGCAATGATAAGCCTGCAGTAAAAAACGGAGACCATGCAACAAATCCAGGTCATCCTCAATAATCATAATTTTTAACATGGCAGAAAGTTCTAATTGTTACTACAAAATACTACCTATTTGATGCCAAAATGAATCTATTCCATATTAAATCTCTGCTGATTAGTACTGTGTATTTATATCTACATTTAAAAATCCCAGGTTTCCCAAAACAGGAAAAATCAGTCATCTCCTAATATTTCATCCAGTTTTTCATCACTTATATTGTCCGGATCATCCGAAAGCGGATTCTCCGTTTCTGTGAATGCATCTGAAGATCCCAGATGGGTATTCTCCGTTGTCTGACTTTGAAATTCGAAGGTTTTATTTTTTCTTTTACTCTTGTCTTTCGGGTCTACCATATTTTCTATTTGATCATTTCGATTACACCTACGTCAGTCGGTTGTCCATCGACTACGACAATATCCTGTTTGAAACTATCCTTATAAGGTGGTTTGCCTTCCATCATCAGAAGATAATTTCCCGGCTTTACATTCGTGATCATAAACGCTCCCTGAATAACCGGGCTATTCAGCGTGTCTGTTTTAGACAACAGCCAGGCCCTTGTAGCTCCATTCGCCGGATTTACAGATCCTTTCACCGGACTATTCCAGAAGGGCCGGAATGCGGTGCACAACCCTATCACCAGTACAATCAGGATCAGGTAACGGGGATATGAAATGTTAAGTTTTGAATTCATGATGCACATAACATTGCAATAATTATTCCGCGATACATTATATTCGAAACAGTATGTCGACGGATAAGCTTAATATTGGAATTGCAGGTGGCGGTATTGCCGGATTGGTTGCCGGTTTGGAATTGCAGGATGCAGGTCATACCGTTTCGATATTCGAAGCCAGGTCACGCACCGGTGGAAGAATTCATAGTATTGAGTTGGGAGGAATGATTGTGGAAACAGGGCCGGAATTTATTCATGGACACGGAAAAGAAACTATCAGACTCCTGAATAAATTTAAAATTGGGTTTGAACAGTCTTATGGAAAAATGTATCGTGCAAAAGGTGGACAGTTGATAGAAGACTATGAAGTTGTTTCCGGATGGGATCAGTTGCTGGAAAAAATGAGATTACTCAAACAGGATCTTCCTTTCCAGGATTTCCTGGAAGAGAATTTTACCGGCGACCGGTTCACGGAATTGAGACAAGCTGCTATTGGCTTTGCGGAGGGCTTTGATCTGGCCGATGCACATACGGCGAGCACAATTGCGCTCTTTGCGGAATGGAAGGTGGAGGATATGGAACAATATCGTGTACCGGCAGGATATGGAAG
>Ga0068871_100001859_pt1 | contig 14276 bp, 9 predicted proteins | sample KBSMisM72_FD_72750 | JGI IMG/M metagenome (GOLD analysis project Ga0068871, IMG submission 72750) | Miscanthus rhizosphere microbial communities from Kellogg Biological Station, Michigan, USA - KBS Miscanthus M7-2 | ecosystem: Host-associated > Plants > Roots > Rhizosphere > Soil ... | reverse complement strand
CAGCGGTAAGGAGTTCCTGGAATTCACCCGCGCATTAACCAGATTTGATGGCCGCAAAGAGTTGGCGAAGACGAATAGCCCGATGGACGAACTCATAAAGGCCAGTCAGAAGGCTCTTCGTCCGCCCAATCCACTGGCAATGGAATACTTCAGTCAGGTGCCATATTTGTTCGGCCCGGGCATGGCGGTAAAATACTCCGCCAAACCTGCTTCTCAGCCACCTGTTCTCGATTTAACGCTCACACTTGCCGATGCGTTGAAAAAGCATTTGACGATCCAGACCGCCACGTTTGATTTCAACGTTCAGCTCCAGAAGTTCCCAGAGAAAATGCCGATCGAGGACGCCACGGTGCCATGGCCGGAAGAGGGGGAGCACGGTTCACCTTACACGCCCGTGGCGACAATCACCATAGACAAGGGCACTCCCGTTATCGATTGCGAGTCCATGGCCTTCGATCCGTGGCATCACCTTCCCGATCACCGGCCCCTGGGAGTCATCAACAGGATCCGGGGTGACATTTACCACCAGGCTGCAGCAAAGCGGCTAACGCCGAAAACGCAAAACCAGCTTACGGCCCTGATGACGATCAAGGAACCTGTTGCGGAAAAGATTAGGGAACTCCGTAAGATCATTCAGGAGCAAGCTCTAGCCAACGGCGTAAGACTCGAACGCCTGGGGTTCGTGCATTCTGCACGCTTCCTGGTCATCGGGGACAAGTTTGCGATTATCACCTCATTCGATTTCGACTTCCGCGATTACATCAACGCCTTCGTAGACGAGCTTGGACCGCTCTTCGACATGGTTTTAAAAATGGTTCAGGACCCTCCTCCGACCCCGGTGCAACAACATCGAGAAGAGTTCGTGGCTTACATAGAACGCATTCAAATTCAACCGTTGCTCTTCTATGCTGCGTATCCCGAACTGAGCGTCCAGAACATTTTGACGATGCGGGAGAAACAGAAATGATCACACCCACCACCGTCACACCGGTCAAATCTCCGAGCGACAGCGACCGCAAGGTCATTCAGGGACTGGTCGCGCGCAACTATGACCGGATGAATGCCGCCTGCCACATTGTTCTTGAGGTGAAGCACGCGGCATCCGCGAAAGAGTTCATCGCGAAATGCATCCCACGAATTACAACGGTCGAGGATGATGGAGCCTCGTCCTGTTTGAACATCGGGTTCACATTCCAGGGGCTCAGTGCTTTTCTCAAGAAGCAGCAGCTCGAAGCCCTCGCGAAAAAGCCGGAGTTGCAGGCGTTCGTCGAAGGTGCTGTGGACCGCGCCGGCCTCCTCGCAGACGTCGGAGTGAACGCGCCCCGAGCATGGAAGGATGGGCTCGGGAGAGCCGAAAATGTTCATCTTATTCTCTCGGTCTATACCGAGAACCTGTGGACGCTCTACAAAGAAGTCGAAACGATAGTCGGCGATGCTTCAGGAGGTTGCGACGTGGTTTCACGCAACCCCTGCAATCAGCTTCCCGATGGCCGTATTCACTTCGGTTACAAGGACGGCATTTCACAACCCAACATTCTGGGCCTGCGAGACAACGGCGATAAGCTGGAGCCTATTCCGGCGGGCGCCTTTGTCCTGGGCTACCCCAGTCAGTTCACCGGCCATACCTACGACTACCACTTTCCCTCGCAGCTTGGATTCAATGGCACGTTCGCAGCTTTCCGAATCATGAAACAGGATGTTGCGGGGTTCGAAAACTATCTGACGGAACATGCCAGTGGTTCAGTAAGCCGTGAACTGGTAGCCGCCAGGCTCTGTGGGCGCTGGCGGGATGGCACTTCGCTTGTGGTCTCGCCGGAAGCTCCCATCGACGATATGCGCAATGACTTTGAGTATAAGGGTGCGCCGGACAGCGTGTGTCCGTTCAGTTCCCATGCTCGGCGGACCAATCCCCGGGATGACCGAGTCTCGGGACTAAGCGGCAGGAAACATCGTATTGTCCGATCCACTATGCCTTACGGTCCTCCCTACGACGCGTCGACTAACGACTATACGGAAGGCCAGCCGAACTATCAGGAGCGTGGGCTGATCGGCTTTTTCCTCTGCGTGAATCTGGCCGACCAGTTTGAATTCATCATGAAGAATTGGGTGCTGCGTGGCGGCTTCAACGGGAATCTCCCGACATCGAATTCAGATCCACTGATCGGATTCAATTCTTTTGTCCAGACACGAGGCGCGGCGTATTGCTTTTTCCCAAGCAAGGATGGGCTGCAGTATTTGGCGCAGTTATGAGTTCTGAGTTTTTGAGCGATGAGTAAAACCGGCTAACAGAAAGTCTGACTCATGACTCAAAACTTCATCCGCAATCAGATTCCAGCGTAGCCTTCGCTGCCTTAAGATCCGCGTAGTCGAAGCCTTCGGAAAAGCTTTCGTAAATCGAAGAGAGTAATTCGCACGCTTCCTGTCGTCGCTCGCCTTTCCACAGCCTGGAGAGACTGATCGCGGCGCGCAGTTCGGAAGGGCGAAGTTGCCGCCGTCGAGCCATTTCCAGCGATTGAGTCAGTTTGTCTTCCGCCCCCTTTGTGTCTCCTGTGGCAGCCAGAAGCTCTCCTTCGACGCGCACGAGCTCCGTCGCGTAGATGACCGGATCCGCAGCCCACCAGGCTTTCTCCCGCACTTCATCCAGAACCTGGAGTCCTTCGGCAGCGCGGCCGTGAACACGGTAGGATTCAGCGAGGATCGCATAGCCGATCGGGCAATACATTTCGGTGCCTGTGGCTGCATAACCCGCGAGGTTTCGGCGCATCTTATCAATGCCTGGATTGCTGTCCTTGCTTCGTTGCGTCATGACCCAACCTTCGAAGAAGGAGCCCTCCGTCAACCAAACCTGCATCTCGTGTTCCGCCCCAAGCGCGACGAGCTCTTTCGCAAGTTCATCAACGCGATCGACATTCGCATGCCACTGCTCGGTTGTAGCGGCCATGGCAATCACAAACGCAAGCGTTGGAGCATGCGCCAACTCGCTTGCCATCAGGAGGGCTTCATCGGTTTGCCGCCGGCACTGTTCGATGTATCCCCACCAGAACATCACGCGCGCATCGAACGCCCGTAGCAGGATTTCAGGCTCGAGGCCAAATCGGCGGGCGCCCGAAGCGCGAAGGCCGGGATCATCCAGGTCTTGAAACCGCTCAAAGTGGGCCTTTGCAGCTTTCAGTTCCCCGGAAAGATACTGGGGAACACCTGCTCCAAGGTTTGCGATCCCCCGCAGAGAACGGTCGGAAGAGTTCTCCGAGAGCCGCAGAAGCTGACCGGCAATGTCATTTGCAGACGGTAATTCCAACCGCGAGACAAAGTAAGTTTGTAAACCCCACAGCGGAGCAAAGAGACGTGGACTGTCGCCCACACACAACTGCCTGGCGCGGGTAAGAATGTTCCGAACTTCCTGGGTGCCGAAACCCTTACCGGCAAGAAGAGAATTCCCCAGCGTTACCAGGAGGCTGCGTTCCAGATCCTGCCTGTTGTCTGCCGAATTTGCGTCTTGCGGCGCCGCCTCGAGCATTCGCAGGCCGCGCCTTCCCGACAATTCCGCTTCACCAAAGGCGAATAGCCGGAAGGCGTGTTCTGCAGCCATGGAAAAATAACGGGCAGCCTGGAGAAAATCGCGGGCAGCTTCAAAAAGAAACCCCACCTGGGACGCGATTTCGGAAACATGACCCTCGTAAAAGTGGAGCAGCGCTGCCGCAGTGACCCCGCTCCAGGATGCTTTTCGCGCCGGCTGAACGGCATTTTAAAGCGCTCCGTAGTAGAGAAAGTGCACGAACCTGTAGCGCACCGCGACGTCTCCCCGAGGCAATTCCTTTTCGCCGAGAGGCTGAATCAGCCTGTTCACGCGGTGCAGCCTATAAAGATTTTCCTCGGTATCGGCGAGATCGACACCCAGTGTGCGCGCAACAACTGGAGAGTCAAACTCAAACCCCTGAATGCTGGCTGCGGCCAGTAGCCTGCGATCCGAATCCGAAAGGAAATCGATTTTACGCTGCACCATGCCGACGATGGATTGAGGGAGATCGCGCTCAATCTCAGGCAACTTTTCGGAGAGCATCCACACCTCCCCGGACTGGAAAATTTTCTGCTTGTCGCGCAGGTAACGCACGAGTTCGACCATGAAGAACGGATTGCCTTCGGTCTTCGCGTGTATCAGTCTCGGGAAGACCGGCGGGAAGTTGTTCTGCATGAATTCCAGCGCGAGGTAGGACTCGACATCCTTTACGCTCAGAAAACCCAGGTCGATCGTCTGAGAAAGCCGGCGGGCCTGAAGATCCAGCGCCACTTGCGCGAAGCGATGATTGTTCAACATCATCTCCTCGGGGCGGTAGCTCGCAAGGATCAGAATGCGCAGAGAATCGGATCGACGTGCGATGTACGCAAGAAGATCGAGCGTTGATTCATCAGCCCAATGAATGTCATCCAGAAAGAGAATCAACGGAACCGAGCGGGACGCCTCCTCGAGAAAAGTGAAAAGCTCACGACTCAGCAGTTCGCGGGAGTCTGCCTTGAGCGATCCGGGCAGCGCAGCGGCAGCTTCCTCGCGTGAATAGTGCATGATCTGAACAAACCAGCTCGGAGCCACACGTTTCAACAACGGAGTCAGGGATGCTCTACGGCGGACGAGTCCTTCCAGAGCCTCGATGAGAGGCAAATAGGCCTCGGTTCCCGCTGAACGTTCTGAGCAGAACCCCCGGCCTACCGCGCAGTGGCGTTGCGCAGTCACCTGCTCGATCAGAAACTCTTCGACCAGCACCGTTTTGCCAATTCCAGGTTCACCCGTGACCAGCACGAGCAGGCCGCGGCCACGATGCGTAGAGTCCAGAACAGCACGAAGCTTGACGAGCTCGTGATGTCTGCCGACAAGCGGGGGGCGAGAACTGACAAGAGGCTCCGGCTCTGTCGAAAGACTGCGCACGTCGATCTCATCGAGAATACGTACAATGTCCGCCGCGGTTGGCCGGAGTCGCGGGGTCCGATCCAACATGCGAAGGATCAGGTTTTCAAGTGGCGAATGGATTCCTGGTACCCAGTGACGGGGAGAAAGAATCTGTTTTGCGCAGATTGCCTGGAGCGCCTCCAGTTCGCTCCCAGCTTCAAACGGATGTCGGCCGGTGACAAGCTCGTAGATCACAATGCCGAGCGAAAAGATGTCCGTGCTCGCCAGGGGCCGCTCGCCTGTAGCTTGCTCGGGTGACATGTAACGCAGGGTCCCCAGCAGGGAACCCGAAAGGGTGCGCGTTTCCACCGTTGTCGTGTCGTTTCCTCTGTCGCTTTCCCAACAGGCGAGGCCGAAGTCGAGGACTTTCACATATCCGTCATCGCGAATCATGATGTTTTCGGGTTTGATATCGCGGTGGATGATACCGATGGCATGCGCGGCGGCGAGTGCCTTCGCAATCTGGGTCATCAGCGGCAACAACACCTCCGCTGTCACTGGCTCGCCGATCAGCCCTCGCAGCGTCTTTCCGCGGACGAGTTCCATAATGATGAAGCGGCGACCGTTGGTTGTTCCGGCATCCAGGATAGTGACGATGTTGGGATGATTGAGAGCTGAGGCTGCCTGCGCTTCCCTGATGAAGCGCGAGACGGCGGATGGCTGTCCGACAAGACTCTCCGGGAGGAATTTGATGGCTACATCGCGATGAAGTTGCTCGTCATGCGCCCGGTAGACTTCCCCCATTCCGCTTCGTGGAAGTTTCTCGTCGATGGAGAAGTGCCGGATCTTTGTGCCGACCATGGTTCCTCAGATGCAGGCTGTTGGAAGCGCCGCGAGCCTCGACGCAATTACGATTTTATGCAATGCGTCCGCCCGCGATACACGCGGTGGCAGTTCATGCAGGAGTCATTGAGCTGATTGGTGGAATCGCTAATCGTATCCTGATTCCGCGTTTGTGCTGCCTTATACGCCGCCTTGCCTGCCGCCTCAAGTTCCAGCGAGAACTTTATCCAGTCCGGATCCACTACCGGAACGAGCTTGCCGTTCTCGCAGCGCCGCCCTGGCGTCAACATCAGCTTCGCGGACTCTGCCACCGAAACGGCAGCGTAGTCGACAACATCCCAACCCGGATAGACCGATCCACCCCAGGTGAGCCAGTCGAAGCCTCCTCCGGCCGTCGACGATTCGGGTTTCTTGGCGCCCGGATCAATGCTCTGTGTTGTGAAGATGATGTTAGAACTTGGAAACAGAATCCCGCGCATCACCTGGGCCACCGTTCCCGACGGACCCAGAGACGGACCTGCGGGGTCGGCCACTTTGGCAGGTTGTAAGTCCGGCGTGGGAAATCGAACCTGCTTCAGCGCGGGTTCATCCATCGCAAGTTCAGCAGGTCCGCTCGGAAACTTGCCGACCTGAAGAATATAGGCCAGAACATCCGCGGCCTCCTGGTCCGTCAGTTTGGGAGGTTCGTTCTTCGGCATGGTCCGTCGGATCTTGTTCGCCAGATCCAGCAATGGATCCTTATTCCATGTCGCCACGAAGTCGGTGCCCGCCAATGGTGGTCCGCTCCTTCCGGTGAGCGCATCGCCATGGCAGCTCGCACATCGCGCCCTGTAAAGCCCTTGCCCTCGTGTTGCCTGCTGATCCGTGTAGACGCCATCGGTGACGTTGCGTGCGCGAGTCTGTAATGCCAGCGAAGAGGATCCCGCGGTCAAGCAGAGCAACACAATCCCAAGCAATCCGTGACGTGGCAAATTCATCAGATTCTTCCTCCTGAGGGCTCCCGGAAGAATAGCCTTAATTCGATCGATCCACAATGCAGAGGGGAGATTAGGGGACGGACTACTCAACCCCCAAACTCCTGACAGAAATTGTCCGGACATCGATAATTTTGCGCAGGAGTTTGGGGGTTGAGTAGTCCGTCCCCTAATCTCCAATCCGGAATGATAGTGTCAGTCTCAATCGAGATTCTTCGCTGTAAGAAACTCCGACGATCCTCGACGTTGTCGACAAATAGGCTACGACGACCCGAAGCCTGGACCTCGAACGGAATTCGTTACAATGTGTTGTATGGGACGAATTATTTACACCCCGCCGGGAGGGCCGCCACAGGGACCTGGTCCAAGCCGGGAGATTTATGGCCTCATGGGAGAAGAGAATATCTACAGGATGATGTCTGACTTCTATAAAGAGCTCGGACAATCCGAGGTGCGTCATCTTTTCCCGAAGGATCTGGAAGCGGCTTCAAGAAAGTCAGCAGCATTCTTTATCGGTCTGCTTGGAGGGCCGCCGATATATGTTGAGCAGTATGGCTCGCCGCGAATGCGCGCGCGCCACCTACCGTTCGAAATCGATCAGCGGGCCCGTGAAGTGTGGCTTGCCTGCTTCGGACGAATTCTTGAAAGCGCAGACCTGAAATATGGATTTCCTCCCCAACACCTGCCGGGCTTCAAAGATTTCCTGGTGAGTTTTTCAGGCTGGATGGTCAATAAGGTCTGAGCGGATTCGCAATCCGTATTCGTCTATTCTCGGTCATGCACCGGGCCAGCCGAATAATAAGCCCATGATCATGCGCAGCCCGACTTTCAGCGCGCGAACATTGCTTACATTCCCCCCCTTGCTCACGCCGACCCTCGGATGAAATGTGATCGGGCACTCGATAAGTCTTTCGCCATTGGCAAGAGCCGTGTCCATAAAATGGGCGTTGAACTCCATGTTGACTGCGGGATTCAGCCGAGGCATCAGTCGCATCAGACTATCTCTGCGGATGAGTTTGTAGGTTGTCCCTACATCGGTGAATGTCCCGCGTCCCAGGTGTTTCAGCTCGAGCAACTTTCCCACGAAGAAGTTGCCGTAGTACATGAATGTTGACAGCTGTGTGGCGTAATCGCGCAGTTGTTCCACAATGCGTGTTCCATTCACGACATCGGCGTGCTCAATGTAGGCCACGAGCTTATCGATATCTGCGGCGCGGAACGTCATGTCGCCTTCGCACAGAATGATCAGGTCGCCGTCTTCGTTCAGCGCTTCCTTAAAACACCGGTACACGCACCTTCCGTATCCCGGGTCTTTTTCCACAACGACGCGCGCTCCCGCCTCCTGAGCGTTATCGAACGTCCGGTCGCGGCTGTTATTGTCTACAACGATAACCCGCTTCACGAGCGGGTGATTGACGAAGTCAGCCACCGAAGGGCCAATGCTTTTTTCGTCATTGTAGGCAGTCAGCGCGACCACAACATGCTTGTCTGTTACAGGCGCCAGAATCTTACGCCGCGACTCTCTACGCTTGGCTGGGAATAGAAGGGCAAGATCAAGGCCGGCAAGGCACACGCCAATGGTTGTCGGAAAACCGCTGTACCAGATCAGGGCCATGTTCCACGCCCGGAACGGTTCTTGCAACTGTAAAATCAAACGGAAAATCGAGAAGATGATGCCGAAAAAATATAGACCGAGGCCTGCCATGATCATCAGGCTGCCCGTGAAGAAAAGAGGTGGGAGCCTTTTGACTCGCCCGTCAGTCCTTGTTGAGGCGACTTCCCGCATAGCTCACCTTTCCGCTGCGTTGCTCGATCCAAAGAAGTCAGAACAGGATGTGTAACTTTCTGGCACAGGGTTCCAGCAGGCTCAGAAGTGCGTGTCACTGTACCATTTCGTGTGGGACGATGCCCAGCCCCGCCACAAAACTTTAGTTCTTGTAGCCGCATTTCCGAACGAAGAAAACCATTTGTTTCACTTGAGGGATCACTCGCTTCCGGGTTACAAGGCTTATCCAAACGGCATCAGAAACGCGCGGGAGGGCAATCTCCCCTCTCAAGCTCGGTGAAGGGAGGCATCATGCAGACCCGAAGAAAATTCCTTACAGCCGCAGCCGGCGCTGCGGCAGCAGTTTTCGCAGCCGGCCACACTGCCCACGGCATCCAGCGCGGTTCCTCAACTCGCCGGCAGGTGTCGATCGCAAATCGGCGAATCAAGGTGATTGATGCTCATGGTCACTTCATCATTCCGGAAGAGGCGGATCTGGTTCGGAATACGAATCTCGCCGGCAACATCACAAATAACCTGAACGGGCCTTTGGTTCTCGGTCCTTCCCGGCTGCAGGCCATGGATCAACAGGGTATCGATGTCCAGGCATTGAGCCACCAGGGTGGCTGGTGGTATGGGACGGATCGCGACCTCGCCCGGCGCCTGATCCGAACCCAGAATGAAGGGCTGGCCAAGTGGTGCGCCGCGAATCCCGATCGGTTTGTTGGGCTGGCTTCTGTGGCGTTGCAGCATCCGGACCTTGCGGCAGAGCAGCTGGACGAAGCGATGAAATCCATGGGCATGCGCGGCGTGGGCATCGCCGGTCATGTTGCAGGAGAGATTCCGTCGTCGCCAAAGTACGATCCCTTCTGGGCCAAAGCGCAAGAACTGGGAGCGTTCATTTTTATCCACCCGGCGGGAGGGGCGGAGAATGTCGTCACTTCGGGAGCTCTGGGCGGGCGAGGCGATCTTGCAAACATCATCGGGAATCCACTCGAAACTACTGTCTTTCTGTCTCGATTGATTTTTGAAGGAACTCTGGATCGCTTTCCGCGATTGAAGATTTGCGGGGCTCACGCGGGAGGATACCTGCCTTCTTATCTCGGCCGAACCGATGTCGCATGTGACGTTCGCCCCGGCGCCAATTGCTCCAACAAGAAACGCCCGCGTGAATATTTCAAAGACCAGATCCTTGTCGATTCGATGATCTTCAGCGACGAAGGTCTAAGGCATCTGGTGGCTGAAGTCGGTGCGGGTCAAATCGTCTACGGGACTGACATGCCGTATAACTGGCCTGTCACCGTCGATCTGATTCTCGAAGCTAAATTCTTAAAGGATGCGGAAAAGGAAGCGGTCCTCGGAGGAACATTAGCGAGGATGCTTCGGATCTAGATGCTCGGACGAATTTTCATCGTCCTGTGCAGTGTTCCCGGGCTCAAGAAGTTCCTGTGGCGCACCTGGTACAACTACCTTGCGCGCTCCCATCGGGCTCCGGACCTGACGTTCATGAACTACGGCTATGCAGCATCCGAATCAAACGCGCTGGCTTTGGGGGGCGCCGATGAGGCGGACCGCAACTGGATTCAGCTTTACCACCACGTTGCCGGCGCAATCGATCTTTGCGGATTGACGGTGCTCGAAGTTGGAAGCGGCCGTGGCGGAGGGGCATCCTTTATCAAGCGCTATTTGAAACCCGCGCGCATGATTGGGTTAGATCTCTCGGAACACGCTATCGAATTGAGTCGGAGACGACATCCGATGGATGGTTTGGAGTTTCGAGTCGGGGATGCAGAGAGCCTTCCTTTCCAGGATGGTGCTGTCGACGCGGTGATCAACGTGGAATCCTCTCATTGTTATCCCTCGTTCGACAGATTTCTCGCGGAAGTCAACCGGGTGCTCCGGCCCGGTGGGCACTTCCTATACGCGGACTTCAGGAATCGAGAGAATGTTCAAGCCTGGCGAAAGAGCCTTCAGGATTGCGGCCTGATTTTGCTGCGAGAGACGGACATTACGGCGAACGTTGTTATGGCGCTGGAGCGCGACAATGAGCGCAAGCTCGCCCTCATTGATCGTCTTGTACCAAAGCCGCTTCGCGCGTCGTTTCTCGATTTTGCGGCGGTAAAAGGCTCCGCGTTGTTTGAAGGATTCAGTACGGGGACAACTTCGTACCGGAGTTTTGTTCTGCAACGCAGCGGTCTATCGGGCGGCCAGGCGGGAGAACGGCCCTGAAGCGTGCACTATTCTGCCGGTCAGTAGCGTAAGTACGGACTCGATCTTTCGTATCCTCTGCTCCGGCACCGTGAGATAGTCTTCGCTGAGAACAGCCAGATCTGCATACTTCCCTTCGACAAACGATCCGATCTGGTGGTCATCGAAAGAAAACCACGCGGAGCCTTCTGTGTAAAGCCGAAGCGCTTCGAGGCGAGAAATCTGCTGCGTATCATTGGTCAGCATCCCCGCAAGGTTGCGGCCCGTAGTCATGTAGAACAACGACAACCAGGGATCGAGAGCGGACACATTCGTGGAATCGGTCCCGACGCCGGCGTGTATCCCGGAATCGACAATGCGGCGAAATGGCGGCCCGCCGCCCGCCGACAAGTAGGTCCAGGTTTGAGCGCTTGCGCCAGCGCCAAGGTCTTTCAACGTCATCAGTCGCGCTGCATCGATGCTTTGCAGGTGAATCAAAGCCCAGCGCAGCCCGTCGATCGGATACTCGCGAGCGATGGACTTAAGCGCATTCAGGTGAAAGTCGTTTTCGGCGAGCGTGATCGAATGCTGCTGCAGCATCCAGCGATGTTTGGCAATTACGCGCGCTGTCGGTTCGAACTGCGGCGATGTCGTATTGTTGCCGCCGATTCTTTCGCCGAATCCCGCCACACGAAACAGATCGTCGCCAACTGCGCGGCCGCCCTGGCTGAAATTATTAAGGATGCGCGCCTCGGCTTCCTGCGGCGAATCTGCGGGGAACAGTGGACGCATCCGGAGTGTCAGCCTGTCCTGCCGCCAGAGTTGAAGCGGGTATTCCTGATCCTCGAGATTGCTCGCATTGATAACTCCGGTCAGGCCGAGACTGTTGGCGTGAGCGTTCAACTCGGCTGTTCCCCGAAGTTTGTCTGCCGGCGTTTGTCCGGCCTGAAGTGCGGCAACTGCTGTTGCAGTCGAGGCGACGACGCCACTCGCATCGTCGACATTGACTCCTTTAGATGAGAAGAATGTCTGGCCAGCCGTGTTCGTGATCGCGCCAGTACCACCGCCTGTGCCGGAGATGTAGATGGGATGCTTCGGAGCAACAGTATCCAGTTCGGCTTTAGTTGGCCTACGCCCCTCCGCAAATTGTGTGTGATTCCAACCGCCAATGCAGGTGATGAACTCCCCAGCGGGAACTGCAGCTGCAACGAGCGCAATTGCTTCCTGGAGTTCAGCGATCGAAAACGCTCGTTCGATGCGCCGCGCTTCGTGTCCGGGATTTATTCCGGCGCGCGTGTAATGGGCGTGAGCATCGAAAAGGCCGGGGACGACGGTACGCCCTCCTAGGTCAATCGTCTGCGCACCCGGGCCGAGCGGCACCGCCTGGCCGACACTAAAGATGCGCCCGTTCTTCACGGTTAACGTCGAGCCCACAACGCCGCGGCCATCTACAAACTTTCCATTAAGCAGAACGCAATCGCCGCTTGTAATTCGCTCGGGAGTGGTGGGTGTTTGTGGGCCCCCGACGAGGATTTGCCGCCCTGCAATTGCTAACGCTCCGCCGACCGCGCCTTTCATCAGCGCTCGCCGCGACAGTCGGGCATGTTTGATCGTGGATGTCATTTGAATTAGGGGACGGACTACTCAACCCCCAAACTCCAAACAAAAATTACGCAGACCTCAATAATTTCGCAAGAAGTTTGGAGGTTTAGTAGTCCGTCCCCTAATTATCCTCCTAATTCCCCTGCAGGATTCTCACATGTGCAACGACGCTTTGGGACAGACCGTCGAGGCGATAGCCACCTTCGAGCACGGAGACAATGCGGCCCCCACAGAGCTCATTCGCGAGATCGACGACCACACGCGTCATCGCGGCGAAACCTTCCGGCGTAATATCGAACTGGCCAAGAACATCGTTGCGCATCCCATCAAAGCCGGCGCTGATCAAAATCAATTCCGGTTTGAATTTGCGGGCCTCAGGCACAAGTCGGGTCTTGAAGACCTCGAGAAACTGCGCGTCTCCTGCGCCGGGAGGCATCGGCACATTAAACTTCGTTCCTTTTGCTTTTCCCGCGCCGGTTTCACCCGCGCTCCCAGTACCCGGGTACGCACCATAATGATGCGTGTCAAAGATCATTACGGACTCATCTTCGTAAAAGACGTCCTGTGTTCCGTTGCCGTGGTGATAATCCCAATCGACGATCAGCACGCGTTTCACACCATACTTTTTCTGCGCATATTTTGCGGCGATCGCAACGTGGTTATAAATGCAGAAACCCATGCCGCGCGATGGAGTCGCGTGATGCCCGGGAGGACGGACGGCGCAGAAGGCGTTCCTCACTTGCTTCGTCATGACGGCATCCACGGCATTCAGTACACCACCGCTGGCAAGTTTCGCTGTCTCGAGTGAGTCTGGAGAGATAACCGTGTCTCCGGTGCTGAGTTCTGCGGTTCCCGCGAGATTGGAAAGCTCTCTTTGAACCAGATCGATGTAGATGCGTGTGTGAACAAGCATGAGTTCCGCGTCAGTCACTCGCCGCGGCATTATGCGAATCATGCCTTTCATCAAACCGGCCCGCTCGAGGCCGTCGCGGATTGCTGTCAATCGCGCAGGCTGCTCAGGGTGAGAGACGCCGGCAAGATGACGTAGATACACGTCGTCAAACAACAACCCTGTCCGGACGTTTCTAACCTGTCGCCCACCGACTGCGACAGTCAACGCCAAGAGCAAAGCGATAAACACTCGGGTTGTGATTCCGTTCATGGCGTCCACGATAGATGACCGGAGATTCGAATCCTAGATCTTCTGCATGTCGCATCGCCTGAGAGTGCGGAGCTGTTGCCCTCGGGTCTATTCCCGATTTCGCCCTAAGGGCTTTTACTGATTATTTGTCCGAGTGCGAAATCCCCGCCGGCATGGGTGGTTATCCGCCTGACCCCAAACGCCTAAATGTGCTGTCTATATAGCATCTTTCCGAAGCGGAATTTCACGGATAGCCGGTGCGAACTCGGAATGCGTGGAGGGCTCATGCGAGTGCGAACGAGCGTCGGTGTTCTCTTGATGGGAGCTTTTTGCCAGAGAGTTCCTCTATTTGCAGATGATCTATCAACTCTGATCGAGAAGGGGAGAGAAGCATTTCACAGCGATAACTTCCACGACGCGGAGCGCTATAACCGCCTCGCCGTGGAGGAATCAGAGCGACTGGGAGACGCCGCTAAGATGGGAGAGGCTCTAGGCGATCTTGGCGGGGTTCTTCTCGCCACAGGACGACATGCGGAAGCGAAAACTACTTGCTTGCGGGCGCTTGAGGTATTGCGAAACGCTGCTTCAAAAGGCTATCTTCCTGTGGTCCTGAACAATCTGGGCGCTCTTTCCAGCCAGAATGAACAGTTTGTAGAGGCGGAATCCTACCTCACAGAGTCGCTCAGTATTCTGAATGAACTCAATCCAAGAGATCCCTACAGGGCACGTGTGCTCAATAACCTGGGTGTTTTGCATTACGCGACGGGGAACAACAAGCGCGCCGAGAAGGAATTTCGGCAAGCGATCGATGAGTGGGAAAGGGAGCGTGATCCTAGAAGCCCCGAGATTGTGCCACTCCTCAGTAACCTAGGTGGTGTCTAT
>Ga0068871_100001857_pt1 | contig 14281 bp, 9 predicted proteins | sample KBSMisM72_FD_72750 | JGI IMG/M metagenome (GOLD analysis project Ga0068871, IMG submission 72750) | Miscanthus rhizosphere microbial communities from Kellogg Biological Station, Michigan, USA - KBS Miscanthus M7-2 | ecosystem: Host-associated > Plants > Roots > Rhizosphere > Soil ... | reverse complement strand
CGAGCGGCGGGGCAGCGCACGAAAGTGAAATTGTAAATGTACGTTCGTGTCTCGCAGGTCACTAGGCGTGCCACCATACGGCTGTCATACTCGATGTTAATGTCGCCGTTCATTTCTCCGAGCATCGACGAACGCTGGCTCCCGAAGTCGATTCTTAGCCTGCGCGGATACACGCTTAACAAATTTCTGCTGGATCTGGTCGCCGGAATTACCGTCGGTCTCGTGGCATTGCCGCTGGCTATGGCCTTCGCTATTGCATCTGGACTGACGCCGCAGGCGGGAATTTACTGCGCTGTGGTCACGGGATTCCTGATTTCAGCGATGGGAGGATCGAAGACCCAGATCGGCGGCCCAACCGGGGCTTTCGTCGTAGTCGTCGCTGGCATCGTTGCCGTCCATGGAGTGGATGGCCTCTTCCTTTGCACCATGATGGCCGGAGTTCTGTTGATTATTTTGGGTGTGACCGGCATGGGAACGGCGGTGAAATTCATTCCCCGTCCCATCGTCATCGGTTTTACCAACGGGATTGCGGTGCTGATCGCCAGCACGCAGATCAAAGATTTCTTCGGCCTTCATCTGGCCAAAGTTCCAGGCGAATTCTGGCCGCGCATCCAGGCGCTGGTCGCTGCCTTTCCTACGATTTCCTATTGGTCGCTGGCGCTTGCCCTGGCGACGGTGGGCATCATGCTTCTCTGTCGCGCGATTTCAAATCGCATTCCCGGCGCCATCGTGGGCATGTTGGCGGCTACCCTGGCGGCGGTTGTCTTCAAGCTTCCGGTAGAAACCATCGGGTCGCGATTCGGCGGAATCCCCAGCGGACTGCCTCATATGGCAATTCCTCGTTTTCGTCCCGAGTTGATTGTCGGTCTCCTTGGCCCCGCATTCACCGTGGCCATGTTGGGAGCGATCGAGTCTCTGATGTCGGCGGTGGTCTCGGACCGCATGAGCAACGACCACCATAACCCCAACGTGGAGCTAATCGGCCAGGGCGTGGCTAACATTTTTTCTCCCATGTTTGGAGGATTGCCTGCCACCGGTGCCATCGCACGCACGGCGACCAATGTCCGCTCTGGAGCACAATCGCCTATTGCCGGCATGATCCATGCGCTCACGCTTCTGTGCGTTCTACTTTTTGCCGCCCCCCTCGCCAGCTACATTCCCATGGCGACACTGGCCGGCATTCTGATGATCGTGTCGTACAACATGGGAGAATGGCGGGAGATTCCGCAACTATTGCGGCTTACCAAAACCGACATCAGTGTTTGGATCGTGACCTTCGCCCTCACCGTTTTCGCCGATCTGACAGTCGCCGTCGAAGCCGGAATGATTCTGGCGGCGTTGCTGTTTATCGGCCGAGTCGCCAACACCACAACCGTCACCAGGGTCGATGAAGAATACGTGAAGGACGGGCTGTTACACATCCTGCAGGACAAAGATATCCCTTACTATGCCACCATCTTTCGCATTCACGGTCCGTTTCTCTTTGGAGCTACCGAGAAACTCGGAGTCGTCACCCAGAAGATTCACGAACTACCACCCATCGTCATTATTCGCCTGCGCAACATGACCGCGATCGACGCGACTGGACTATTTGCTCTCGAGCAAGTCGCAAAGCAGTTGCACGCCAGCCAACGTACTTTGATTTTGTGCGGCGCGCGAGCGCAACCTGCGCAACTGATGCAGCAGGCAGAGTTCGAAGACATCGTTGGCCGGGAGAACATATGCGAGCATGTTCAGGCGGCGCTGCGGCGGGCTGAAGACGTGTTTGAGGGCGTAAAGACCGAGGCCGTCGCGAAAGTGTACAGCTAGAATTGATGAGTTGGAAAAGCGCAGGGCGGACAAGACCGTCCGCCCCACATTCGTGGACCTCGGCTGTTTTCCTAGAATAGTGAGGTGGGACGCCGTTTCCAGTTCTTGCCCTTATCCTTGGCGATCCCCTCCATGTCGTTGACATAGGCGCCGGCCTGGGTCAGCGCATGGTGCAGATCGTTTCCGATACTGACGAAGGTGAATCCCTTCTCCAGAAATTCTCCCACCCTTGACGTGCCAAACAGGAACAGTCCCAGGATGACGTTGTTCTTGCGCGCGTTATCGATCAGTTTCTGGGTGGCAGCCCCTAGTTCTGGTGAGGTGTACATGTCAGGGAACTTGTACTTCTCATACAACCCCATGGACATGCAGAGGTCATTCTGCCCGAGAAACAGAATGTCAACTCCAGGTACGGACGCAATCTCCACAATGTTTTCGATGCAGGACGCCGTTTCCACCTGCAAGGCCACGATGCCGTCATTGTTGTAGTTGCCGGCGTAGCCGAGCAGTCCGGCCTTGTTCATGCTTCGCTGCGGAAAGTAAACGGAGCGAGTACCCGCCGTCGGATACTTTGTGCAACTTACCGCCTGGCGCGCTTCGGCGGCGGTATTGATGTAAGGCACCAGCACACCGTCCGCGCCCATGTCGAGGGCCTGTTGGATTCCCGGCCGGTCATCGTATCCACCCACCCGGACCAGCGATTTGGCTCCGCCGCTCGCGATCCCTGCCAGCATGGCAGAAAGCGTTTCGTATCCCATGGGCCCGTGCTGGCTGTCGACCAGCAACCAATCGTAGCCGCTGTGGGCCAATTGTTCGGCGAGCGTCGGGCTATGGGCGTTTAGAAATAGGCCCATCTTGGGGCTGCCACTGCGCAACTGTTTCTTGAATTCGGCGCCACTGAGGGCGGTTTCAGCCATTGCATTCCTCCTGGAATCGTTCAAAAGGCTCTTCAGTGTATCGCACAGGCGGTTGTGGAGGGCAACTCGGGCTGAGGGGGTAAAGGGTGTTTGTTTGTGGCCCCCAACTCGAAAAGAGGCCACGCCGGGGAAAGGCGTGGCCTCTAGCATGAACTATTTCTGGCTAATAGCCAGATTTTCCGGGGCCGCGCTAGGCGTGGCGGCGTCCGTCGCAGGCGCATCGATCGGTTCGATCTTGACCGTGGTCAAGATCCGCTTCAGCCGGTTGAATACCTGCTGGCGATCGACTTGCGCAATGTCAGCATCGGCATCGCGCGTAGTTTGAATTCCAAGCGCGAATTCGTAGCAGGCGCCGTTCTGGAAGGCGTGAAAGTACTTGGCGTCGGCCTGATTATTCTGGTCTCCGGCTGACGATTCAATCTCGGAAAACTCCGACGATCCCAGCTTCACTTTGACCGGAGTTGCAGCTGCATTGCCGGTGGTCTCAGGAAAAGCAAACTGAGAACACTGCTCGGCTGTCATCTTGGGATTCACGCTGACATTGAAAAATCCCGATGCGAAATCGGTGTCAGGATACGAGTCCTTCGGCAGCTCGATCGCTGCCAAGGTTCCGCCTCCGGGCTCGACAAAGTTCATCTGTACCGGCCCTAGACCGGTCCATTCCAGACTCGCCTCATCGTCCTTCTTCAAGCTGTAATTCTTCGAATAGACGAGGGAAAGCCCGTAGGCTGGATTCTTGTACGTCGACGCGGTGCTCTGGCGCGGGTGCTTCTTCACCGGCTTCACTGAAGCCACGGGTGCCGGTGCGGGTGGTGCGGGTTGCGGCGCAATCGCCGCTGGTTGTGCTGGCTGCGAGACTGCAACCGCCTTGGTGTTTTTTGAGCAGGCGGAAGTCTCAAGCAAGATCACTCCCGCCAAGGCGGTGGCCATGAGCGTCCCCACCAACGCCACCGTGGGCTTTCTGTAGTTGGAAGTTGAAGTTGTGGGATTGCTGTTGCGAGGCGTTTTGCCCGTCGAACCACCCAAGTTGAGTTGCGTTAACTGTGCCATATCTTCCTCCTGTTCTGGTTTTCCCAGTCACCATGAACAGAAGCAAGGCGAAAGCCATGACAGCCCCATTGATTTTGCGGGCTTTAGTGAACGAGAGGGAGAGAGGAATGTGGGAGGCGTGACACCCTGTGGATGACGGCACACGATCTGGCCGCCGCTAGCGAAGCGCGCTGGACTTGGAGTTCTCGTTCATGTTCTCTTTGTTCGAAGCGAATGTCTGCTGCAGCAATTTCCAATCATTCTCTACGTCCGTCTGTGATGCCCGCGAGGGACTGCCCCGGCGAAGCAGGTCCTCCAGACGCGTGATCAGCAATTGCTGAACAAACTGTGGCGGCGTCTGTTCGTCCAGAAGATTTTCCCGGCAGAGCCCGATTTCGATGGTGCTCTCGGCTTCCTGTAAACGCAACACCGGCTTGCCTTGTTGGTCGACACTGGGTTCGGCGTCTGCACGCACCTTCCGCCACTTGATATCGTGGGCTCGGAATTCCTCGGAAGCGAGTGCGCGTTTGGCCTGCTCGAGCAACGTCTTGTAAGTACGCCTCTCATCGGCTGCTAGCGGTGGTTCCAGCGTGCGCCTCGGGTCAAAAACCATGGCGTCTTTCTCCGGACGGAAGCGCCAGCCTGCCCAGTAGCCCACGCCTACGCTGCCCGCCATCACCGGATGCAGCAGCATCAGTGGCATCATGTACTTCTTTGCCAACAGAACCGAATCAACTACACCGTGGATCGGACGGCTGCGCTTCATTCCCGGCACCTGCGGGATGATGAACGAAGAGAGCCGCATTTCGTCGCGGCGTTTGCTGGACCGCACCAGTGACTTCGCAACCTGCCGCGGCGTGGTCACACCAAGATCGTTGATGATGCTGCGATGCGCCGCCTTCGGATAGTAGAAGTTGATTACGTCTTTAACGAAATCGGCGCAGTTGCTTTTGATCAAGTTGTAAGCCGGCCGGTTCGGCGCAGAATTAAATCTCTGGATTAGTGCGTCATCCTGATCGGGCCGAGTCTCTATCTTATAGCCATAGAGTGTACGGTCGTAGGCCGAGCCAGCAAGTTCGTACCACGGCGCGCCTTTCGCGTCCCCGGCACCGTCTGGCAAATTCTCGCGCAATCCCGTCAGGTAGCGGTCGCGTAAAAAACTCACCAGCCTAGGGTCGGCGAAAAGCGGAACAACCTCGGAATCCTCGACAGCATACAAATACGGAATCAACGGGACGGCCATCCAATCGTAACCAGCCATGCCGTGATAGCGGCTAAGTACGACTCCCCACTCGCCAGGTCCGCAGCGCCGCAGCTTTAATGGCGACTCCGCACAAATTCGTGAAAGATAAACCGCCGCGTGCCCGGTCCCGGCGAGAGCACCGTCGTAGCTATAGGGTTCTTCAAGCAGCAGGGTGACTTGGGCGTGAAGACGCGTAAGCCCACAAAGGCACCAGAACGCGAGCAGGCAAAGCAAGGTTCGAAACCACGACATACTTCATTTAGTTAGATGAGAAATTCCCGGTCTGCGCAAGTAAATCGGGAAGCCACTAAAGGTCGAAAAATGAATTGGTTGAATGGATCTGGGACTTTCGTAAGCGCCGAACGCGCCCCCGCCCAACCCTGGACGCGCTCACCGGAAAGCATTACGATGGGCGCGATTCCCATGCGTCGAACAACCCTGTTTGTGCTCCTCACCCTAGCAATTCTTCCGCTCTGGCTGTTAAGTCAGGACAAGAAAGCTACCGTGATCTCGGTCGATGGTGCGCGTCCCGGAGCTACGATTTCCCCCTCGATGTTTGGCATCTTCTTCGAAGACATCAACTTCGCAGCCGACGGCGGTCTTTACCCCGAGCTAGTAAAAAACCGGTCGTTCGAATTTCAGCAACCGCTAAGCGGCTGGCACGAGGTTCTCGGCTACAGTGAAAAAGGACTCGACCGTCCCAAAGGTGAACTTGCGGTTCACACCGAGGACCCGCTCAATCAGACCAATCCTCACTATCTTAGGGTCCGCGTTTACGATCCCGGCTATGCGTTCTGGAACTCTGGCTTTCGCGGTATCGGTGTCGAAAGCGGAGCTGAATACCGCTTCTCTGCCTATGTTCGCAGCTCCGGCCCGAAATTGATCCACGTCAGGCTTACCGATGAGCAAGGACACGAAATCGGAAGTGGAAAGCTCGAGGGCTTTGACCAACATTGGAAACAATACAAAACCGTCATCCGCACCAATGTCACCATGCATCGCGCCCAGTTGAAGCTGTCGCTGGATGAAACAGGTTCCCTCGATCTCGACATGGTCTCATTGTTTCCAGTCGATACCTGGAAGCACCGGGAGAATGGTCTGCGCAAAGACCTGGTGCAATTGCTGGCCGATATGCACCCTGGCTTTTTACGTTTTCCCGGTGGCTGCATTGTCGAAGGCCGACAGTTGGCGACTCGATACCGTTGGAAAACGACGGTTGGGGATGTTGCAGAACGGCAGACCATCATCAACCGGTGGAATGATGAATTCGATCAGCGGCCGGCCCCGGACTACTTCCAGTCCTTCGGCCTCGGCTTCTATGAATACTTCCAACTTGCCGAAGACATCGGCGCCGAGCCGCTGCCCATCGTGAACTGCGGAATGGCCTGCCAGTTTAATTCCAGTGAGACGGCGGCGCTTAACCAGCTTGACGAATATGTGCGCGATGCGCTTGACCTGATCGAATTTGCCAACGGTCCGGACACTTCGCCGTGGGGCAAGCTGCGCGCCCAGATGGGCCACCCCGAGCCATTTCACCTTAAAATGATCGGCGTCGGAAATGAGCAGTGGGGCGATCGTTATGTCGATCGCTACAAAATATTCGCCGCTGCATTAAAGGCAAAGTATCCGGAAATAAAACTCGTGGTCAGCGCCGGGCCTTTGCCCAATGGCGAGCCTTTCGAAAGCATGTGGTCGACCTGGCGTTCGCTCCAAGCAGACATTGTGGACGAACACTACTACATGGCCCCCGAATGGTTTCTAGCCAATAGCGGACGCTATGACCACTATGATCGCCAGGGACCGAAAGTTTTTGCCGGTGAGTATGCTGCCCAGACCGCGGGAGTGACGCGCCCTGACAACCACAACAATTGGAAGTCGGCCATCACGGAAGCAGCGTTCATGACTGGTTTAGAACGCAATGGCGATGTCGTGCAGATGGCGTCATACGCCCCACTCATGGCACACGTCGATGCATGGCAGTGGAAGCCGGACGCAATCTGGTTCGACAATCTCCGATCATACGGCACTCCGGACTACTACGTTCAGAGGGTGTTCGCCAGCAATCTTGGGACGCGAATCATACCGGTTACACCTCAGGCGGATTCGGGCATCTACACCAGCGCATCGCTCGATGAAAAGGGCCATGAACTGATGGTGAAGGTCGTCAACTACGCACCCACAGCGAAACAAGCGGAGATCAAATTAAATGGAATTCGGCCCTCTGGATCTGCCAAGGTCACAATTTTGGCGGGAACCGACCTCGACGCGGAAAACAGTTTCGACCATCCGACCGCGGTCGCGCCGCAAGCATCCACGGTCGCGCTGAACTCTGACACCATGTCGGTCCAGTTGCGTCCCTATTCCCTTACGGTGTATCGGGTTCCGGTTCAAGCGAAATAGTTCTGTCAGCCCCAGGGCCTGGACCTAGCCACCGAGATGCCTCGGATCTCGTCTTTGGATTCATGCGAGACCGCGCAATAAAAGTGATACAAATCCCCCTTGTGCTGAATCACCGACGGCTTGTGCGCATACGCCGAATCGATCGAGCCCTTCGGCCCCACATCGATCAACACGCGGTCGCACTTAGTTGTATGGAACAGGTCCGGACCGGTCGCAACCAGATCCCGAGCCACGCCGCGTGCGTCCAAGCCGAAGTAGTAGAACACCCACTGGTTTCTGTCTTGCAGAACGCACGGATCGCTGGCGAATTTTTCGTCCGGACTACCCGGCCCTCCATTCGGAATAATCGGGCTGTTGGCGTAGCGCGTCCACGTCTTCAGATCTTTGGACCTGGTCACACCGGTCTGTTCATGCCATGGCCCCTCGGTCTGGTTCTTGGCGTTGTAGAAAATGTAGTAGGTTCCCTGATGTTCAAGCAGGCAAGGCTTGTACAATCCCCCATGCTCCCACTCCGCGCCATCCTGCGGCCGCAGGCAGGGGGGATCGGCAACCCAGTTGCGCAGGTCTTTGCTGCGGCATAGACCGATCACAGCGGCGCCTCGTTCGTATCCCTGATTTGGATACGCATGATAGACACCCAGATAGGATCCATTCACCTTCTTCAACTCACCGGGCGAGTAGAGCCCGTTCTCGCGCAAGATCCAATTCATGGCCAGGTTGTAGCGCAGCACTTCAGAAGACGGATCACGCCTGAGAATCGGCCCTTCATTTTTCCAGGTGACCAGGTCCGATGACGACGCCAGGCCGGTCTGGTAGCCGGTGCCGTCGAAAGCGACGAATGTCATGTAAAAGCTGCCATCATGTTTGAAAACGAAGGGACAGTCCACGCTCACCTTGTCAAAGGCGCCGTCTTTCCCGGAAGCATTGAGCACATATTTTCCGAGCTTGTAGGGGGTGCCGATCCGGTCGACCGAACACGCGGGCAAGGCCCGGCCCGCCAGGGCGAAGACAGAAGCCGTTACGAATTCACGCCGGTTAATTGAGGTCATAAAGAAGGGCTGCCATTATTCGAACTGTTTGCGGAAGGCAGCAAATTGTTCCTGCAGGTCTGCAACAGCTTTGTGCAACTCCGCCACATCCTGCTCCAGGTGGGTCACCCGGTCATCGCTGCCTGCCTCCGTCACCACCGGAGCCGCATACTTGGCGTCATCTTCTTCGTTCGCTCCCGACAACAGGTGGCGATACCGCGCCTCCTTCGTTCCGGGTTGGCGAGCCAGCATCCCTACCAGCGGCGGCTCCCGTTGCATCAGGCGCTGCAGGGTCGACTGGACATCCTCCAGGGTTTCGAAGCGGTGCAAGCGCTCGCCGCGCCCGCGAAGCTCCCCCGGAGTCTGCGGCCCTCGCAACAACAGCACACAAAAGATCGCGGTCTCCCCACGTGTGAAATTAAATACTTCCTGCTCGCGATGTTCGTATTTCGTAACTCGGCTGTCCGCGCCGCTGGCCGGACCCGCCAGCCGCTTTTCCTGAAGCGAGGCCAAAGCCTGCCGCACCGCATCTTCATTCAGGCTCATCACCGGATCGCGGTTATTCTTCTGGCTGCACGCGTTCACCAGCGCATTGAGCGAGAGCGGATAGTAATCCGGGGTAGTGATGTCCTTCTCGATCAACGCGCCGAGTACCCGCGCTTCCACATCATTAAGAACGATATTCAAGGGATCTCCAGCCTTAAATTCTACCGTGCCCGGCAGGGAACGCCCCCGGTAACCAATTTCTCGAATCTACGTCTACACTCAAGTGCGGGTCTACACCATATCTTCCATGTGCAGGGGAGCGTGTTATGCGGCGTCTAGCGATTCTGGCGGTCACTATCTTTCTGAGTACGATGTCTGTTGCCGGCCCCAACCCCAATCCGCCCGACCCCTCTACCGAAATGCCGAAGATGGAGCGCTTCAATCCTGACCAGGTAGAGAAAGCACTTGACCCTTGCAATGACTTCTTCGAGTATGCCTGCAAAAAGTGGAACCAGGCCAATCCCATTCCGCCCGACCAGGCCGGATGGGGCACCTTCAACTCCTTGGCGATCTGGAACGTTGCTGCCGTCCACAACACGCTGGAAGCCTCAGCCGCCGCCCAAGCCCCAACTCCGGTGGAGAAGCAGGTTGGCAGCTACTACTCTTCCTGCATGGATGAAGATGCGATCAACAAAGCCGGTATTGCGCCGCTCAAGCCTGCTCTTGATCGTATTGACGGACTTAAGAACAAGAATGATCTACCGGCTGTCGTCGCGTCCCTGCACCAGATTATCCGGCCGGCGAACCTGAATTTCATCGATGCGGCTTATCCCGGAATACTTTTCGGCGTTTACTCTTCGCCTGACTATGACGACGCCCGCGTCATGCTGGCCACGCTCGATCAATCCGGTATGGGTTTGCCCAGCCGCGAGTTTTACCTGAACGACGACGACAAGTCCAAGCAGATTCGCGGAAAGTACGTGAAATATATCAGCAGCCTTCTGCAGCTAAGTGGAGAGCCGCAGAGCAAGGCGGACGCTGATTCCCAAATCATCCTTTCGATGGAAACTTCGCTGGCAAAAGCCGCGATGGAGATCATTCCTCGTCGCGATCCCAAGAATGTAAACAACAAGATGTCGTTGAAGCAGGTGCAGGCGGTGACCCCGTCGTTCAACTGGAATCAATATTTGTCGGCGATGCACACCCAGGCCCAACCCAACTACCTGGTAACGGCGCCTGACTTCTTCCGCGGCGTCGAGAAACTAATCGCGTCCGAATCCCTCGACCACTGGAAAGCCTACCTGCGGTTTTCCATTCTTCGTATGGAAGCTTCATCGATGAGCCAGCCCTTCGTCGAAGCCAATTTCGATTTCTTCAGCCGCACTCTTTCAGGGGCACAGCAGATCCAGCCCCGCTGGCGCCGCTGCTCCATCTACGCCGACGCCGATCTCGGTGAAGCCGTAGGCCAGGCCTACGTCACGAAATATTTCCCGCCGGAAAGCAAAGAACGCATGCTGAAGATGGTGAAGGCTATTCGTGAAGCGCTTGATGAGGACATCGACTCGCTTACCTGGATGTCGCCTGCAACCAAAAAGCTGGCCCACGAAAAGCTCAACGCCCAGGTCGACAAGATCGGATACCCCGACCACTGGCGCAACTATTCCAGCGTAGACATCAAGCGCGATGACTTCCTCGGAAACGTGCAGCGAGCCTCTAAATTCGAAATCGAGCGCCGCCTGGCACAGGCCGGAAAGCCTGCGGACCGCGCGCTTTGGGGAATGACTCCGCCAACCGTGAATGCTTACGAAGATGCCCAGACCAACACTATCAACTTCCCAGCAGGCATTCTGCAGCCGCCATTCTTTGAACTCTCACAGATCGATGCGGTAAATTTCGGTGGAATCGGCATGGTGATCGGCCATGAAATCATTCATGGCTACGACGACCAGGGAAGGAAGTTCGACAAGGACGGCAACCTCAAGGACTGGTGGACCAAGGACGATGCGGCCAGCTACGACGAGCGCGGAAAATGCATCTCTGACGAATATACCCAGCAGGTGCCGGAAGCCGGTGTCAAGCAGAACGGCAAGCTGAGCTTGGGTGAAGACACCGCCGACAACGGAGGAATTCACATAGCGCTAGCCGGCCTCGAAAGCACGCTAAAGGCGAATGGTAAGACTCTGGAAAGCCCCGCCGGCAACGGCCTCACCCAGGAGCAGTCCTTCTTCCTCTCCTTCGCCAACATCTGGTGCGGAGCCAATCGCCCCGAAGCCGCCCGCACGGCGGTAATGACCCAGGGTCACTCGCTTAATCGCTATCGCGTGAACAACGTGATCGCCAACGTAAATGAGTTTGCCCATGCCTTCGGCTGCAAAACCGGCCAGCCCATGGTCCACCAGAACGCCTGCCGCGTCTGGTAAACGGCCGTCAATCAGGAAGCTTAGGTAGTGTTTTTCAATCCTTATTCGGTGCGAATTAGCATTCAGAATTCTCGACCTTTAGGCGCTGCAGTGGCTCCTCGCTCATCGGGGCGCGGAAGCAACGGTGCGAAATTCGGGCCCACTCCAGCGATCTCGCGAAATGCGAGAATCATACTTGATGGAGACTCTCCGACATATCGCCAACCCTGGCTTATGCGCCAACTGCCAATGCAAGAGGCAAATCCAATCGGATCGAGGCTCCATCTTTTACTTTTGCGAACGCTCCAAAACCGATCCCAATTTTCCCAAATACCCTAGGCTTCCGGTTTTGCAATGCGCTGGCTACGACCCAAGCCCAGCTGCGTCAAACGAAAAATCCCAGCCCGGGTAACCGCCCGAGAGTGACCACGTTTTCCACAGCAGGCGCCGTATAAGCCCATTCAGGGCCAATTCACATCCGACCGCGAAAAATTCCTTTGATATACCCTATAAGCTAATTTGATTGGCTGGATACTCACGGGCGCGATACGCTATCCGGTCAAGTCGCAGTCGCCCCGAAGAAACAATTCACTACAACTTAAGGAGATTCATGTCGACCGAACTACGCAACTTTTTGGCGCTATCGTATGAGGAGTTGGAAGAGCTGAATTTGAAGGCGAAAGAGCAGCGCAAGAACCGCGTTGCCCTCCACAAAATTCAGGATGAGCGGCTGCAATATCTGACCGACGAAAAGCGGATTAAAGCTGTGACAGTACTGTTCAGCGACCTCGAAGGCCGTCTGCACATGCTGGACTATGACAAGAAATTTCTGATCAAGAGTTGGGACAACCTCACCTTCGACGGATCCTCCATCCGTGGCTTTACCGCGCAACGTGAGAGCGATTTGCGCCTTGGCATCGACTGGAGCGCCTTTTACTGGGGTCCAGCCGACTTCTTCGGCTCCGGTAAGGTACTGGTATTCGGCGAAGTTATCGACAAGGGCGGCGACGCTTACAGCGGCGACATTCGTGGCGTTCTCAAGGGATACGCCGAAGGACTCCATAAGAAGGAAGGTTACACGCTCAACGCGGCCAACGAAATTGAAGGCTTTCTATTCAAAGGAGCAGATGCCGAACGGCACTACACCGAAACCGGCAAGTTCGAATACGTAAATACCGGTGGCTACTATCACTCCCTGCCTGGCGACCCGCTCCGCACCTTCATCGACACAACCGCCGAAGTGCAGCGCGCCATGGGTTTCCAGAACGAGAAAGACCACCCGGAAGTTGCGCCTTCGCAGTTTGAAATCAACTACGGTTACGGTGAAGTGGTCGCCGCTGCCGACCAGATCCAGCTTTACAAACTCATCTGCCGTGAAGTCGCCACTAAGATGGGGCTATCGGCATGCTTCCTCCCCAAGCCGGTTGTCGGCGTCAACGGAAACGGCATGCACACCAACGTTTCCATCAGCAAAGGCGGCAAGAATCTGTTCTGGGATCCCAAGGGTGAAGAGAAGCTAAGCAAAGCCGGATGGTCGTTCGTGGACAAGATCCTCACCCACGGCAACGACATCTGCCTGCTATTAAACGCCAGCGTTAACGCCTATCGCCGTCTCGACCCGCATTTCGAAGCCCCCAACCAGATCAAGGCCTCGGCCGTCGATCGCGGATCGATGGTCCGCATTCCGATCGGCAACGACAAGAGCATGCGCGTAGAAGTTCGCTCCGTCGGGCCGGACGCAAATCCTTACCTGGTGCTCTACTCGATCTTCCGGACCGGAATTGACGGAGACACCGCGAAAATCAAAAACCTGCGCCAGGCCGAGCGCTACTTGCCAGACAACATCTATACTGCTCTGGACAACTTCCGCAAAGCCGATTGGACCACAGAACTTCTCGGTGCCGATGTGAAAGAACGCTACGCAGAACTGAAACAGGCATCCGCAGACCGTTGCGCTCGCCTGCTCGGTTCGGTAGTCAAAGCGCCCGAAGTCCAGTTCCATCACGAGGTTTACAACCAGTTCCTTTGGAACCAATTCTAGTGGCATTTGACGCTTCAAAATCAGTAACATGGAATTTCGTTCTATTGAAGCGGGTTAGATTTGTGCTATTGCTTGCTCCGTAGTTACTGAAGCTACGGAGCATGAGCACTCCCGAAATCACCATCTTTGTGCGACACTCGGCGGGCTGCAAGTGGTCTGCCGACGAGCTTTCCCGCCATTGGAACTGCCGCAAACACTTCCGCTGGACCCAAGACGGAATCCAAACCGCCGTCAAGCCCGTACGCGCTCTTGGGCGGAAGCGGAAGAGAACCGGGAGAGTATTAACAGAAATAAGCGGACGGCCACTCGCATCCGGTACCGGACGGCATTCCTAAATGTTGTCGCGTTCGCCGTCAGCCTCGGCCCGTTTTTCGGAGATGAATGGACAGAACTCCACGAATCACCATCAGTTCACGATCTCTCAAGGCGTACTCGCCAGGTCCACGGTCCCAGCTTTGAGGGGGAAATGGAAGTTATCGGTTTTCGCCGGTATTCAGTACCGCGGTGTGCGAAGCTGGATGCGGAGGCCTGCTTGCTAGATGGCGTTGGCGAATTTCACGACGGTCGCACGAGGGTTGGTCCCCAAGCCGCAATCAGATGTGCCAAGATCGTGCCAGTCAGAAGCGCATCCGGAAATTCGGCGGCTTGGACACGATGGAAAGGGATTAACCACAAGGTGGTGGTCAATGTCCTCGGACTCCACGATGCAAGCCGGCTGGCGCCTCATGAATTTCACAAATGAGGTATCCAGTACTCTGCCATTTGAAGTCGGGCTTTCCCTGTTTCGGGTGTTACAAGAAGCATTGCACAATGCGCAGAAGCACAGCGGTGTGGAACGGATCGAAGTGCAACTGAGGGAAGACTCGGGTGAGATTCATCTGGTCGTGAGCGATTTAGGAAGAGGGTTCGATTTGGAAACTGCAATGCAA
>Ga0068871_100001854_pt1 | contig 14303 bp, 26 predicted proteins | sample KBSMisM72_FD_72750 | JGI IMG/M metagenome (GOLD analysis project Ga0068871, IMG submission 72750) | Miscanthus rhizosphere microbial communities from Kellogg Biological Station, Michigan, USA - KBS Miscanthus M7-2 | ecosystem: Host-associated > Plants > Roots > Rhizosphere > Soil ... | reverse complement strand
GCACGATCGCCGTTTCGGTCATTGCTTCTTTGCCTCCAGTTTGATTTTCGCGAGGATTTCGTCGGCTTTGTCCTGACACGGCCAAGGCAGGCCGCACTTACCGCACAACAGCTTGCGCCGCTCGTAATCGCGCAGCATCACGTGCTCGCTCATATCGGCAGATCCTCGTCCTCGTAGTCGTCCGCTGGTGCCTGGTGTGGGTTGGGCTCGCGCAGCGGCGGGTAGATCAAGGCGTTGCGTACGACCCGCGATGGCGAGTGGTCGAGTTCCGAATGCACCAACCGCCGCGCGGTCGCCAGCCACATCGCACAGAACGCATCCAACTCGTCCTCGCTCAAGCCCTCGGGTGGTTCCATCTCGAGCACGACCTCGGCGGCCTCGGTGCCGTAATTGCCATCGCTCGCAGCCTTGCGGAAACTCGCACGCACCACCGTCATGCGCATGACCTCCACGTCGACCACTCGCGTAAGCGTCCCTGGCCGATCATCCACTTCGCCGCCGCGCGCGCGGCCGCGGGGTCGAACACGCTCAGGCCCGCCCTGCCCTGCGGCGTCTGAGCGAACGTTGACGGCAGAAATTGCAGCAGGCCTGACGCGCCCGAACGACGGTTGTAGGCGCCGGCGAAGCCGCGCGACTCGTGCCACGCCAGACAGTCAACGAGCGTATCCAGCGCGTCCCGTGGCGGCGGCGGCGGCGCAGATGGCCGCGACAGCTCGCCTGTCATTTGCAGGTACGCGCGCGCCGGCAACCGCGTTGTGGCGAGCGCGCCGAGCAGATCGACCACATCGACGCCGGCCTCGTTGGCCGCCTCGATCGCGTCCGGGTGGACGGTGTCCAGGTCCTCGGCGTGCAGGCCCGCGGCGGCCGCGCCCACCACGCCCACAACCAGCCCGAAGACCATGCCGACGGCGAATCTAGCCATGCGCCGCGCTCAACGCAGAATCGGCGGTGAGATGAGCCAGATCAGCAGGAACACGGCCAGCACGAGCAGGACGACAGCGAACACCCATCTCACAGCCCCAGCCGGCGCGCGAGGTCAGTCAGGAACCACGCCGCTGCCCACAAACTGCCGGCCAGCACCGCCAGGCCGAGCGCGATCGACGCGAGGAGGCCCGTTACCAGCACCAGGCCAAGCAGCACCTCGTACCAGTCGCGTCGCCGCCGGCGCGAATGACTCGCTCCGTTTTCATAGATGGGGTTCATCAAATGTGGGTTCGCTCGTCGCTCTGGGACTGACTTCGACTGCATCAGAATGGCAACTCCTCTAGCTCGCTACCCTCTGTTCGGATGGCATGCTCCTCAGCCGTGGCATTGCTCATCGCCCAGCCCAGCTCGTCGCTGATCTGGTGCACGGCGTCGCGCTCGAGCTGGCCAGCCTCAAGCAGATCCGACAGTCGCTCGACGGCCGTCTGTAAGCCGGCGAAGTCGACCATGTCGGCCACGCAGTCGCGGTAGCCGCGGTCGTACGCCGCAAGCCAGGCAGTGTGCGGGTCTTCGGCCTGGTTCGGGTTGTAGTACCGCCAGACCTGCCACGCCTTCTCGGCGTTGCGCTTCCCGCCAGGCACGGCTACGCCAGGGCTCATCAGGGACCCCGGCCTACGCCGCAGCGGTTTCGAGCTTGGGCTTCTGGCGCTCCTCGCGTTCCGCCTCGGCAGCGGCGAGACCCTTCAAGAACAGAACGTACGCCTGATTATTTTTGCTCCGACGATCAAGCTGGGCCTCTCGCGCGAGCCGCCTGGCTGCCTCCTCGTCGTCCTGCAGATCGAATGAGATGCGCATGCCGCCAGTGTGCGGCGGCATGTCGTCATCTGAATCCCCTCTTTATGGCGATTTATTCGCCAGGTTTTGCATAGCCGGGAGGTGCGCCCCAGCGAGCGAGGTACTTGCAGAACGCCTTGTAACCGAAGCTCGTGCGTGGCTGTAGATGCGTTTTGCGGTAGGGCCGCTGCATGCGCGGGAAGCCATCGAAGCCGTCGACCGCATTGCGGTACTGCTCCCAGAAGTACTCGCGCGTCACGTTGGTGTCGCCCTTCGGCCGCCCGCGGTGTATCGAGGATGGCCATTCGTCGTCGTCATCGCTGGCTGAGCCACCAGGAAATTCGTACGGCGGCCAGTAGCGGTCGGGGTGCTCCTTGATCTCTTGCGCGAGCTCGGCGATGCGGTCCTGAACCGCAGCCTCGATCACGTCATTGAACTCATGCGCCAGACGGTGGATAACAGCCTCACGACCGACCAGCGCCGAGGCATTCGACATGTCCGACTGCTGCAAGGGCAACTGGATGCCACCCAGGTGCTCAACAACGGGATCGACAACTTCACACACGGCAAGTGACGCCCTCCGCTCCAGGCCTGTTTAGGCCCCCACATGGTGGGTCATCCGGACCCCAACCGGCTGACCCTTTATGGTCATTTATTCGGGCAACCCAACAATTGCCCGCGTCGAACATCGCGATTGAGTGCTCCTTAACGTATCGTGCGCGTGGCCTGGTCGTCTATATACCAGCAGACAGCGCCGGCGACTGTACGTCTGTTGTGCACACCATGTAACGTGTGTGCGACAAATGGGGTGCACATAGACATACGATGGGACCGTTGCCCGAGACGCCGCGCTTCGTTCTTCGGATGCCGCCCGAGTTGCGCGAGCTACTCGAGCAAATCGCGCGCGCGGAACGACGTACGTTGACCAACCTGATTGTCTACGCGCTCTATGAATGGCTCGAGGGACGGGGCCGCGGCCAGCTTCCGCCGCCCAATAAATCGCCATAAAAGGGGGGCTCAGGGTGCCGGGCGTCGCCTCACACTTGGGCTATGCCCCAGCCGAAGCCCGAGCCGCAGGACGCCATTCGCGAATTGGTCGCCCTGTTACGCGCCGGTTACAAAGCATACGTAGCCTCACTCAAACCTCAACCCCAGGACAGCGCTAAGCGTGTAGACTCGGACCGTGTACGCGACCCAGCCGCTTGACGGACGCCGCATCCTGCGCGGCATACGAGTATCGACCCCACACCAGGTCGAGAACTGGTCGGTCCTGGCCCAGGAGAAGGACTTCGACCGTGTGCTCGAGGGGTGGGGCGCCACGATCGTCCCGTTCACTGAACAGCAGGTCTCAGGCCGCGACCTGTCCAAACGCAAAGTCCTGCTCGAGCAGCTCGAACGACTCAAGCGTCGCGAAGCCGACGGCATCGCCTACTACGACATTAAACGTCTGACCCGTAACGAGCTGGGCATCGACGGCGGCATCATCGCTCGCGAACTGATCAAGCTGCGAGCGGTGCTGGTTACGTACCGCAAGATCTTCGAGCTCTGGAAAGAGTCCGACCTCAAAGACTTCCAGTTTGAGTGCATGCTCGCGGGCATCGACGTCCGCGGCATTCGCGATACCTTCTGGCGCGGGCTGTTCCAGCGCGCCGAAAGCGAGCCGTTCCAGATGGGCAAAGCACCGATCGGATACCGCAATCGCCGTGAGGTGGCGATCAAGTCCAATGGCCGCGAGTCGGTGCGCACGATCCTCGAGAAAAACCCCGACCAGGCCGAGATGATGGCCACGGCGGTCCGACTGCTCGACGAGTGCCACAGTCTCGGCGAAGTCTGTCGCCAGCTCAACCAGGCGGGCCACCTGCTCACCGCGCGCGGTGAGGAGCGCGGCCAACGCATTGTGCCCTGGAAGCCGAACAACCTCAAACGCATGCTGCAAAACCCCAAGTACGCCGGGCAGTGGTATTTCGGCCAGAACAGCAAGCGTGAGTCGGCGGTCTGGGAGGGACGCGAGCACCGACGCTTTCACCACGACGCGCCCGAGCTGGCGTACTGGACCGCTGGCCAAGCCCTGGCCTGGAGACGGAAGTTCCAGCCGACCGGCAAATGGGTGCCGCAGTCACGTGCGCGGAAGTACCAGCGCGGTCTGATCGGCGTGCTCGCCTGCGTCACCTGCGGCCGACCAATGGTCAGCGCCGGTCAGCTCGGCTATCAGTGTTCGAGCCAACGCAACGGGTTATGCGAGGCCGCCCAGGTCCTCGGCGAAGGGCCGGCGCTCAAGGCGCTACGGACGATCCTGCCTGACCTGATGCCGGACGCCTCGGTGCTCGCCGCGGAAAATGCCCGCCAGGCATCGAGTAACGAGCGCGTCTCCGAGTTTGAGTCAAAGCTCGCGGTACTCGAGCAGCAGCAAGCGGAAGACACCAACGAATGGATGAGCATCCACGGCCCGAAGCCTGTCTCGATTACCCGCGCGCTGCAGGAACGCGAGCTAACGATCGAGGCCACCCGCACGAAGCTGATCGAGGCACGCGAGGAATTCGCGGCCAGTCGCGAGACATTCGCCGGCGCCCAGGAGTTGATCGACCATTCGCTCGAGATCATCGACCAGCTCACGCCGTACCAGCAGGCACGCGTCTATCGGTTGCTGGCAACCGACGTCCGCATCCGCGGCGTGGGCGTTGCGAGAGGGCGTCGGTGGCACGTGGAATCGTACACGGCACTCTTGAAAGGCACTACGCTTAGCGACCTAACTGCCAGCAATTGGGCGGCTAAACTGTCCTCAGCCTTGAGTGCCTGAGATGTGCACCATCATCCACAGCGATGCATTCCTCGCTCTCCAGGCCGAGCTGCAGACTGAGCGCACCTGGCGCGAGGAGCTTCAATTCCTGACCATCGACCAGGCCGTCGAGATCGGCAAGCTGCGAGCGGGGCTCTCAGAACACCACCCGCTCACGGCAGAGGAACTGTTCTGTCCCATCTGCCAACGGGTCAGATCTAGTGGTGCCCCTGGAACCATAGAATGATGGCCGCCGCGCTGCGCAAACAGCCGGCGGCCCGACACCAAGGGAGGATTACCCCTCGATGCACGACCAGCCTAGCAGCGAGTCGAACCAGCCGCGCCGCCGCCAATCCCTGACGTCCGGCTAAGTTATGTCCAATCCACAACGCGAGTTGCTCTTTGCTCGCTCGGATGGCATCTGCCAATGCGTCGGCGCGTGTGCTCTGCATGTTGGCCGTTGCGCGACAGGCATCACGTTGGAGACGTTCCATCGATCGCACCTGCGCTCACGCAAGCACGACGGCAGCGATCACGAGACCAACCTCGAAGCATGGTGCTCGCGCTGCAACCTGACGCTGCAGTCACGCGATGCGCGCGACCCGCGAGTTCTTCCGCGCGAATGGCAGATGCGGGAACTCGACAAGATCGTGGGCGCCATCACCAGAACCGGCGCGGCCACGTTGTCCGCGGCGCCGGGGGCGGGCAAGACCATCTTCACCGCGCTGGTATTTGAGGCGCTGCGGGATGCCGGCATCGCTGCCCGGCTCATGGTCGTGGTACCCCGTCGCGGCCTGGCCGAGCAGTGGATGGACGCACTTGCGCAAAGCCGTCACCTCCAGTTGAAGCCGCATTCAGCAATCGAACGACCGGGTCAACACGGCGTCGTTGTCACCTACCAGTCGCTGCCCAACCGCGACCAACTGAGGGCGCATCTGCTGCAAACCCGACACGTGCCGACACTGCTCGCGTTGGATGAAGTTCACCACCTCGCGCGCGACGCCGACGGGACGCATCGATCCTGGGCCGACGCGATCAATGAGCTCGCAGGTGACGTCGAAGGCCAGCACATCAACGTCGCCGGCATCTTGAACCTCTCCGGCACGCTGTGGCGATCGGCCAGAGCCGAACGAATTTCGACGGTGCGCTACACGCCGCCGGACGCTGACGGCAAGATCATCTCGCTCGTCGACGGCTCAGTGACCGTTGAGGAGCTGATTCGAGAGGGCCTGCTGCGGAGCATCGATCTGTACCGTCTGGGATCTCGGGTCAGCGTCGCGGACTACCGGGAGCTGCAAATCGTCGAAGGCAATCTGGCCGATGTTGACGACAAGGCAGCACGGGCCGCGGTTGCGCGCCTGGGCGCGATCGATTCATGGCGGTCGGCGTTTGTCAGCTCAGTGCTGGACAAACTCGAACAGGCGCACCGTGCCACCAGTCACCACGTCAAGGCACTCATCGTGGCCAGTCGCCAGGATCACGCGACTGAGTTTCGGAACGAAGTCGATCGACAGATGCGGCGGCGCGGCCTGCAACCGCTCGCCGCGTTGGCGATCAGTGATGAAGACGACGCGCAGCGCACGCTTGAGAACTTTCGCCAGCAACAACGGGTGGGCGTGCTGTGCACCGTGGATATGGCCGGCGAAGGCTACGATTGTCCCGACATCGCGGTGCTCGGTTACGCCTCGAACAAGCTGACGCCGCTGTATGTGCGCCAGGTCTGTGCTCGAGCGATGCGCGTCACCGATCGAGAACGCGAACTCGGCGCCACGTTGCCGGCCATCGTCGTCTTACCCGACGCACCCGCACTGGTCGAGCAGTTCCTGGCCTACATGGCACCCGCGCTACACGAGGTGCGGATCGCGGACGAGGAAACGGTGCGTCGGCCCATCGAAGGTGAGGGCACCGGAACGGCTGGGCCACGGCTGCAACGCTTCGTGCTCACCGGTGCGGAGGCCGAGGTCGAGACGGTGACCGTCTCGTTCCTCGATGGGACGCACGAGAACATCGACCCGAGCGAACTCGCTGCGGCCGCACGCGAACTCGAGCTGGTGAATATGCCCGAGGTGTACCGGCCGCGAGCGCTCGCGTTCCATCGCCGCACGCTCGGAGAATTGCTGGTCCGCCGCCCATTCGATGTCGCGGTCAGATCAACAGAGCCGACCGTCACGGAAGCGAACGTCGAACAGCAATGCGAGATGCTGCAAACTCAAATCCACCAACTAGAGCGTTGGTGGGTAGTCCAAGGCAACACGCCCGTCAGTCACTTTGCGACGCTGGTCAACCAGGCCGGCGGCATTCGGGCAGGGCACCGCGCCAGCGCCAGTCCGGCCGAACTTGAGAAGGCGCTGCGGTTTGCTCGGCAGTACGTCGACACCTTCCAGAAGGGGCGTTGAGCATGAACGCCAAGCCCTTTGTGGATGCCGCTGGGCGGCAAGTAATCGACTTCGCGGCAACCTGCCGGACACTCGGAAAAGTCGGCGAGCTGGCCGACAACATCATGAGCATGGCCGAATCCGGTGCCTGGCGGCACTACCGCACTGCAGTCGGTGATACGACGTGGCGCGAGTGCGAACTGGATTACTTCTTGATTTCCTGCGATCTGGAATACGACGACGTGTACCGCGCGATCAACTGGAACAAGCTGGGCGACACGACGCGCGCGATGATGGATCACGACGCTTCGCCAGACAAACGCCGGCCCTTGGACCAGGCTGCCGCCGCCTACCGCGCTGCCGGTCCAGAAACGCTGCTCGAGCGAGCCGAGCGCTTGCACTGGGTGACAAAGACCGGCAAGCCACGGTCACCATTATCCGGTCGGCAGCGAGCCAAGCAGGCAGCCGGCGGGAAGACGGCCGAGCAACAAGCGGCTGAGCGCCGGCGACAGCGACTGACGAGGGAACAGCGGCACGAGCTCGATCAGCTCATGAACGAACTGGTGGCCCGTCTGGATGACGACGAGGTCCGCTATCTACTGGACGGGCTGGCGAACGAATTACGACGTCAGGCCGGCCGGCCGCAGGACGATCACGAGCACTGGGCGCGTGACGTTGATGAACTCAACGGCGACACCCAAGCACTCGCTAGACGCTGGAATCTGTCCGACCGCGCTGCGCGAAAGCGCAAGGCGGCACTTAATTCGTGAATTTAGTTCCGCCTCTATGCCAGGGAGAAAACACCAATGAATGACTATGAGCGCGTGCGGAGCATGATTCAGGAGGAGGCCGCTAAACGAAACACCGAGTCAATGCTTCTCGAGATGATCGACGACCTCGTGGCGCGCATCGACGCGGATCCCGATCTGCGCCATGCACTGATTCGCGAGGCAGTACGCCCCATGGTCTTCTCCAGTTACTGGCTCCCCCGCCCGTGAGATTATCACTCACGGCAGAGGCGAACGAGGCTGGGAGATGAGGCGGACCCAGGCCCGAGATTGTCTGCGGGAGGGGAAAAATTGGGGCGTTATGTCCTGGACCGCCCCAACGCCCCAAGTATAAAACGGACCACCGAACCTAATGGTGCTTAGAGTGACCAAACCTGAGCACGTGTATCACTTCACATGTGCCCACAGCAGGAAGGACATCGGCACGTCGAACTGCCTCCTGTTGCCTCACCTGCACCCATGGCTGGGAGTCAAACTGATCTGGCTCACGAGCGAAGCCAGCCCTGACCGTCGTAAGACCGGGCTGACCATGGATCATCAATCGTGCGACCGTATGGCGTTCCGCTACATCGTCAGCGACGTCGAGAACTGCCGACCCTGGCTGGATTCTTCCGAACGGGCAACGCTTGGTGCTGACCAACTGGATGCCTTCGAGGATGGCGGCGAGGCGGCACCCGACCAGTGGTGGATCAGCAGCCAGCCGCTGCGCGCACGCTTTGATCGTTCCTGGTCTGATAAACCCGTCCCGAACTCGTCGGTATGGCCGTAGCTCGCACGCAAGACATAATGTTTAAATTCGCCCATGCGGGCGGTGTCGCTGTTCTCGGGCGCAGGCGGCTTCGAGCTCGGGTTCCAGCGAGCCGGCATCGAGACGGTGCTCCAGGTCGAGATCGACCCCGTCTGCCTGAGCGTGCTCGAGCGCCACTGGCCCGAGACGGAACGCGTCGATGACGTTCGCCAAGTGGACGCGGCCGCACTTCAAGGACGATGCCGAGACGTGGTCGGAGTCGGAAGTAGCGCCGACACTGAATGGCTGGGAGGAACGTCACGAGGTGTCGCCGGTGCTGGCGATCGTCGAAGGCGCGCACGGGACAACGCTCACGGAGGAAGCGCTGGCCGTCCAAGGGAATGGCGGCAAACCAGGCCAGGGCTATCAGGCGATATTGACCTCGTCTACGGCGGGTTCCCCTGTCAGGATGTCAGCGTGGCCGGCCAGCGGGCCGGTCTTCGGGGCGAGCGCAGCGGTCTCTGGTATGAGTTCCACCGCGTGCTGTCCGAACTGCGGCCACGCTGGATGGTCGTTGAGAATGTTCCCGGACTCCTTTCCTCAGGAGCCGAACCGGGCGCCGACTTCGGTGTCGTACTGCGGGGGCTGGTCGACCTCGGGTATGGCGTGGCCTGGCGGGTTCTGGACGCGCGCTGGTTCGGAGTCCCCCAGCGCCGCCGTCGCGTCTTCATTGTCGGCTGTCTTGGAGACGCGCCCCGTGCCGCGCAGGTACTGGCTGTCTGCGAGAGCTGCGGCGGGGATCCTGAGACGGGCGGCGAAACGGGGCAAGACATTGCCTACAGCCTTGCAGCGAGCGCTCGAGGGACTGGCGACCAGCAGGGTAACGCTTGGAACACCACCTACCTGCCCATGACTGCCGATGTCGGGGGCCGTGTGAGATCCAATCTGAGATCGCTAGCCCTCGATGTCGTGCATGCATTCGGCGGCAACAACACGAGCGGGGAAATCAACTTGGCCTCCGGTCGGTCCAGCCGTGCCAACCGCTACGACTTCGAGACCGACACATTCCTGGTCAACACGGCCGCGGCTGTGCGTCGACTGACCCCGCTCGAGTCCGAGCGACTGATGGGCTGGCCGGAGCGGCAAGAAAATCTTATAATCAGGGTGTGTTCCGACCGTCCAAAGAACCGTGTGCCTGCGGCAACCCCAAATCGCAAGTCGCCCGCACATGCTGGGAGTGTCGGCGCAATCGCGAGCAACGAGCGTGCGTCATTTGCGGCAACAACTTCGTTGCCAAACGATCAACGCCCGACCGCACCTGTGGAGGTACATGCCGTCTGGTCCTGCGAGGACGGGTCTATAGCGATAACCATTCCGCAGGCAGGGTCACCATTACATGTCAGCAGTGCGGCAAGCCGCGATTGGTTCGCGCGTCGAGGGCTAGCCGTCGATTCTGTTCAACTCGCTGCGGCTATGACTTCAATTCTGCTGCGAACAACCCTAGGTGGCGTGGCGGAATCACCACTGAGCGAGATGCCTTCTTTAGCTCAGCACGATGGAAACAGGTATGTCGGCGTATCTGGGCAAGAGATCACCGATGCTGCCAATGGTGCGGAGCTGAGCATCGTCGCCCTGCGCGGATGTTTGAAGTCCACCACATTGCCAGTTGGTCAGTCTTCCCTGACCTCCGACTCGATCCTGAGAACCTTGTCCTGCTATGTCGCGGCTGTCACGAGCGCGTTCATTCCCGAAGCAATACGGAGCGCCGGTTCATACGACGTAAGGGCTAGCTTCTCAAGCGGTCACACGCGCTACGCCGCGGACGGCCGCGAGATCCCCGACTCGCACCGCTACCGACTGTGCGGCAATGGCGTGGTCGCCACCGTCGCCGAGTGGATCGGCCACCGTCTAGTCAGAGCTAATTGTGGCCCAGACTGAACGACGCGCCCGAAACAACGCGCACCCGTCTAGCCGGTACGCACGGCTGCGTCGGGTAGCCCAGCAGCGCGACCACGCCTTCACCATCACCATCGAGCAGTACCGCGAACTCATCGCCCAGCCATGTGCCTACTGCGGCTGGCAGGTTGACCGCTACGGTGGTGGGCTAGACCGCCTGAACACCTCGCTGGGCTACGAGCCCGGCAACGTGGTGCCCGCCTGCGGCATTTGTAACTACGTGCGGCGTGGATACTTCACTCACGAGGAGATGCTGCGCATTGGCGATGTGATCAGGCACATCCGCGCTGAGCGCGCCGCCGATGGCAATCCTGGCCTGTTGACCGACTACGGCCCAAACGTCGGCCGTCGGAAGGCTTATCAGATCTAAGTGCCGTTATGACTAGCAAGAACGATCCACGCATTTCAGTCCGTCAAGAAGACGTGATGGCCGAAGTACAACGCGAGCGCGACGAACTGCGCGTCTGGCAAAAGACCGCCGACATCGTTATCAGCGAACTGCGCGCCGAGGTCGAAACGGCCAAGGCCAAAGACGAGTACATGATGTCGCGACTCACGTTCTACTGCGATCTGAGCGACGAACTGCGCGCCGAGATCGAGCGGCTCAAGAGCCTGCTAGAAACTGAGCGACGGGTTGCTCGCATGATTGGCGATGCGCACAAGAAAGACGCTGCCGAGGTCGAGCGGCTGCGGGCGGCGTTAGACAGGCACCATCGGGACGATGGCGAGTGGGCCGAGGGTTGGACGTGCCTGATTTGTGAGCCTGACGCAGTCCGAGCACCGCTTGCCAACTCTAAGGAGTGATATGTCGGACAAGCCGTACCGCTGGCGGTGCGATGTTTGCGGGAAATTCATCGGCTTCCGTCAGGATCACTACGAATGGACGCCGTTCGGCGGGGTCTATGACCTAGACCCGCCCGACGAGGAACGAGCGCACGTCGGATGCTTCGAGCGTGACGGCAAAATGCCTCACCAGTGGATCGGACCGACGCTCAAATCGGTTAGCCAGACCTAAGAAATATTAGCCACAGCAAACCAGCACCCGGACATGCCCGCATGGTTGTCCCGGTGCTGATTTGTTGGAAAAACCACATACGAACGCAAACCACCCGATCGGAGGTGCTCTGGCCCCCATCACTCGTCCGTCGACCGTCGTCGAACCTGACTAACGCCGTAATCCACGCCCCGGCCCAACCACACGCCACAGATGAACACGATCAGGTTGCCAGCGGTCTGATTCACCGTAGGTTCAGTCGGCGTATAGATGAGCCAGAACGACGCGACCAGGACGATGATGCTGATGAGCGCCTGGATGCCGAGCGCGTAATACGCGAACCGGTCGGTCACGCGAACTCCTCGACCAGCAGCCGCTCGGTCAGGTAGCGCGCGAACAAGACGCCGTCGAGGAAACGCTGATCGAGCATGGCCCGATGCGCCGCGCAGCACCGCGGTGGGTGGCAATCGCAGTTGTGGCTAACGGCCACCGACAGCGCGAACACCTCTTCGCGCGTACCGTGCCAGATGACCTCGACGACCACGCATACGCCTAGAGAAGTCGAGCCACACCCAGCGCGGCGATCAAGCCGAACACGATCAGCGGCGTGGAGGGCAGCACGCCCACCATCCCCAGGATCGCCAACAGGAGTACCAGGACAGCCAGAATCCAACCGATGGTTACCACGGGTGCGGTGAGTTGCATGATTCCCCCTTACCTGACCAACGAGACGCAGTTGAACGGGCCCAAGCGCTCATAGTCGGCGCGCGTCAAAATGTCGTTGACGCCCATCCAGCCGGGCCCTGAATTGGCGATCCACAGATCGGCGCCGACGCGCCCGCGGACAGCGACCCAGTGATTCCATACGCTGCCCGACATCAGGCTGACCGTCTCGGTGGCCAACGCGTACATCTGGTTGAACGATAGCCAAGCCTGCTCAGCCTCGACGCCGTAGCTCTCGAAGGCCACGATCAATGCCTGTCCGGGCCCGTCGATATTGGTCAGCCCCCAGGTCGGATTGATCTGGTCAGGTCGACCGATCTTGTCCACGGCACACCATTCATCGCACGCCGTGTCGATCTGGGTGGCGCGCAAACACCACGAGAGCGAGCACGCCGAGCACGTCCAACTCGTCGACTGGCGCGGCATCACCGTGTCCGGGTCGAAGTTGTCCCACCACTCGGGGCCACCGGCTGGGCCAGCCTCACTGGTGAGCAGGTAGTTGACCGACTCGAGCGGTGCGAGCGCGGGATTGAGCGCCAGGATGTGTGCCTCGACCGACGGCGGCTCGCCTGTCCAACGACCCTGGGCCATCGCCGCCAGCGCGGCGGTCATGATCGACTGCTGCTGGCTGAGCAGGCTCAGGTCCTCGGCGACGGTCACAACTCGCTCTGCACCACCGGCGTATCGACCTCGAGCGTTCCCTGAAGGTTCGGGTCCAGGGCATACAAGTAGGCTTCGACCGAGCCGGCGCCGGTCCACTTGCCGGCTAGTGCGGCCACGAGGGCCTGGGTGAACAGGCTCTGCTGCTGCTGCAACGTCGTGATAGCGGCACTGGTTTCAGTGTCGTCAGACTCGGTCACACTGCCGCCATCACGTCGTCAAACAGGGTGACGAGGCGCTTATCCACCACATTCCAGGGTTGACCTTTCAACTTCTGGACCAGGTGCTCGTAGTCGCTATCCTCCAGCTCGAGCGTGCCGTTGGCCGAATCGAGCGCATCAAGGCAGCGAATCGACTGGCGCATCTCCTCGATGTTGGCACCCTTCTGTGGATCGAGCGGGCGGCGGCAGACCTCGCGCAGCACGTCCTGATAGACGATGTCGCCCAGGCGTGCGTCGGGCAGGGTACGGAGTGGGATGTGTTTCATGCGGGCTTGCCCGTGCTGACACCCAGGATGCCGGCTACCTGGGATTGCTGCTCCGCTGTGCCATTGGCGTAGGCCACGGCGACGTCCTCCACCGGCGCGACGGCATTCTGCACGGCGTATTGCTGGGTGTAGCTCTTGAGCACCTCGTGCATGCGCGCGTCGAAGTACGCGGCTGGCTCCTGGGGCGGGTCGGTCTGGCCGGCCACCCATTCGAGTGCTGCCTGCTCGTCGGTTGAGGTCGAGACGGTGTAATCGGTCATGGCCCCTCCTTAGACGATGCCAACCCAGGCACCGGCAGACTTGACATAGATCCTCTGGAGACTAGTAGCTGGCGTGTCAGAACGGTGGAACACATCCCCGTTGGCGCCCAGGCCGGCGGCTGGCACACCAGAGCCACCCCAGATCGCCGGCCCCTGCGCAACAGTATTCATAGCGGTATAGAGGCCACTGGCAGCGAAGATGTTGCGCGGCCTGGTGGCTCCGGAAGCGCCAATGTCGACAGTGTTATCGGTGCCGGCCAGGAAGTGCCCACCGGTACCGCTGCTGACCTGCCAATACGTGCCACTGCTGTAGTTGAAGTAGATACCCAGGTTCGACCGAAGAATCAGCCCGCGGTTGTTATTGCCAGTACCTGCGCCTACGGTCCCAACAGTGAAGTAATTGGAACTCCAGTTAAACTCCGCCCGTTCGTAGTTGCTGGCGTCGGTGTACGTGTTGAAGATGCGCAGCGTCTGTGGGTTGGTGCCGTTGCGCTGCTCAACGACGTTGCCGGTGGGCGCCAGGAGCGGCGTGACCAGCAGTGGCGTAACCACGCTCGTGCCGACGTAGATGGTGCGCGGCCGGTTCGCTCCTGATGCACCGAGGTCGTAGGTGTTGTCAGGTGACCACGTCAGCGTCTGCGTCAGCGGTAGCGTGAGCCCAGCACTCTGGTTGATCCACTGGGTGTTGTAATTGGTGGCATCGATCTTGGCCAGCACCTGATTCGCCGTTCCACCTGCCGCGACGCCTGGCCCCGCTGGTCCCTGCGATCCAGTCGTACCCGCCGGGCCTGGCGGGCCC